>ENA-OQAB01001503-OQAB01001503.1-human-gut-metagenome-genome-assembly--contig:-NODE-1503-length-11032-cov-3.252728_pt1 | contig 11032 bp, 13 predicted proteins | sample MGYA00242490_ERZ504517 | MGnify/ENA primary metagenome ERZ504517 (study PRJEB26092, sample SAMD00036298) | human gut metagenome | host: Homo sapiens | study: EMG produced TPA metagenomics assembly of... | reverse complement strand
GCGGAAATAGCTCAGTTGGTAGAGCATAACCTTGCCAAGGTTAGGGTCGCGAGTTCGAGTCTCGTTTTCCGCTCTTTTTATATTTTAAAGAATAAGAATGAAAAAGCCCCGTAAGTTTTATACTTAGCGGGCTTTTTCATTTTTCCGTTCCTGGGTTTATTCCTTTTTCAAAGCAAAACCCAGCATCATGCCGTCGTAACTGTTTGCCAGTGAGCCGATTGTTTTAAGTGTGGTATTATTGCTCTTGCTGGAAATCAGGGTAATCAATTTTAAAAGTTTATCCGAATTAAACAGCAAATCCATATTGGCGGATGTACAGTTGACTTTGGCGTTGAGTGGAATCAGCTTCATGAATTTCAGATTAACGTGCTGTGTGGAAGTGTCGTAGGAGTAAGTGCCTTTTATGCTTTTTGCACCTACTTTGGCTGTAAAAGTACTGTCTGCATTGAAGGTGAAAGACATTTGTCCTTCTTTGATACCCACCTTTGCCAATTGTTCGTTCAGCTTGCTTTCGGCAGCACTGGCGGCTACCGAACCGCCTGCTTTTTGCAGTAAGTTGTCCGATTCAAACTCAATGGCTGAACCGGTATATATCCATGTTCCTTCCATGCTGGTGGTACTTTTGCCGGTTACTGCATTCACTACTTTTTCGATATTTTCCTTGTTTAATAAATCTTTCAGAGATTGTGCCCGGCTGTTGGAAGCCATTAGCAATGCGGCAACGAATATGTGCCAAAAAACAAATCTTTTCATTTCGGTTATAATAATTATGGTTTGGAGTTAATGTCCTTGTTGATTTGTTCGATGTAGCCCAACAGTTCATCGCGTCCCATACGGTTTTCGGAAGATGTGACGAAGTAGGGGGGAAGCTCTTCCCATTGTTCGTGCAGTTTCTCCAGATAGTGGCGGATGTTGCTGTTTATCCTGCCGCCTTTCAGCTTGTCGGCTTTGGTGAAAACAATGGCAAAAGGCACTCCGTTCTCGCCCAGCCACTCTATGAAGGCGAGGTCGATGGCTTGCGGCTCGTGGCGGCTGTCGACGAGGACAAAGAGGTTGGTCATTTGCTCACGTTGCAGGATGTAGGTTTCTATGATGCGCTGAATCTGCTCTTGTCCTTTCTGCCCGCGCTTGGCGTAACCGTAGCCTGGAAGGTCAACGATATACCAACTCTTATTAATCAGGAAATGGTTGATGAGCATGGTCTTTCCCGGAGTTGCGGACGTCATGGCAAGTCCCTTGCGTCCTGTCAGCATATTGATGAGGCTGGATTTTCCAACGTTGGAACGTCCGATGAAGGCGTACTCGGGGAATGTCCCGCCGGGGCATTTGGTTACGTCTGTGTTACTGATGACGAATTCAGCGTTTGTTATCTCCATTTTGTTATCTGGTTTTTTAATTGTTTCTTCCTGCAAAAGGTAGCACTTATTTCAAAAAATCTTTGTTCATAATGAGGAATTCTCTCTATCTTTGCCCGTCAATAGGAGAACTTTAAGTATGAACGGACAATTTCCCTCGATATTACTGGAGAAAGCGGTGAATGAGTTTGCCAAACTGCCGGGTGTGGGCCGGAAGACTGCCATGAGGCTGGTGCTCCATCTGCTGCGGCAGGATACGGCGGTGGTGGAAGCCTTCGGCAATGCCATCGTTACGTTGAAGCATGAAGTGAAGTACTGCAAGGTGTGTCATAATATTTCTGATACGGAGACTTGCCGTATCTGCTCCAATCCTCAGCGTGATTCTTCCGTTATTTGCGTGGTGGAGAACATACGCGATGTGATGGCGGTGGAAGCGACACAGCAATTCCGTGGATTGTATCATGTGCTGGGCGGTGTGATTTCGCCGATGGACGGAATAGGTCCCGGTGACTTGGAAATAGAAAGTCTGGTGCAACGGGTGTCTGCCGGGGGGATTAAGGAAGTAGTGCTTGCCCTCAGTACTACCATGGAAGGTGATACAACCAACTTTTATATTTATCGCAAACTGGAAAAACTGGGAGTGAAACTGTCTGTGATAGCACGTGGTATTTCTGTGGGAGATGAACTGGAATATGCGGACGAGGTAACGCTTGGGCGTAGCATTGTAAATCGTACTCCGTTTACGGGTACGGTATGACGTAACTTTAAAACCGATTGCATGGAAGAAAAGATAAAGCGGGTTGCAGCCCGCACAAAGATGTTGTTTGTATATTTCTGGATGTTGCCCGTATTTCTTGTGGTATTTGGTGAAACAGGCGGAGAATGGGTTGGTGCCTATGCGGGAGATGTGCGTGCTACATATTTTGCGGAGACTGTTACGATTCTGCTTACGGCTGTATTAGTGCCTGTTTCCCTGAAACTTTTTTCGTGGGTGCTGACTAAGAAAATAGATGTTGTTGCCATTACGGATGCGCTGCGCTTGTATGCGCTGTGGAGTGGGGTGCGCCTGGCTCTGCTTGCCGTGCCGGTATTGGCGGGATTTCTCACCTATTACATGATGCTGAGCAATAAGGGAGTGCTTTGTGCCTTAATTGCTTTGACTGCGTCTCTGTTCTGTCTGCCGGGTGAAAATCGTTTGCGTAAGGAACTGCATATAGATAAAGAATAATGAAACCTTCCTTTTTTATAAGCGAGCGTGTGCGTCTTCGGGCCATGGAGCCGGAAGATTTGGAGATAATGTATGCCATGGAGAATGACCCGCAAACGTGGGATGTCACGAACTTCTCGGTGCCGTATTCCAAGTATGTCCTGAAACAATACATGGAAAACTCGCAATGCGATATGTTTGCCGACCGTCAGCTCCGTATGATGATAGTGCGTCGCGAGGATGATGCCGTGGTGGGCACTATTGACATTACGGACTTTGCACCGATGCATTCCCGCGGTGAGGTGGGAATTGCGGTACGAAAGGAGTATCAGGGGAATGGATATGCTTCCGACGCCTTGAAACTTTTGTGTGACTATGCTTTCGGCTTTTTATTTCTGAAACAACTGATTGTGCATGTGGCTGCCGATAATGAGGTGAGTCTGCGTCTGTTCGGCTCTTGTGGTTTTGTACAGTGCGGACTGCTGAAAGAATGGTGGTTTACAGGTGGTAGATTTAAGGATGTTGTTTTGATGCAACGTATTCGTTCCGGGAGTACGGAGTCGGGTAGAGGATAGTCGGTAATCGGATTAGTCGGTTACTGTCAGTTCAGAGTGGGGATTTGCGGAAAACGTGACCACATTTCATATTTTCCGCCGAGCTTGCCAAGCGCGTCTTTCCACAGGTTCTTGCTGGCTTTTTCATCCATGAGCGAGGGAATATCCGCTTTGTCCACCAACCAGGTATTTTCTTCTATCTCTTGCTTCAGCTGTCCGGATTCCCAACCGGAGTATCCAAGAAAGAATCGTATTTTTCCTTTTATTGAATTGCCTTCCGCCATAAATTGCTTGATGGCGGCGAAGTCACCGTTCAGATAGAATCCGTTGGCTATCGGGAGTGAATCTGCTATGTTCTCCAGCGTGTGCAGATAGAAAAGAGTGTCGGTGCTGATGGGGCCGCCTTTATAGATAGGAATATCCTCCCGACAGTCGATTTCACTTAATAAATCATTCAAAAATAGAGGCAACGGTTTGTTCATTACCAATCCCATTGTTCCGTCTTGTGTATGGTCTACTAATAAAATAACAGATCGCCCGAACATATGGTCACACAAAAAAGGTTCAGATATAAGAACTTTTCCTCGTGCAGGAACTATATGGTTAGTTTCTATTTTGAATATGTCTGTATTGATATACATGCCCCCAAATTAAGTATTTTTCTATAAAGGAGCAAATTATATTTCTCTTTTTTATGAGAAAAGTATCTTTCTTGGGAAATTTAAGGTTTTACAGAGAATGAAGCGTCTTCAGGGAGGAGATGCTCATTCTCTGTAACAAGGTATATGCGTCTTATTTTATAGGATGATTTTCTGCAAAGACAGCCATACGTTCGTCCAACTGGGCATATTGATGGTCTTGGATGAATGAGGTGCAAGCGCGTAGTCCTTCTTGATGGCTTCCGGTGGTTACCAATGAAATGGCGCTTACTCCGTAGTACATCAGTTCTTTGGCAAGTTCGCCGCTGCTCATACCCGGATAGCCGATAGTGAAGTAGAATCCGTCGGCTACGGGATCGCCGAGGTCGTTGTCGTATACCAGATGGAAGCCATGGTGCAGGAAAATTTCTTTCAATCGCCGTGCACGTTCACCGTATACCTTTACTTCGTCCAGGAAGTTGTATTTACCTTCGTTGGCAGCTTTCAGCATGGCGGCGAGCGCATATTGCGCCGAGTGGCTGGTTCCGGAAGAAAGAGCGTAAAGAACGCGATGAATGAATACAGTGCCGAATGTACCGCCACCATAACGCTGTGTCAGTCCCGGATATGCCCGGTGATAAAGTTTGTCTGAGATGCAGCTTACTCCGATACGTTGCCCTGCATAGCTGAATGCTTTGGAACCGGATATGAGTAGGACATAATGGTCTGTGTAATGAGCCACGGAAGGTTGATATGGCGCTTGAAACGGTTTGCTTAGGTCTTGGCGAAAATCCATGGCGAAATAGGCAAGGTCTTCCAGAACGATTACATCATATTGAGTGGCGAGTTCGCCGATAATGCGGAGTTCCTCTTCTTTCAGGCATATCCAGCTGGGATTGTTTGGATTGGAGTAAACAATGGCGGAAATATTGCCCTTTTTGAGATAACTTTCCAGCTTATCTTTCAGTTTGTCACCACGGTAATCGTACACATCAAAGGTTTCATATTTCTGTCCCATTACAACTAATTGTTGTTTTTGCACGGGGAAACCGGGGTCGATGAACAGGATGGTATCTTTCTTCCCGTCGCACTGGCTGCATGTGAGGAATGAGGCAAAAGTCCCCTGCATGGAGCCTGTTACCGGTACACATCCTTCCGGTGCCACATCTACGTTGATGAATGCTTTGATGAAACGGGATGCTTCCTCTTTCAATGCCGGCAAGCCGTTGATGTCTGGATATAGGCTTGCTATCCCTTTTTGCAGAGATTCAATTTCCGCCTTTACACCTACGGCTGAGGGAGGCAGTCCGGGAACTCCCATTTCCATTTTTATAAATTCTACACCGGAATCCGCTTCTGCTTTAGCTGCGATAGCTTTTACTTCGCGAATAGTGGCTTTTGCAAAGTCTGCAATATGAAAATCTTCGATAGTTTCATCGATTAGTTTACGTTCGATAGGGGTATTTTTCATAATTTCTATTTTTTGTCTATGCAAAGGTAACATAAATCTCTTATAATCAAGCTATGTTAAAAAAAAGATGATTTTTTTCTTTCAAGCTATTGCAGGTTTAAAAAAAATCACCTACCTTTGCAATCCGCAATCGAGAGAGATAGCAATGATAAAATGAAATTCTGGTGCGTTAGTTCAGTTGGTTAGAATACATGCCTGTCACGCATGGGGTCACGGGTTCGAGTCCCGTACGCACCGCCAGTTTACAAAGCAAAATTAGGAAAAGCTCTGATTCACAACAGAATCAGGGCTTTTTTCGTTTCCGGGTGGAAGCAGAATATAGCGTTTCTACGAAGTTTGTAAGGTGCAAATTCAGGGCTTTTTTTTAGGGATAATAAAAAAGCACCTGAAATGTATAATACTTCATTGATTATCATGTTTTTGCGTAGGATTTTCCTGTTCCTCATTTTCTAATTTTACAACGTAAAATAAAGTGATATGAAACAGGAATCAATGAAAGTTTTGTTCTTTATCCGTAAGAGCAGACTAAAGAAGAACGGTGAGGCACCTATTTTTCTTCGCGTTACAATCCATGGACAACAGGATGAAATCAGAATTCAACGTTCTGTACCAATCAGGTTATGGAACAACGCCAAGGGATGTAGCAAAGGAAAAGACCGGACTGCGGTTGAATTAAACAGCTACATTGAGTCATTAACCGTCCGCTTGTATCAAATTCATAAGGAGTTGATATGTCAGGAAGCTCTGATAACCCCCCAACATCTTTTAATAAAATTGTTTTCAAAGGAGGAACGGCGTACTGTGCTGGGTACGATGAAAAAGTATATGGATGATTGGAGTGCATTAATCGGCAAGGAATATCAGAAATCTACCCTTTCACGCTATGGAAACTGTTATGACTCCTTGCAGACCGTTATCAATGAGTTTTATAAAAAAGAGGATATCTCTTTCAATGAACTGAACGGTGAATTTATAGATGCTTTCGAGATGCATTTTGCGAATAGTCAGAAAACTATCCCAGAACACACTTACAAAATATATGAGCTGTTTCAGAAAGATAATCGGGATAGCCAGAGATAACGGATGGTTGGCTTTCGACCCTCTTGCCGGAAAACGCAAGAGGCTGTTCCGAAAGGAGGAAACCTGTCCAACATTCTTGACTTTAGAGGAGTTACAGCGTATTATATCCAAAGATTTTTCCACTACCCGGCTGGAGCACGTAAAGGATTTCTTTCTCTTCTGTTGTCTGACCGGTATGTCTTATATTGATGTGAGTACCCTGCTACCAGTTCATTTGTGCCGTGACAATAAAGGGCAACTGTGGATACATAAGTCCAGAGTGAAAATCACTGCGGCAAAAGAAACCTGTACGAGCAATGTGCCGTTGTTGGCTCCTGCTGTTGCTATTCTTGACAAGTATAGAGGATGGAACCCGGACAATCCGGACGGTCCGTGTCTACCAGTTCCGTCAAATCAAAAGATGAATGAATATTTGAAAGAAATAGCTACACTTTGTAGGATCAACAAGCGTCTGACCGTGCATTCGAGAAGACATACTTTCGGAACGACTGTCACACTGGCGAACAATGTTTCCTTGCAAAATGTATCGAAGATGCTGGGACATTCCTCTACACGTATGACACAGCATTATGCCCGTGTGTTGGATAAAAACATTATGGAAGATATGCAGGGGGTTGCAAAGTTGATTTTCAAATAGAAGTTAAATGGTCGCATTCTGTCGGATTGAATGCGGCCTTTTCCTATAAAATATCGTTTGAACATTATTCAAACAGATTTCGAATGGTATTAAAACATCTCCCTGCGATTTTCGGATAGCAGTTTCTCAATATCTCTTTCCCTATAGAGTATTTTTCCTCCGATTTGATAATAGGGAATTTTTCCACAATTGCGGTATTCTAATAATGTGCGTTTGGTCAACTTAAGCATTTCCGACAGTTCTGTATCTGTTAAAAAACGTTCTCCATTCAGGGAAGGGCTATAGCTTGATTTCAAGGCATCAACAAGCGTTGATATCTTCTTCATCTCATCGAAAAACCGAAGGACTTCTTTATGTGTTTTGGTAACAATTTCTCCCATGACTATTCTTTCTTTTGTATGGTTGTTAGTAATGACATGACATCCTGTTTGCGATAAAAGATTTTTTTATCTATCCGGGTGAAGGACAGTGTACCATTGTTTCTCAGATGTTGCAGGGAACGGGAAGATATGCTGAGTACCTCACAGACCTTCTTGCTGTCCAACCATTCATCAGGCTCTTTTCTCAAACAAAGATCTTGTAACTTTTCCAGTTTACTTTCAAAGAATGCCATGCGGCTACCATCTCTTTGAATGTTCCGGCTTCAAATTCACGATTTCCATAATGCGATATTTTTTTGTTTGACACAAAATGTAATGTTGTTTGTAAATAAATGGTGACCTCCTGACATCAGATTTCATCAAATGTCATCAGATGTCGGAGGCTATTTAAATAAACTAATGTTTTTAATATTCAAGCCGGTCTTTCAAGATCCCCATGTCGTTCATGATTTTCTTATAAGTAATTTTGGCGTATGCCTGTGTGACTCTCAGGCTGGTATGCCCCAATACCTTGGATAAGGTTTCTATAGGTATTCCATTTTCCAGGCAAACGGTAACTGCAAAGGAATGCCTTGCAACATGATAGGTCAGTTTCTTCTTGATACCGCAAATATCAGCCAACTCCTTCAGATAAGCATTGGTCTTCTGGTTGGAAAGCATATGAAAGATTCTGTCTGACAGATTATGATTGAGGTATTTATCAAGAATTTCTCTGGCTTGAGGTAAGAGAGGAATGAATGCCGGATGGTTTGTTTTGCTTCTATAGAGATGGATATATCCCTCTCTTTTTGAATCAAATACAATTTGGTCTTTCGTTAATTTGCACATGTCTGCATAGGATATGCCCGTGAAACAGCTGAAAATAAACGAGTCGCGGACAAAATCCAGCCTGGGAATATCTATTATTTTCTTTCTGAGTCTTGATATTTCCTGTTTGTTCAGGAACTGGATTTGTGTATCTTCTTTTTTTATCCGGTAAGCGGCAAATGGATTTATAAGTATCAATCCGCATTGATATGCCCATAGTATACCTTTGCGTATGAATCCCAACATTTTAGCAGTGGAATTAATGGATAAACTGCAATCTGTTCTGAAGAAAATTTCAAGGTCATGTATTGTCTGTCGGTTGAACTGATCCAATGCCATGTCATTGATTCCGTTTTTCTTGCAGAATTCATCGAGACGTTGGTAAACAAGCCTGTGCTTGTTGTAGTGGGATATACTGATTTTATTTGCCGACAATAATTTGCGGGCATCTTCTTCCTGCCTCATGAAAAGTTCCAAAAGAGATGGAGGGGTGGCACCTATCAAGAGAAAGCGTTGTTTTAACAAGTTGGCAGAAATGTGCCTGGAACTCAAAAGCTCCTGCTTGTAATAATAGTGCAAAGTCGTATAAACTTCATCCAAATATGTATTGATAGCGTGTGCATTCGGAGCAGTCTTTATGATTCGTTTCCTTTGCTTGTCCCAATACTCTGGTAAGATGAGTGTTTTCAAACTAACATCCGCAACTTCTTTATTGATAGTGATACGGAGCATTATTGGGTATTTACCACTTTTTCTGGGTGTACTGTGCTTTAGATAGAAGCTAATAGAAAAATTATGTCTCATGTCATATTAATTTATATTCATATCCATTAGGTCTACTTTCCAATATGGACATGAATAAGACATAACTGTTTCATTGGGAAAATTGCAAATTATAGTGATTCTATGAATTTTACACTATTTATATAGGACTCTGTAAATAATTTGAAAATATTACGATAAAATACTGTTTATCAGAACGTTATTGTGGGTATAAATGATATATGATTCCCACCAGGAATCGAACCAGGGACTCTTTTTTAAATCATTCATTTAAATATCTGACAGTCAATTATCTACTAATTATGTAGCTATATTATAGTTCAATTCCTGTTTGTGACATATATATTTATAGTATAATACTGATAATCAGATATTATTTGATGATTATCTTTGGAAAACCTTTGAATAAGCCATGTGCATATTTCTGATTTTGCTAATAAACCATTCAGTTCTATCCGAATTACTCTCGATGCCTTTCTTGATTGCAAACCAGGCTTGGTTCCCACAAACCTTCTATATAACCGAGATGAGTAAATTCTATGATTTCCCATTCGTGGTATTTGGATGGATACAGTTCTGTTTGCTCACCATTTATCTCATAAAAATGGGTATAACAGAGTCCTCCGTTGTGCTTCTTCCGGAAATAGAAGATGTTTTTTCCCCTATCTTGCGGATGACCTTAGCCCGGTGTATATTCTCTTTGGTTAATGGAATGACTTACTGGTTCGTTACTTATCCTTCACGAATCGGCAAACATTTTAATTTATTCATATTTTTATTCCTCTTTTAATTAGATGTGACCGGTTTCGTGGCGTCAGTATTTTGTTTTTTTACTTGCTGAATAGTTCTTTGCCCTCTGGTGCAAACCACGGAGGAATCGCTTTGCTTAATCAGGAGCCAAGGGGCTATATTGTAGGTAAGAAAGGGAAATGTTGGTTAGGGATTTCTATAGAAAATAGAAGAATTAAGGGGCACTGGTAAATAGGTAAAATATAGCTGTTCTCAGAAAAAAATTAGTAAGTGAAAATCCTTCGTTAATATGAAAAACCGAGAAAGATGCCATGTTCTTCATCGGAATAGTATTTCCTTATGTGAATTATCAGCAACTCGCTTTCCGACCACTGTATAACCCGTTTTCGGCATAGTTACAGATGGATAACGTTGCGAAGTCCTAACTCTGCCCTGATGTTGCTTTTCTCTCGTTTTTTAAGTCATTTTTTCGAAATACCTATCCATCAATTCCTTTACTATATTTTTCTGTGTTTCATTTTTTATTAGTACCTTCGCTATCAAAATTAAAACATAATAAAATGATATGGAAAAACATACTTTTTCAGATGATGACAGGCTATATCTACAAATGATGCAAGACAACATTACACGTATGGCCATCAATAGTACCAATTGCAAGTCGTGGATGGTGATGTTGATGTCGGGCTTTTTGGCATTGGGATGTAGTATTAATGATTTGAATGGGTGGATATGGATTGCTATAATTCCTGTGATAATCTTTTGGTATCTGGATTCTTATTATTTGGAGATGGAACGAAAATGCGAAATCGGGAACTTGACTTCATTATAAAAGCAAAGGGAAAAGATGATATTGAAGCATACAATAAGGCTTTATACAACTTTAAACCGCTTAGCATGAATAGTATATTTCATGAACAGGAGATTCAGGGGTTTGTGACAACTAACGACAGAATGGGTACACATCTTTCTATACTCCCACTGTATGGAGGAACTATAATGATTATTATTGTGTTGACTGTTATTATCAACTTTGACTCGATATTGAAACTGTTAAATATCCATTAACGGCACGAATTATATATGGCAGAAAAGAAACATAATATTTTTATCAGTCACTACGGTGAGGACGAAAGACAATTGGACTCATTGAAGCAAAGACTAAGAGATCATGGTTGTGATATACGCAACAGTTCGGTTGAAAAAAAGAAATATCGTCCATATAAAGTGACTGATGCCACAATAGCCCGATATCTTAGGATTTGTATCAGATGGGCTAAAACATTTATTGTAATGATAGGTGAACATACGCATAAACGCCCTTGGGTGAATTACGAAATACGTAATGCGGCAAGGCAGGGAAAAGCAAT
>ENA-OQAB01001502-OQAB01001502.1-human-gut-metagenome-genome-assembly--contig:-NODE-1502-length-11035-cov-5.100568_pt1 | contig 11035 bp, 14 predicted proteins | sample MGYA00242490_ERZ504517 | MGnify/ENA primary metagenome ERZ504517 (study PRJEB26092, sample SAMD00036298) | human gut metagenome | host: Homo sapiens | study: EMG produced TPA metagenomics assembly of... | reverse complement strand
TCACGGGAATCTCACCCCTCCGAGGATCTCTCCGAGCTGCCCCCATTGCTTGATCCCGGTATCACCCGGGGCTGTGGCTGGACAGGAGTATCATTATCAGATTGCTGACGAGGGTCGGGCCGGATAAACCAGCCTCAATGCGAAACAGCCCGCCACAGGCTGCTTTGTGGACGGATGGGCACCGCTCTGCACCTTTCTTGGCCGTCTTTGATGCGGTTTCCAGCACAGGTGGTCTTGGCGCATCCTCCAGCGTCGCTTCAGCCCTCCTCCCGGAGGGCCTCTCGTCAGCGGACGTATCCCGCTGCCGGATATTCTATTTGCAAGGATCAGGACGAAAATCGGTAGGTCACCGATACTCCCAATACAGGGCAAACTGGGCCAGAATACTATTCATGATTTGGAGTTCCTCCCCGTCTAAGGCTGTTTTCAGCTTTTGGAGAAGTATTTCCTGCTCCGGAGATAACATCCGGTTTTCTAGGTGGAACCATTCTGGTAGATGAGCCCCTCCACCATATCGTCCCCGTGTAACTTGGATCGGGTAATAGCAGGAGAGAATCACCAAATCATTTCGGATCGTCCGCTCAGAGACACTAAACTCTGTAGCAAGATTTATGGCTGTTTCGTGCCTCCTCTTGCATAGCAGGCGTAGGATTTCGCTTCTCCGCTCTGACGGGGTCATTCCTCTCACCGCCCTCGTCTTGCCCTGTGATTGAAGTATAAAGGTTAAAGCGGAAGGTTCTTTTCCGGTTAAAAAAAGTTTTCCTCTGGTTTCTGTAAAATCAGCATTGTGCTCCATTTGGGCGTGAAAATCTATGTATAATGCACAATTCGGTTTTGTTTAATCAAGAGAAAAGCCCGTGTTGCTATAGTCATAGACCACAGCAACACGAGCTCATCATAAGAGGCACATTTAATTGTAGTTAAAAAATCCCATCAGATTGAGAAAATTTTTATCGTACCAGAAATAAAGGCTCCGGGATAGTCTCCACCATCCCGGAGTCCTTAGAACTGCGAATATAAATTATCTAACCCACACGGTCGATGTAGTGACTGTACGACTGTCATATTCGGAGCCAACTTGAGCAAAAACGGTTACTTCAGCATAGTAATACTCACCAGAAGGAAGATCGTAAACGAAATCACTGTTATGAATACTACTATTTGTTCTTACTAACCCGTTGCTAGTTGATCCAGATACTGAGTCAACAAAATCTCCATCCTTGGTATAAAAATCAATAGACTCTACACCCAAAGTTGCCAAAGGTTTACTTGATTTTACATTAAAGCTAATGATTATTTCACCTCGGCTGTCTCCAGAAAGGGCCGCTACAACATACCTAGAAAGTGTCAAACTAGCAAAGGGATCCACATCCGCAGCGAGGGCCATACCATTACACGAGAGAAACATACACATTGTCATAAAAGAAGCAATTATCTTTTTCAATTCATGTCACTCCGATAGAATCTATAATTTTTTTCAAATCATCTTTAGGGATATTTCCTGATAACTGCATCATTATAAGATCGTTTGACCAAGTAGCTGTGATAGTGTCCGCATTTGATAAAATGTAAAATGTCTGATGTTCATTTGAATACTGCTCAACATTATTCGCATCTTTCTCAAATTGAGTTGCCTGTAAATGTTGCTCAGTATTGTATCGGATAATCTCTATGCTGATGTACTGTCCGTTCTTCTCATTGAAAAGCTCTAGACAGACTGTATCATTGATGTTTGTAGTAAGTATCTCTGGATCTGATGCATTAAATCCTACAGGGAACCATGTCGGAGCTAGATTTTCATCAATTCCAACAGATGCAAGTGTCTCCTGTAAGGCAGCATATTCAGATATACCTTCGCCTACATAGATGCCTGTGGACGTGCTAGTCTCATCTGCCGATAGATCGAAATGAAACACATTATTCGTCCAGCGTCCAATTGTCCCAAACACATCAACTCCTGCTGCTTGGGCTACGACTATCCCGCCAAATACAACAGCTATAGCGATCACAGCAACAAGCCCCTGTTTGAGCCACCGACGCATGCGGGGCATGCGACAAGAACAATGCTCGGCCGTATTCTCAGAACTGTCGTCAGAGACAGTTTCGCAGGGGTACAGAGAGGTGTCCGCCCCCTCCGGTACATTGTAATACTCCTGGAACTCTGCCCAAGCCTTGTCCACATCGGGGATGCGGCCCGTCGGGTGCTCATTTTCTCTCTGCTCAATCACCTCCAGGATATGAAAAACTACGTCCTCATTCCCTGGCTTTGACTCTTCCACGTCCATACGTAGCAGTTCTTCCAGCTGCTCGGTACTAAGCCGGTTCAGATAGGCGTATTTTTCACTGTTCTTAGCCATGTCGTGAACCTCCTTCATATATATATGACCGTTTCAAGCGGATCCTGACAAGAATTTTTAATTATTTTTTCTTCCGCCTCTTCCGCTCGGGGAATACCGTATACAGCTTGTCCCTGATCCGCTCCAGGCGCTTCTGGCTGGCGTAAACAGAAATGCCAAACTCCTGCGCAACCTGTTGATGGCTGGCCCGGTCAAACACCAACCGTTTGAGAAGCCTGAATTCTTCCGGTGTAAGTACCCGTTCGAGGATCTCTATTACGGATTCCTCTTGTGGTTCTGGTTGTGCAACAACCAGCTCTTCCGGAAGATTGCGCTTATCCGGAAAGTCGGCGTCCAAGGAAAGCAGACGGCAGAGGTCTCGCCGTCTTGTTCGTTCGTTTTCTTTGAGTTTATTTTTCAGGGTGTTCATCAGCCAGCCGCCAGGGTTCTCATGCGTTGCAAACACATCGATACGGCGCAGGGCTTCATGAAAGGTATCCTGAACTACGTCCTTTGCCTGCTCTGGATCTCTGAGCACAGCATTGGCGTATATAAATAACTTCTTGAAGTGCAAGCGGTATAGACGCTCGACCAGCTCATTTTCATCAGACATCATAGCAGCAATCACTTCCCATCGTCTTTAGTATATCATATTACGATTCCGATGGGAATTTTTCCTTCGGCTCAAATTCCTCGATGCAGACCCGGATCATTCTCTCGATTCCCTCCAGATACTCATCTGACTGGCCCGCCAGAAGCTGGTTGATGTTCGCTAACTGTGCCGCGGAGCTGTCCGTGCTCAATAGGGCGTCAACACTCACATCGAGGGCCTTGGCCGTGGCATAGAGCGTCTCCACCTTCATTCTTTTCTGTCCTCGCTCCACTCTGGAGACAAAGGCGGTACTGATCCCAATCTTTTCGGCCAGTGTTGCCTGCGTCAGCCCGGCCGCCTCCCGATACCTTGCAATATTTCTGCCGATGATTTCTTCCAGCGCTTTGTGGGCCATATTACCATCCTCCTGTTTGGTAAAATTATATTGCCCAAAACGCGGTTGGTCGAAGCATCAGTAGTTCTATTTAATTTTACCAATAAATTTTTGTGAAATTATGTCAGAACCAAATCTTTTCGGTCATATATAAATAGAGACGGCGTTTAGAGCATGAAGAGGACGATACGGCTCCAATGTGGTTAGCTGGAGATATGTAATAAACATCAAATCTAATTGACCAAAGCAACTCGCTGAGGCGATGAGTCCAATGGGGTATAATTAAGTAATCACTTCTTTTGATCTCTAAGTTATACATTACTTAAGACTTACTCTCTCTATCAACTTTGGCTAATACGTAGATTCATATAGAAGTGAAAGTTATTAAATGAGGATAATTATACAACAAAGGGGGCCGGTTTAAAATGATAAGCATCACTTTCTCCTATTGAAGACGTAGTATGCTCCGGTCAGTTACTTGGTAGAATTTAATAATTAAGCAGGAGGGAACTGGTTATGAAGGGCTTTAAACAGATATCTTCCGCAATGTTGTCCAGCCTGATACTTTTAATCATTTTTTCAGTAAATATTTCTGCATTGGCCGTGGATACAAAGAATTCACCTCATATTTTATCAGAAGGTGTACCCGGAGATGTAGTTGCCTATGCCACTAACTGCTATGTCGAGCATCTGCAAGTCGCAGTACATAATCCAGATAGTTTTGATCTTCCAGTCAACGATCTTTCTCTTTATATGCTTGGTCATCCTTTTAAGCAATACATGGATGATACTTCGTATAGCACTTACTATTTCCCGGTAATATACTCAGGAACTGTTGTTGGAATTTTGACAGTGACTGACATGGGTAGCCGTATAACTTCAAGTTACAGCAAGGCTTTTGCCGAAGCTCTGAATGAATTTTTCAGATCCCAAACCGGTGACTTTATTATCACCCAAATGCAAGGTGATCTTTTTGCATTAAGCGACAATCACTCCTTCCTCTTATGTGAAGGCCCAGAGAATAGCTCTTGTGCGCTTGCTAGTAATAGTACTTGTGCTTTTGACACTATTACAGAGTCTGTTGATTTCAAAAATCATTTATCCGCAACAGATCTGACGGCTTCCTTGCCAACTCCTGTTGTAATTAGATCCGACCCTGGCGCTCCACTCGAACATCGCTCTTTAGCAGTTAAGCCCATACTGCAACTCGATAATTCCTGGTGCTGGGCGGCCTGTTGTGCTATGGTCATCAACTACAAACAAGACTTGAGCCTCACTTCTCGAGATATTGTCGATTATGTGAGAGGAGGAGAATATGAAGGTGGTGCAAGTTGGCCTGAGATGAAATTAGCATATAATCATTGGGGACTCGACCCTGGTGAGCTACCGGCGCTTGATTATACTGATGTAAAGGATCGCATTAAAGCCGATGACCCCATCCATATGGGTTTGTTTACTTCGGATGGAGAAACCGGACATTCTATGGTGTTAAAGGGCTATGAACGTTACACTGACGCAAAATATTATGTGGCGATTGACCCTTATATAGGTTCCGGTGTATCGCTTCGGGTTGAATCTAACCCAGAAGATATTTCTTATAATTGTGCTGGATTCCTCCTATACTGGAAGTATGCGCGATGCTATTTCTAAAACAAGGTAGCCATATGCGTCGGACAATATTGATTGCGGTGTTAATTATAGTAGCCTGTATTTTTGCTTTTTGTTCCCCATCTTCCATAGTAGTGCCGCACCAAATTATAGAAAAAGCATTATCCCAAATGAATTTATTATTTATGTGGGTAGCGAAGATTCGCAGACTGAGTATACTGTCGAAAGTGGCGGAGTAGTCTCTGTTATGGTTAATGAGGAGCCATTGGTAATTATCCTACCGTACGAGCTATCAATGACCGATCATTGGTGGCCAGAAAAGTCTAATAAAGTATTGGTACTCAGTAGCTCCTTATTCAAAGGTAGTTCTCAGTTTACTGGAACAGAAGGTGGGAGCCCTTGGATGCAAAAGATCGTAATTAGCACAGAGGGATTAGACGGTATCATAACTCTATACACAATTGGGCATTTGGGAAACCGTATTGAAATTAAACTAGAAATACAACCTCTCATAAAAAATAATCCCTAAAAAACAGGCTGCTTAGGCATATCCCCCCTGATCGCTGCACTCAATAGAAGATGGTCAAAACTTTACCAAGGTCAAGATACATCGCTCTTCAGCAATTCATTCAGGGCAGTTCTGTCCACTGTATTGCAAAACCTTTTACCTGCTGTATTTTGGAATACAGTGTGATATTATGGTAGAAAATAGAAGGAACTCACTGAAGTGCCGCTACTCTTGTTAGGTGATGACGGAGAATAGGAGATCCGGTGTGAATCCGGAACGGTATCCACCGCTGTATAGGTGGAGGCCATATGCGTGGCGAAAGTCAATCATTGGGAGTGATCCTGATAAGGTTGCATATGACCTGTTAATACGTAAATCAGAAGACCTGCTTTTGCGGAAGTGATCTAATGCTGTCCTTGGGATATTGGGGATAGGGTTAGGTGCATTAGGTGCGAAAAATTGGTTGCGCCGGTCTGAAAAGGCCGGCGCTTTTTTTCTGAGGTTCTGCCCTCAGTGCTACAGAGGGTTCGTAAGCGTCAAACGTGGGACCGGGTAGACAGGTATGAGAGAATAGTGGTGGAACGTATCGAAGCGTTCCACCACTATTAACTTTAGGCGGTGTAACTGTATGACAAGCAATGAAGTGAAACACCAGGCAAAGATGCAGGAGTGGGGTCTGGCAATACAGGATTGCCGGAGCAGCGGCCTTTCGGTGCGTGAGTGGTGCCGCCAGCGAGGCGTCACCCCAACAACATATTACCGGTGGGAGCGAGAAGTTCTGTCCGGTATTCGCAGGAAAGACGGCGTGGAGCGTTCTGGGACTGCGTTTGTGGAACTGCCAGCACCGCAGCCGTTGCGAAATGTTTCAGAATGTACCGCTACACTTAATATTGGGAGTGGCAGCATTGATCTGTATCAGGAAATAAATCCGGAATTGCTGCGGACACTGGTGGAGTTGCTGCGGACATGCTGAGCGACTTCACAGGAGCAGATAAAGTGTATATCTCCTGCGGGTACACAGATCTGCGAAAAGGAATAGATGGTCTGGCCAGCATGGTGCAGCAGCAGTTCCAGTTGGATCCGTTCACCAATACGCTGTTTCTGTTTTGCGGGCGGCGGCGAGACCGGATCAAGGGCCTGTACTGGGAAAAGGATGGTTTCATTCTCCTGTATAAGCGTTTGGAACGTGGAGCATACCAGTGGCCCCGGAGAGAGAATGAAGTACGGAGCCTGACGCCGCAGCAGTACCGGTGGCTTATGGAGGGGCTGAAAATAGAACAGCCGAAAGCACATCGTCCAGTGGTTGGGTTGAGCATGGTCTGAGTGTGGAAAAGCGGCGTAATCCATTGAAAATACTGGACTTTTGAGCGATTTCACGGTATAATTTATCCATGAAAAATGCAGGAAACGAGCAGATAAGCAACACGGAGATGGTAAGCATTTCCCGTGCGGAATACGAGAGATTTCAAGCGCAGGGAGCACGGATCTCTGCGCTTGAAAAGCAGGTAGAGCAGCTTATGGAGGCGATCCGGCTGTCCCGTAAGAAGCAGTTTGGTTCCTCCTCTGAAAAACTGAGCGAGGATGCTTATGAACAGCTGAGTCTGCTGTTTAACGAGGCGGAGGCATGGAAGGCCGCAGAGGAAAGGGCACAGGCAACAACTACTGTTGCTGCCCATACCAGACAGAAACGTTCCTCCAGACTGGAAGAAGTTCTGCCGGAGGATGTGCCGGTGGAGGTGGTGGAGCACCGAATGAGCGCTGCGGAACTGGAGTGCCCCTCCTGTGGGGACAAGATGGTTGAGATAGGCAAGGAAGTGCGGCGCTCCCTGGTGATGATCCCGGCACAGATAAAGATCCGGGAGGATTGGTACTATACCTATGCCTGCAAGCGCTGCAAGGAAGAAAACATAGAGACACCAGTGGTAAAGACGGAGAAGTCTGCTCCCGTTATTTCCGGAAGCTATGCCTCAGCAGAGGCCATTGCCCATATTATGGTGCAGAAATTTGTAATGGGTTCTCCGCTGTACCGACAGGAGCAGGAATGGAACCGGCAGGGTGTGAAGCTGTCCCGGCAGACCATGTCCAACTGGATATTGCGGGCAGCGGAAGACTGGCTGAAGCCGGTGTACGAGGAGTTGCACAAACGGCTGGTACAGCGGGATGTGCTCCACGCGGACGAGACAACGCTGCAGGTGCTGCGGGAACCGGGAAAATCCGCCCAGAGCAAGAGCTATATGTGGCTGTACAGAACAGGCGGAGACTCAGAACATCCCATTGTTCTGTATGAATACAGTCCCAACCGGAAGCCGAAGAATGCGGAGGTATTTCTGGAGGGCTTTCAGGGTTGGCTTCATGCGGACGGGTATCCCGGCTACCACAGCCTGCCGGAGCAGATCCGCGTAGTGGGCTGTTGGGCTCATGCGCGGCGCAAATTTGATGAAGCGGTGAACTCTCTGGCAAAACAGGAGCAGGCCGGCAGTACAGCGTTGGAAGGACAGCGGTACTGCAGCGCCCTGTTTGGCGCTGGAGAAGGAGTTTGCCTGTTTAACGGCAGAAGAACGATACAAACAGCGGCAGGAACGGGCAAAACCGATTCTTGACGCCTTGTTGGCATGGGCAGAAACGAAGAAGGCTCCACCGAAGTCGGCACTTGGGAAGGCTCTGCACTATCTGCGCGAACAATGGCCATGGCTGATCCGGTTTTTGCGCGAATGTGGAAAACAAGGTGGAAAAGAGAATTCGTTGAGCCAGTGGTTTTCTGGATACAAAGAAGTGGGACGGCGGTTACCGTCCCACTTCCCGTCTACGTGCTCTCATTTTGATATGTACTGCTCACAATGACCACGACCTGAGATCGTGTAGCGGAAGCCAGCGGGGGAGCAGGGTGATGCCGCTGACCAGATTCTCGAGCGTTGGCCTACCGGAGGGTTACCAAGGTGTAGCCGTGACCTGGGTCACACAGAGTAGCCGAACAGGTTCGCGCTGGCCGTTACATCATATTCTTTGTATTGAGCATAGCGGCACAAGATCGCCGCCATCTGCTCACGGCTGGTAGCGTTCTTCGGACACGAACAGACCGTTGCCGTAGGGTTCCCTGGGCTTCCATGTGAGTCATGGCACCGCCACCGTTTCCGAAGGAAGTACCGGTGTCCGCTGCTATTTGGTAGCTGCTTTTATTAACTAATGCCTATTATATCGAAACAGCCATATTCATCGGAGCCATCCTCACGCCACAGTCGAATACCGATATCGGCAAACTCATAGTTAGTTCCAAACCGCTCATCCGATGCATCGCAGGAAAAGGATGAAAACCGTTTCAACTCGGTTATTAACTGTTTTGCTGGTGTACAAAAAGCATCCATTCCCCCAAGTGTTACAATCGCATGATTTCCGTCTCTGAGAGCACGATGAACACAGATTTCAATTGCCGAATCCTTTTCATATTTAATCATAAAGAAGAAAGCGTCATCCTGATAGCGAGTGTATCCATCCTCTTCTAGATCCTTTGCAATCAAAACTCTGCTATCTCTCTGTAGAGATAATTTAGTATGTAAGCGGTTTATAGTCTCTTCAATTTGTTGCCGCGGCATCCGAATATGTAATGATCCAATTCCAGCATGAAATATAATAGGAATTTCCTTCATACTTTTCTCCTTAGGCAATTCCGAAGAGCTTTTCATACTCAACTAGGCACGTAATGATCTCCATATGGTATTTCAACTGTAGATTTCTTTCAATTCCGTCACAGTCCCGTTTAGCCTTAAAATCATTGACTTCTTTTTGTAGTAAGTCCTCATATTGTCTGTTTTTTAACAATGCGCTTTCTTGTTTAACATAGTTCTGATTTCCGTAACTACCAGTATTTCTATGATCCGCCGTCATCATTCTGATAGAATATGCAGTTTTAGTACTATAGCCGTTTTCACTTAACGCAGATTGCGAAACAAAATGATGCCGTTCTCCCCCGTTCGGAGTAATATCATCAAAGGCACCTGCGACAAAGTTATATCGGTAATAATTATTCTCATTTTTGTTATCAAATTGTTCAGTCAATCCGTTGTCAGTTACTGTTATGTCATATTCAAATTTTTCTTTAACGGCCCACTTTTTGACAGACCAAGTATAGATAACCCCGTTACGTACATTAGTCTTGCTAAAACTTTTAGTAGTTTTTTTATTCCAGCTTGTGCCACTCATCTGATACAAAGTTATCTCTCCTGAGATCTTATCAAGAGGGTTATCCGCATCAATCATAGTCGCTCTTACAGTAAACGAACTACCTGTAACAGAATATTGGAGTGCCCATACATCAATGATATTCCCTTTTGTATTTCGTTCAATATAAAGGGTCATATCGTCGATAATCCCAGAAGCTGATTCTCCAGGCAGTTGAAGGTCATATTTCTCTACGAGTTGTGCAACTCTCTCTTCAGTAACAGTCCCAATATCGAGGGATTCATTCGCATACGATGCTATTTCACTGTAAATACTATTTCTTGTTTCGGTTTGCTCCTGGTAAATTTGATTGATTTCTCCAGTTTCCTTGAGAAAACTTACAATTTCTGGGTTCTCAAGGGCAACTGATAGTGGAAGCTGCTCTGTCGAGTTTCCTGAATCAAATGCATATGCACTAGGAAGATAGGCACTCAAAAGCAATAGAGCACATAGAAAAGCGCATGTCACTTTCTTAAAGCTTTTTAACATTACAAACTAGCTCCTTTCCTAATAACCGACTGCTACATTTTATCTGAAAAGAGAGGGTGCTATTTACTCCTTAGAATTTTAACTCTTTCAATCTCCTTTCCTATTATGGGTTCCCCCTCTATACAATATATGACTGAAAATAACTTGTTCTGACATAATTGCTTAAACTTTGCTTAATGCTCCCAACAGCAAGCTTAATCTTGCTCAAGGGACATAGAGAGCACCGATACCCTGGCTTAAGTATTCCCACATTCCAGTATTTCGTGATAGCTTCCTACTTTAGTTGATAGTAGTTAGAACTACACCCCCCATTCTCCCGGAACCTTACCTGTTTCTCCACTCGACCCTGGCGGATCAGCTCCGCCAGGGCCCGCTTTATAGTGGAACGGGAAAGGCTCAGATCTTTGGCCATGGTGTTGATGGCGTACCAGCTCTCGCCGTCCTTGTTTGCCCGGTCATGGAGGTACACCAGCACTTGCTTGGCCCTGGCACTCAGCTCCGGGTCGCCGTAAATCTCGCTAAAATAGCTCATGGTATGGTTTTCTCCTTTTTCGGCGTACGGTAGTTGTTCTGGCGGGCAGGCGCAGGAAATGCCCGGTATATGGCATTGAACAGCTCCTCTTTGCCAGCGTAGTAGACCTTTCGGGCGGCCTGCTGGGGTACCTGGTAAGGCTCCCCGAAGGTGATCCCCCACTCCAGGAACAGCCGCAGGCGGGTCTGCATGGGGTGTGTGCCTGTTTTCATGACGATGAAGTGCCCCTTGGGAATGGACTTGAGCTCGTCTGGGGTCATGAGGGGCCGCTCGATCATCTGGAGGCTCTGGCTGGGGTCGTTCTTCCCCCTGGAGATGGAGCCGCTCAACACGGTGCGGCTGCCCAGAGCCTTGGACAGCA
>ENA-OQAB01001501-OQAB01001501.1-human-gut-metagenome-genome-assembly--contig:-NODE-1501-length-11048-cov-1.984342_pt1 | contig 11048 bp, 11 predicted proteins | sample MGYA00242490_ERZ504517 | MGnify/ENA primary metagenome ERZ504517 (study PRJEB26092, sample SAMD00036298) | human gut metagenome | host: Homo sapiens | study: EMG produced TPA metagenomics assembly of... | reverse complement strand
TTACAGTTAACAGAAATTTTATGATTAACGGTCTTTTGAATAGGAAAAGACTGTGGTATAATAACAAATACGCAGCCGTAAGGTCTGCTTTCTAACATCTATCTTATCTTTTTATTCTTTGCCCGGGTAAGGGCGGATTCCCATGGTATCAATAGACATGTCTGTTCAGGATTGGCATAGAACCGGCATATTACGGAAAAAGGAAGCGGGTTTGGACGGAAAGAAGGGAAGTAATATTGAAGGAAAGCATAGAAATAAAAGAAAAGCTGTCAGAAGACAGCAAAGGCAGCTGTCGCCGTATCCAGGACCGGAAACCGGAAAGGCGCCGGGTCATTAAGGAGCCGCGCTGTAAGAATAAGGGAAAGAACATCCTGCGTGCCGAAAAAAGAAAGGGGCTTTGTATGGGCTTCGCGGCAGGACTGACGGCCGCCGCACTTTTGGGATGGGAAATGCCGGCGGACAGGGCGCAGGCAAGGGAAACGCAGCCGGCGATTGGAGGTATGTCGGTCAGAGATGAGGATATGCGTAAGCTGTTAATCCGGACGGGCGCTGTTTATGAAGCATCCGGCCCGGTATTCGTTGAAATTCCCTGGGAATTAATCCGGGCTGAAGAAAATCTGCAGGTGGAGGTTATGGCCGGAAAGAATGGACAGGAGGCCCGGTACCGGTTTGCCTTTTCCTGTACAGGGGAAAATCAGGACAGCCCCTGAACAAAACATAAGACAAATTGACAGGTAGAGCTAACAGGAAAGGATTGACAGGGGGAGCCTGTTTTCATATGATGGAGTTAATTGGATATATCGGGAAGGAGACCTTGAACATGGCAATAACTTATAATGAAGCCACCCAAATTTTCACCCTGCAGACAGCGGGAAGCACCTACCAGATGATGGTGGGCAGATACAACATTTTACAGCACCTTTATTATGGCAGGAAGGTGGAAGGCAGCACGATGGATTATCTGCTGTGGAGTTCGGATTCCGGGTTCTCAGGCAACCCGTATGAAGCGGGAAGCGACAGAACCTTTTCACTGGATATCCAGCCGCAGGAATATCCTTCGGCCGGCGTGGGCGATTACCGTACCTCCTGTATTGAGGTGGTGAATCCGGACGGCACAAGAGCTGCTGATTTCCGTTATGTTTCCCATGAGATTACGGCAGGGGCTTATAAAGTGACAGGAATGCCCGCAGTGTATGATGAGAACGGCGAGAGCAGCACGCTGACCATTTTGATGAAGGATACGGCTACCGGTCTGGAGCTGGTTCTTAAATACGGTGTTTTTGAGAAGGAAGACGTGATTACCCGTGCGGCGGAGCTTCGCAATACTGCAAAAGGGACCATTTCTCTTGAAAAAATGCTGTCCGTATGCCTGGACATGGGCTTCGGGGAGTGGGAGATGATCCATTTCCACGGCAGACATGCCATGGAACGCCAGATGGAGCGTACGCCTCTCTGCCATGGCACCGTTTCCGTGGGAAGCAGGAGAGGAACCTCCAGCCACCACCATAATCCTTCACTGATACTTTGTACGCCGCAGACGACTGAGGATGCGGGAGACTGCTACGGAATGGCTTTTGTGTACAGCAGCAATTTCCTGGCAGGCGCAGAGGTGGATCAGATGGGACAGACCCGGGTGGTAATGGGAATTCATCCTGAGAATTTCTGCTTCCGCCTGGAGCCGGGAGAGACTTTTGAAACACCGCAGGTGATTATGAGCTATTCAGGCAGCGGTTTTACGCAGCTGTCCCATAATTTCCACAGAATCATCAGCGACCATATCTGCAGAGGAAAATATAAATATGCAAGACGCCCCATCCTGATTAATAACTGGGAAGCCACATATTTCAATTTTGACGAAGAGAAGATTTTGAAGATCGCATCGCAGGCGGCCGACCTGGGCATAGAGATGCTGGTCCTGGATGACGGCTGGTTTGGAAAGCGAAACGATGACAACTCCGGCCTCGGCGACTGGTATGTGAACCTAGAGAAGCTGCCGGCCAACCTTTCCAGCCTTTCGGAAAAGGTCAATGCCATGGGCATGAAATTCGGCCTCTGGTTTGAGCCGGAGATGATTTCGGAGGACAGCGATCTGTACAGGGCGCATCCGGACTGGGCGCTTCAGATTCCGGGCAGAAAGCCCAACCGCAGCCGTTTCCAGCTGGTGCTGGATATGTCAAGACAGGAGGTCCGGGATTATCTGTTTGAAAGAATGTCGGACATCCTTTCCCATGCGCACATCGATTATGTGAAATGGGATATGAACCGCAGCATGTGTGACATTTACAGCGCTTCGCTGCCGAAGGAAAAACAGGGTGAGGTTTATCACCGCTGCATGCTGGGCGTATATGAACTGCTGGAAAGGCTGACGGCAGCGTTCCCGGATCTGATGATTGAAGGCTGCAGCGGCGGAGGAGGAAGGTTTGACGCAGCTATGCTGTATTATTCTCCCCAGATCTGGTGCAGCGATGATACGGATGCCATTGAGCGGCTGGATATCCAGTATGGCACCTCCTTCCTGTATCCTGTCGGCGCAGTGGGCTCCCATGTATCCGCATGCCCGAACCACCAGACAGGCAGAATTACGCCCTTTGCCACCAGAGGCGTGGTCGCCATGGCGGGCAGCTTCGGCTATGAACTGGATCTGAACACGCTTCCTGAAGAAGAAAAGGAGCAGGTAAAGAAGCAGGTTGCCGACTATAAGAAATATTATGAGCTGGTGCATCAGGGAGATTACTACCGCCTGAACGCACCCGGAGACGGAAAAGAGTTCGTGGCCTGGTCCTTTGTTTCCGCGGATAAGAAGCAGGCATTGTTTAATCTGGTGATCACCCATGTCAGGGCGAACAATAAACCGATATTTGTAAAGCTGAAAGGCCTGGATGCGTCTGCAAAATACAGGCTGGAGGACGGCCGGGTAATCAGCGGCAGCGCCCTCATGAATGCGGGAATTTCCATACCTTCCGTATCCGGAGAATTCCGTGCCATACAGTTTGAACTGAAGGCGGAGGAATAGTTGAAAAAAATAAGTCCCTGCGGCAGAATACCCGGAAGGGTTGGCCGCAGGACTTTTTTTCTGCCTGCATTGTTGCTTTTTAATAGAAAATAGATACAACATTCCGAATAAAAGGAAACCGCTTCCGGTTGCCAAAAGTAGTCTGTGAGGGTATAATAAATGAGATTGGATGGGAGAGAAAACGGTATGATACAGGAAATATTCAGGCTGTATGCGGAACGCAGCTCATTTTTTGCGGAACTCATTTTACAGCATATCCGCATCGCGGGCATTTCGGTGACGGTATCCCTTGTTCTGGGGCTTGTCATCGGCGTCATCATCAGTGAATACAGAAAACCGGCGCAGATTATCATGAATGTGATCAATGTGCTGTACACTATCCCCTCGATTTCCATGCTGGGCTTTCTGATTCCTTTTACGGGAATCGGGGATAAGACGGCAATCATTGCACTCAGTATCTACGGACTGCTTCCGATTGTGCGCAATACCTATACCGGGATCAGCACCATCCAGCCCTTCCTGACGGAGGTGGCGACGGGAATGGGAAGCACAAGGGGACAGGTTCTGTTCCGGGTAAAGCTGCCGCTGGCCCTGCCGGTGATATTGGCCGGGGTACGGAGCATGGTGGTGATGACCATATCCTTAAGCGGTATTGCCTCCTATATCGGGGCCGGCGGCCTGGGAGTCGCCATATACCGGGGAATTACAACGAATAATGCGGCAATGACCTATGCGGGCAGTATTTTGATCGCGCTGGTCGCCCTGATATCCGACAGGCTGATTTATCTGCTGGAGAAGAAGATACCCTGGGGCGAGACGGCGAGAAAAAGAAGGGAGCAGGGCGCATGAGTGTGATATCGCTGAAGAACATTACGGCGGCTTACGGTAACAAGGATGTGCTGATGCATTTTAACCTGGAAATCGCCCGGGGGGAATTTGTCATGCTCATCGGCACCTCCGGCTGCGGCAAGACCACTGCGCTGAAGCTGATGAACGGCCTGCTCAGGCCAAAGGAAGGAAGCGTGGTGGTAAACGGAAACGATCTGTCGCGGACAGATTTGACAGCCCTGCGCAGGAATCTGGGATATGTGGTGCAGGAAACAGGACTGTTTCCCCATTTGACGATAGAGAAAAATATTTCCTATGTGGCCGATTTGTCACGTAAAAAAGGACAGTAAAGCCATACAGAACAGGGTCACGCAGCTTCTGCAGCTGGTGGAGCTGCCGGAGGAGATACGCAGGCGTTATCCGGACGAGCTTTCCGGAGGGCAGAAGCAGCGAGTGGGGATTGCCAGGGCGCTTATGAATTCGCCGGAAATCCTGCTGATGGACGAACCCTTCGGCGCGGTGGATGAGATCACACGCCGCAGGCTTCAGGAGGAGATTGGGAAAATACACAGGCAGCAGGGGGAGACGATTGTTTTTGTTCGCACCATGATATAGATGAGGCGCTTCGCCTGGGAACACGGATTGTTGTAATGGATGCAGGAAGGATTATCCAGGACGGCACGCCGGAGGAAATCAGAGAGCATCCGGCAACGGACTTTGTGAAAAAGCTGATGTCGGAGCGGTAGGAAGAGAGGAAGAAAATGAATATTAAAATCAAGAGGAGAACCATCGTGGTCATACTGGCTGCGGTTCTGGCAGCAGGCGTCTTTGCAGGCTGCGGCAAATCAAAGGAACCCATTAAGATCGCCTCCAAGCCCATGACGGAGCAGTATATCCTGACAGAAATCCTGGGGCAGCTGATAGAGCACGATCTGGGAGTTAAGGTGGAAATCACCAAGGGAATCGGCGGCGGAACCACCAATATCCAGCCGGCCCTGCTGAAGGGTGATTTTGACCTGTATCCGGAATACACGGGAACCGCATGGCTGACGGTGCTGAAGCATGAAAAGAGGATGATCCCGACGTTTTATATGAAAACCTGCAGAAGGAATACCAGGAGATGGGACTTCACTGGAGCGGCCTGTACGGCTTCCAGAATTCCTATGTGCTTGCGGTAAGAAAGGAAGCGGCCGAAGAATACGGGCTGAAGACCTTCAGCGATCTGGCCGCGGCTTCCGGGAACCTGAATTTTTGGCGGCAACCCGGATTATATGGAAAGAGAGGACGGCTATCCCATGATCTGCGAAGCCTATGGCATGGAATTCAAGGGTACCGTGGATGTGGATATTGCCCTGAAATACCAGGCCATGGCCAATCAGGAAATCGACGTGACCAATGCCTTCACTACGGACGCCCAGCTGGCGGCTGCGGATGTATTGCTGCTGCAGGATGATAAAAGCCTGTTTGCCACCTACTATGCGGGCACTGTTGTGAGAAACGATACGCTGGAGAAATATCCGGGGCTTGCGGATACGCTGGAGAAGCTCACGGGCCAGATTTCCGATGATGAAATGCGGGAAATGAATTATCAGGTGGAAGTGGAAGGAAAGGACGAGAAGGATATCGCCAGGGATTTCCTGACACAGAAGGGACTTCTAAATTAAACAGGAGGGGAAGGAAACATGTACAGAGAGCATACCAGAGAAGTGAAAATAGGGGACAGGGTTATCGGCGGCGGTAATCCGATCCTGATTCAGTCCATGACCAATACAAGAACGGAGGATGTGGAAGCCACCGTTGCCCAGATACTGCGCCTGGAGGCGGCAGGCTGCGATATTATCCGCAGCACGGTGCCCAATATGGAGGCGGCCAGGGCAATCGGCGAGATTAAAAAGAGGATTCATATCCCTCTTGTGGCGGACATTCATTTTGACTATAAGATGGCGATTGCCGCCATGGAAAACGGCGCGGATAAAATACGCATCAATCCCGGAAACATCGGCGGCCCGGAAAATGTGGCGGCTGTTGTAAAGGTGGCAAAGGAAAGGAATATCCCCATCCGTGTGGGCGTCAACAGCGGTTCCCTGGAAAAACAGCTGGTGGAAAAGTACGGCGGCGTTACGGCCGAAGGGATTGTGGAAAGCGCCCTTGACAAGGTGAAAATGATTGAGGATCTGGATTATCATAACCTGGTAATCAGCATTAAATCCTCGGACGTGCTCATGTGCGTCCGTGCGCACGAGGTACTGGCAAGCAAGACCGATTATCCGCTGCACGTGGGAATCACGGAAGCCGGTACTCTCTGGAGCGGCAATATCAAATCCTCCATCGGCATGGGAATTATCCTTTATGAAGGCATCGGGGATACCATCCGCGTATCCCTCACCGGGGACCCGGTGGAAGAGGTTCGCACCGCAAAGCTGCTGCTTCGCACACTGGGGCTGAGAAAGGGCGGCATTGAGGTGGTGAGCTGCCCTACCTGCGGCAGGACCAAAATAGATCTGATAGGCCTTGCCAACCAGGTGGAAGCCATGGTGGCGGATATCCCCTTAGACGGCGTTAAGGTAGCCGTCATGGGCTGTGCGGTGAACGGCCCCGGGGAAGCAAAGGAAGCGGATATCGGAATCGCGGGCGGAATCGGGGAAGGCCTGCTGATTAAGAAGGGTGAAATTATACGTAAGGTACCGGAGGCGGAGCTTTTGAATGTTCTCCGTGAGGAGCTGCTGCATTGGGAGGAATAAATGGCTAAGGCTTTTTTTGATGTATTTCCCGGATTAAAACTGGATGGTAAGCTGAAAAGCCTGTTTGAGCAGACGCAGATTGAACGCGTCACAGCAACAAAACAGAAGGATTTTGTGCGCATTTATTTAAGCAGTGAGCGGCTGATACAGAAGGATGATATTTTTACGGTGGAAGGTGAAATTAAGAAGCAGCTGTTTGCCGGCTGCAATATCACCATAAAAATTCATGAAAAGTACCGCCTCTCTTCCCAGTATAACCCGGAAAAGCTCATGGAAATTTACCGGGACAGCATATTGCTTGAGCTGCAGGAATACAGCCATCTTCTTTACAGTATGTTTAAAAATGCGGAGCTTTCCTTCCCTGAGGAGGGCAGGCTCAACCTGCGTATAGAGGATACCGTGCTGGCGCGGACCAAAAGCGATGAGCTGACCCGCATCCTGGAGAAGGTTTTTTTCGAACGCTGCGGCCTGCCTGTCAATGTATTTGTGGAATACAGGGAGGCAAGAACCGGGAGGTTCAAGGAAGAGGATGATATTTTTATCGCCCGCAGGGTGGCGGAAATTGCAGCCAGGTATACCGGAAATAAGGGCTATGAAAACGGCGGAGAGATGCCCGCGCCGCGGCCGGAAATGCAGGCCGGGCAAAGCGGGAATGCAGAGGGAGGAGCACAGAAGCAGGCAGTTGATCCTGCATATGAAGCTTATCTTGCAGGCGCTGCAAAGGAAACTGCAAAAGCGGAGTCAGGACAAAAGCCCAAAGATGGAGGCGCGCCCTTTGAAGGAGGGACAGTGCGTCCCGGCGCTGCGCTGGAGGGCAAAAAGTTTATGGGCAAAAAGTCCGGCGGCTTCGGCCGCGGGAAAGGCAAATTTAAGGGAGACGGCGATTTTTTCAAGTCCGCGAAGCGTTCCGATAATCCGGATGTGATCTATGGCCGGGATTTTGATGACGAGGCCATGTCCATTGAGGATATTGTAGGTGAAATAGGAGAGGTGGCCATCCGCGGCAAAATCCTGAATCTGGACAAGCGGGAAATCAAGAATGAAAGAACCATCCTTATTTTTGATGTCACGGACTTTTCCGATACCATGACGATTAAGATGTTTGCCAAAAACGAACAGGTGGAGGAAATCTGTGAGGGCATCAAGCCCGGTGTATTCGTGAAAATCAAGGGAATTACCATGATAGATAAGTTCGACGGGGAGCTGACCATCGGTTCCATCGTCGGCGTGAAGAAAATCAGTGATTTTACCCACGGCCGTATGGATCACAGCGTCCGCAAGCGTGTGGAGCTGCACTGCCATACCAAAATGAGCGATATGGACGGGGTATCCGAAGCCAAGGATATCGTGAAGCGGGCGTATCAGTGGGGCCATCCCGCCATTGCCATTACGGATCACGGCGTGGTGCAGTCCTTCCCGGACGCCAACCACTTAATTGATGATTTATGGAAGGCGGAGAAGGGAAAAAGGAAGGACGCGGGGGATCCCAATCCGGACAAGAATGATTTTTTTAAGGTAATTTATGGCGTGGAGGCCTATCTGGTGGATGATTTAAAGGAAATCGTCACCGACGGAAAGGGGCAGCCCCTGGAGGGCAGCTATGTGGTATTCGATATTGAAACCACGGGCTTTTCCCCCATCAAAAACCGGATCATTGAAATCGGCGCGGTAAAGGTGATCAATGGAGAGATTACGGACCGTTTTTCCTCCTTTGTCAATCCCCAGGTGCCCATCCCCTTTGAAATAGAGAAGCTTACCAGCATCAATGATGAAATGGTGATGGATGCTCCGGTCATTGAAAAGGTGCTGCCGGAGTTTTTAAGCTTCTGCGAGGGGACCGTGCTGGTGGCGCACAATGCCAGCTTTGATATCAGCTTTATCAGGGAAAATGCCCAGAGGCAGCAGCTTCCCTTTGATTTCACTTATGTGGATACCGTGGGAATTGCCAGGGTGCTGCTGCCCCATCAGGCAAAGCATACGCTGGACGCGGTATCCAAAACGCTGGGGATTTCCCTGGAAAACCATCATCGCGCCGTAGATGACGCGGAGGCAACCGCCCCAGATTTTTGTTAAGTTTACGGATATGCTGCTTAAGGACGGGAAGGATACCCTGGAAAAGGTGAATGCCCTGGGAGACTCCAACCCTGATATCGTAAAAAAGGGCTGCCTACCTATCTGCGATTATCCTGGCCAAAAACAATACGGGGAGGGTGAACCTGTACAAACTGATTTCGGAATCCCATCTTACCTATTATGCCAAAAGGCCCAGAATCCCAAAGAGCCTGCTGCTTGCACACAGAGAGGGGCTGATACTGGGAAGCGCCTGTGAAGCTGGCGAGCTGTACCGTGCGCTTCTGGACGACAGGAGCGATGCGGATATTGCCAGGATCGTGAATTTCTATGATTATCTGGAAATCCAGCCCACCGGCAACAACAAGTTCATGATTAACGAGGAAAAGATACGGAATATCAATTCCATTGAGGACATCCAGGATGTGAACAAACGGATTGTGGCGCTGGGAGAGCAGTATAATAAGCCGGTGGTAGCTACCTGCGACGTACATTTCCTGGATCCCGGAGATGAGGTCTACCGCCGGATTATCATGGCGGGCAAGGGCTTTAAGGATTCCGACGAACAGGCGCCGCTTTATCTGCGCACGACCGAGGAAATGCTGGAGGAGTTCCAGTATCTGGGAAGTGATAAGGCGGAGGAGGTGGTCATTACCAACACCAACCTGATTGCGGATCAGATAGAGACTATATCTCCGGTGCGCCCGGATAAATGTCCTCCGGTCATTGCGGACAGTGATAAGACGCTGACGGAAATCTGTTATAACAAGGCGCATGAAATGTATGGCGAAAAGCTTCCTCCCATCGTAGAACAGAGGCTGGAAAATGGAGCTGAATTCCATTATCAAGAACGGCTTCGCGGTTATGTATATCATCGCCCAGAAGCTGGTATGGAAATCTGTGGAGGACGGCTATCTGGTAGGTTCGCGTGGTTCCGTAGGTTCCTCTTTTTGTGGCGAACATGGCGGGAATTACGGAGGTAAACGCCCTGAGTCCCCATTATTACTGCATGAAATGCCATTACAATGATTTTGACTCCCCGGATGTGAAGGCCTATACAGGCAAGGCGGGCTGCGATATGCCGGACAAATACTGTCCGGTATGCGGCGAACCCCTGAAAAAAAGACGGATTCGACATCCCCTTTGAAACCTTCCTTGGCTTCAAGGGTGACAAGGAGCCGGATATCGACCTGAACTTTTCCGGTGAGTACCAAAGTAAGGCGCATAAATATACCGAAGTTATTTTCGGCGCGGGCCAGACCTTCCGTGCGGGCACTATCGGAACCCTGGCGGATAAGACGGCCTTTGGTTATGTGAAGAATTATTATGAAGAGAGAGGAAGCAAGAAGCGTACCTGTGAAATCAACCGTATTGTGGCAGGCTGTACGGGAATCCGCAGAAGTACGGGACAGCATCCCGGCGGTATTATCGTGCTTCCTTTTGGGGGAGGAGATCAACTCCTTCACGCCGGTGCAGCATCCGGCCAATGATATGACGACGGATACGGTAACCACACATTTTGATTACCATTCCATTGACCATAACCTGCTGAAGCTGGACATTCTGGGACACGATGATCCCTACCATGATCCGTATGCTTCAGGATTTAACGGGCATCGATCCTACCAAGATCCCGCTGGACGATCCCCAGGTAATGAGCCTGTTCCAGAATACCAATGCACTGGGGGTGACCCCGGAAGAGATAGACGGCTGTCCGCTGGGCGCGCTGGGAATCCCTGAGTTCGGTACGGAATTCGCCATGCAGATGCTTCTGGATACACATCCCACCTCCTTTTCGGATCTGGTGCGTATCGCAGGGCTGGCGCATGGTACGGACGTATGGCTGGGCAATGCCCAGACCCTTATCAAGGAGGGAAAGGCAACCATTTCCACCGCTATCTGCACCCGTGACGATATCATGCTCTACCTCATTGAAATGGGCGTGGAAAGCAGTCTGGCGTTCACCATCATGGAGAGCGTCCGTAAGGGCAAGGGCCTGAAGCCGGAAATGGAAGAAGCCATGCTGGCGGCAAATGTGCCCGACTGGTACATATGGTCCTGTAAAAAAATCAAGTACATGTTCCCCAAGGCCCATGCGGCGGCCTACGTTATGATGGCATGGCGTATCGCCTATTGTAAGGTAAATTATCCGCTGGCTTATTATGCCGCCTTTTTCAGCATCCGCGCATCCGCTTTTTCCTATTGAGCTGATGTGCCAGGGGCAGAAGCATCTGGAGTCAATGATGGCCGACTATAAGAGAAGGGCGGACACCCTTTCCAAGAAGGAGCAGGATGCGGCCAGGGATATGAAGGTGGTGCAGGAAATGTACGCAAGAGGCTTTGAATTCGTGCCGATTGATATTTTTTCCGCCCAGTCCCGCATGCTTCCAGGTGGT
>ENA-OQAB01001500-OQAB01001500.1-human-gut-metagenome-genome-assembly--contig:-NODE-1500-length-11048-cov-2.162348_pt1 | contig 11048 bp, 11 predicted proteins | sample MGYA00242490_ERZ504517 | MGnify/ENA primary metagenome ERZ504517 (study PRJEB26092, sample SAMD00036298) | human gut metagenome | host: Homo sapiens | study: EMG produced TPA metagenomics assembly of... | reverse complement strand
ATTTATGGCAGACTTGGTATTGGAGTGTGAATCTTGTCATGGAAAACGCTTCAAATCCGACACGCTGGAAGTGAAATTCAACGATAAAAGTATCTACGATGTATTGGAGATGACCGTCAACCAAGCGATTGAGTTCTTCAACGAACATGGACAGAAGAAAATTGTGAAGAAGTTGCTTCCTTTGCAGGATGTAGGACTGGGATATATCAAATTAGGACAGGCTTCTTCTACCCTTTCCGGTGGTGAAAACCAACGTGTCAAACTCGCATTTTATTTAAGTCAGGAGAAAGCTGACCCAACGATGTTTATCTTTGACGAACCGACTACAGGATTACACTTTCATGATATCCGCAAACTGCTGGATGCTTTCGACGCATTGATTCGCCGGGGACACAGCATCGTTATCATCGAGCATAACATGGACGTCATCAAATGTGCCGATTATGTAATCGATCTCGGACCGGAAGGTGGAGATAAAGGCGGAAATATCGTAGCAGTGGGTACCCCGGAAGAAGTTGCTGCCTGCGGAGCAAGCTATACAGGGCAGTTTCTGAAAGAAAAACTAGGATAAGCAATCGTCAAAACTATAATAATACATTTATGTAATTAAGCCCTTGCAGAAGTTCTATATCTGCAAGGGCTTAATATATGAAAAAAATCAATCTCTCTTACAAGTAGAAACCGAATCCAATCTTCACACCGAAACGTGACATATCTCCATCATTGAAACGCCATTTATAATAAACGGCAGGTTCAATGGTTACCGTACGCGAAAGAAAGTAAGCGTATCCGGCTTCGATACCCAGTCCCCAGTCTGTCTGATGTTTTCCACCACTCCAACGGAAGCGGTTCCAGTCGAGTCCACCACCCAGATAGATACCGGTTTTATTGAAGTAGAAGCGTACTCCTGTGCCCAGTGTATACTCATCTACCGGTTTCGACCAGTCGGCTCCGGCATTTACCATCAAGGCAATACCCTCGGCAAAGAATGTACCGACCTGTGCACCAACTCCAAACTTTGCTTTATCGTTTTTACTATACGAAAAGTCCAACCCCGACAATGAAGGATTAATAATCGTAGTTCCTTTCTCAAATTGCGCTTGTGCAGTAAAAGAGACTGCCAATAAGCAAAGAGCCAAAGCTAATTTCTTCATAAACTTACTTTTTTAAGTGAATAGATTGTTCGTCTTTTTTGCGGCGTTCGCGCATTTGTTCCTTTTTCCGAAGCACCAGCCAAAGAAGGAGGACGATGACATAAGAAACTGCCACCGTAATTATTTTCTCTGTCAGGCTGACTTCCGTATTACGAGGCAACAAATAAGCCGCTGTTACAGATACATAAATAAGGAATGCAAGCGCCACTCCTGTTGATTTTCTTATTTTCTTCATTCTGATAATTTTCTTGTTTTTTGCTTATTTATCCAGATATAGAACCAAACAGTCGCAACCATTACACACGCTATACCAACGCCATAGGAGACTGTATGCGAGAGTCCTAATCCTTCAGGAGCAATACATATATAAGTAGAACATACACATGTCATAAACAGTGCCGGTACCAAAGTAATGATATAAGGTTTCTTGGATACCGCCAGAAAAACTGTTATAGCCCACAAGGTAAACACAGCCAATGTCTGATTTGCCCAGGCAAAATAACGCCATATCATATTAAATCCGTTTGCATCACGCAAACTATACAAAAGCAAACCAATAGCTAGTACAAACATCGGAATACAAATGTATAAACGACGGCGCATACTTTTTTTGTTCCATCCCCAGGAAGTCTGCCACAATCAGACGTGCCGAACGGAAAGCCGTATCACCCGAAGTTATCGGAGCGGCAATCACCCCCAAAATAGCGAGTACTCCGCCGATTGCCCCTAACCATTCTTTTGTGATGGCATCAACGATAACAGAAGCATTGCTTTCTTCCATTCCGTTTTCATGGAAAAAATAAGTAGCGGCAGCAGCCCAAATAAGAGCAACAATGCCCTCGGTAATCATTGCACCGTAAAATACCGGACGTCCATGCCGTTCCGAAGTCATACAACGGGCCATCAATGGGCTTTGCGTAGCATGGAAACCTGAAATGGCACCACAAGCAATACTCACAAACATAATCGGGAAGATAGGAAGTTCGCTCGCTTCCGGGTTAGTATTTTGCAATCCGTCCCATAACTCCGGCAAAGCCGGATGGTTAACGTAGAGCATCACCAAAATGCCTACTGCCATAAACAACAAGGCAACCGCAAACAACGGGTAGATTTTACCAATTATTTTATCAACAGGCAGCAAAGTAGCCAGAATATAATATGCAAATACAACGATAATCCAAAACGTAGCATCCAAACTTTCCGGAGTGAGTTTTGCCAACAATCCGGCAGGACCTGCAACAAAAACCGAACCCACCAGAATCATTAAAATGACAGTGAATCCTCTCATCACCTGCTTGGTAGTCAGTCCCAAATAACGACCTATTATTTCCGGCAGGCTTTCACCTCCATTACGCAAAGAAAGCATTCCGGCAAAATAATCATGCACTGCCCCCGCAAAAATACTTCCCAGCACAATCCACAAGTATGAAGAGCTACCAAATTTCGCTCCCATGATTGCCCCGAAAATAGGACCTAATCCGGCAATATTAAGAAATTGAATCATGAAAATCTTCCAGGTAGGCAATGGAATATAGTCCACTCCATCCGCCTTGGTAAGAGCCGGTGATTTTACGGTCGTCAGGACCAAAGACGCGTTCCATGAGGCGTCCATACGTAAAATAGCCTACTATCAACGCCAGCAGGCATAGAGTAAATGTAATCATAGTGTGTCGTTTTTTAACTTGGCAAATGTAACATAATCTCACGAAACAGCCCAACAATACCGACACTTTTACTAACTTTGCAGGGATTTAAAACAAAAAATAAAGGATATGCGCTATACTATTTTCATTCTTTCACTTTTGTTTCCTTTCCTCTCAATTGTTGCGCAACCCAAGCACGAAGTTCGTGCCGCATGGGTGACAGCGGTGTACGGACTGGATTGGCCTCGCACACGTGCAACAACCCCTCAAACAATCCGCAAGCAGAAAGAAGAGTTAATAGATATTCTTGATAAGTTGAAGGCTGCCAACTTCAACACTATCCTATTTCAAACCCGTACTCGTGGAGATGTATTATATCCTTCGGCAATCGAACCTTTCAATTCGATCCTGACCGGAAAGACAGGAGGAAATCCGGGATATGATCCACTGGCTTTTGCCGTTGAAGAATGTCATAAGCGAGGGATGGAATGTCATGCCTGGATGGTAACTATCCCACTAGGGAATAAGAAGCATGTTGCTTCGCTCGGCAGTCAGTCTGTCACCAAGCGGATGAAAGAAATATGCGTTCCTTACAAGCGCGAATATTTCCTCAATCCGGGACATCCGGCAACGAAGGAGTATTTGATGAAAACTGGTGCGGGAAGTCTTAGCGGTTATGATGTGGACGGAGTGCATTTCGACTATCTGCGTTATCCGGAGAATGCTCCTCTTTTTACCTGATAAATATGATTTCCGACGATACAATAAAGGACGCACACTGGATCAGTGGCGCCGGGATAATATCTCCGAAATTGTACGTTATATATATAAAGGTGTAAAAGCTATGAAGCCTTGGGTGAAAGTAAGTACCTGCCCGGTAGGTAAATACCGTGATACTTCTCGTTACCCCTCCCGTGGATGGAATGCTTTCTTTACCGTTTATCAGGACCCGCAAGGTTGGATGGGAGAAGGTATTATGGATCAAATTTATCCGATGATGTATTTCCAGGGAAACAATTTCTACCCTTTCGCCCTCGACTGGCAGGAACAGAGCAACGGACGGCAGGTGATTCCGGACTCGGCATTTATTTTCTCCATCCCGATGAAGGCAAATGGACACGCGACGAAATAGATCGTCAAATGAACTTTATCCGCAAGCAGAAAATGGCGGGTGAAGGGCATTACCGGGTGAAATACCTGATGGAGAACACGCAGGGGATCTATGATGAATTATCCGATAATTTTTATGCATACCCTGCTTTACACCCCCCGATGCCTTGGCTGGACAATGTTCCGCCTACGGCTCCGTCGGAGTTGAAAATAACAAATATCGAGAATGGATATACGGAACTAAAATGGCAGGCTGCTACGGATAATGACGAACGTAACAAACCTATGTATGTTATTTATGCTTCCAATGAGTATCCGGTAGACACCAGCCGACCGGTAAATATCGTAGCGCAGAATATCAGGGAGACAAGTTATATCTATGCACCTATCCTGCCTTGGAATGCTTAAAAAGCATTTCGCTGTTACGGCCGTAGACCGTTACGGAAATGAAAGCGTAGCGATACAAGAATAATTTCATTCCCAAGGAGTAAAACCGAACTAAATACTACATAGAGTAAAAAAACATCTATCATACTATCATCAATTCCCATATTATCCTAATTGTCAGTGGAATAAGTATGATAGATGCCTTGAAAGAAAGGTATCTATCATACTTTATTGCAAAAAATGGGCATCTATCATTCCTATACTTTGTCTATTTGGGCGTAGCATATAGGTAAAATGCCCATTTAAAGGCATAAGAATGCACACTTTACAGGATGATAATCCGTATTTGGCAACTTAATAATCCAGTTAGAATATCAGTCTTTTTATAGCCCACACAGGCAGGCTGTACAGCCCACGTATGCAAACCGTACAGCCCACATACGCAGGCTGTACAGCACACATGTGTGGGCTATATAATTAACGCCATTCAAGTCGGATTATTAAGCTATGATAGTCGGATTCATACGGGTTCATTGCAACAAAAACAAGCCATCTCACGCCCATGCAACCTTTATTCGACTGTTTTATCAATGATAGATACCCTATTTTCGCAGTAAAACTATGATAGATACCTTTCTTTCAAGGCATCTATCATACTTATTCATCTGATAATTAGAAGAATATTAAAATCAATGATAGTATGATAGATATTTATTTCATTATGTAATGTTGATAGCAGTATCAAGTGAGAGACATAGATAAAAATCAAAGAGGAATAACAACTTTATGCTCCTTCTGATTTCTAAAAATAATGAACTCGACTTCTTTTTGTGTATCCGCGCGTTTCAATGCCTCTTTCATATCACTTAATTTATTGACAGATTTTCTATTTATTCCAAGCACAACATCATTCGGAGCAATAAAATCTCTGACAGGACTGCCTAGGGCATCTACTGAAACAACATAAACTCCCCGTTCCGTATCCATACCGGTAGCGGAGCGTTCTTCCAATGTGTCCAGATTCTTAAACGTCACTCCTTTCCAAAGCATCGTCTTGATATCCGTAACATGACCTGCCACAAGCGGAACAGGCATAACAGGACTTTCAGCCAACTGTTTCAAATGAAAAGACAACACTCCGAAATTATTCATCGGAAAATTACGGAAACCTCCTTTAATTATCGCTTCAGAATCGTCCGCTACATTAAAATCACCTTTCGCAGCATCTATAAACCTGATCGCAGCTACTATAGAATGAGCATCTCCACCAAGTTGGCGAGCTGCAAGATACGATAAACTGTCTGTAAAGATATTATAGTCTACTTCCCTACCCCAGCCATACACTCTTATAGGTTTATATTTGGTCATTACAATATTACGTGAAAAAACATCTCCGCTGTTTTTAAACCATAAATGCGGATGGAGCGTGTTATTGACAATGATATTATTTTCAACAGTCCGATAAAAGCCTTCACGTAATTTTATGCCGCCATTCAGACAAAGATTATTGTAGATTTGATAATTACTGGAACCATCGTCCAAATCAATATCCCATCCTCTATCACAACGCAACCGATTATGACGGATAATGATAGGTTCAACTACATCTGCCAGAATCAACGCAGGGTTTTCATCCGTAATTTGTGTCATTACATTATAATTCGGATGCCAAAAACGGTCACGTCCCCAAGAGTTGATAGTTCCATGGTCGCCTGTTTCTTTCACGGTGTTAAAAATATCGTTGTATTCGATAATATGTCCTCCCCAAGTACCTTCACTGATATTAATTCCGGCACGGGGAGTATCGTAAATACTGTTATGACTTACTGTAATGTTACGGCACATGGAAAGTTCCACTCCTGTAATCTGCTTTTCAAACAAACCGATAGTACAGATTAAATTATCGTAGACTTCACAATAAGCTGGATGATTGTCATTCTGCGAACCTTTAGCAGTATCCATTTTATCCAAAGGAACAAATTCCCCGTACCTAAAACTCGGTGAACGTACTCCCGCCACATCTCCGACAAAGCAGATGGCACTGGCTCCAATAGAAGTCAGATAAGAACCGGTCACCGCAGAATTGCGATTATATTTATCAAAAAAGACACCGTTTCCACCTACATGATGGATATAGCAATCACGCAGGGTACATTTTTCCGTTCCCCTGAAAATAACGGCTCCTCCCCGGTATATCGTCCAGTCCGAACGGAGCAAAGGCTCATAATGTTCCATAAATGTCCGTATCGTTTGCGTCAGTTCTATTCCTTCAATAGTTATGTTTTTCACCGGATGGGATGAAGTTCCTGCAATTTCAATCAAGTTTTTAAGTTGCGGAGTTTCAAACACCAGCTCGTTTATATTTTCATCGGACAAAGGATAATAATACAACCAACCTTCTTGTTTATCATAGTACCATTCTCCCGGAGCATCCAGTTCTTCAAAGATATTCTCTACCATCCTGTTTTCAGGATGGATTCTCATTGGACGATTATTCTGCCAGCCACCTTCCAGTTGCAACTCTCCCTTTTCATTCTTGCCTGTAATACGATAATGAAAATCACCCCAATCATGACTATGCATGGCATGAAGGTAACCACCTTCCGGATTCTTCCATTTTTTCACTCGTTCCGGGGCTGTTGCCAAAGCAGATGTACCATTAAAACGAACAGCTGTTTTATCATAATCAGGATAACGTGCCATAGATCTCAAATCTCCGTTTACAATAAGCATATCCATAACCGGATTCCCTTTCACAGCAGCCCGCATGATACCATTCTTGTACTTTTCCCATTTCAAGTCCAAGGTAATTCCGCTCGATATTATAGCTTTCTCACCTGGATAATTCCTTATTATTAATTCTTTCGAATCATTTCCATCAGCAGAGGTCAGCACCAAGGGGGTATCTAAAATATATTCCCCTTCCCTCAAATAAATTGTAGTACAGTTCTTATCCTTTCGAGCTTTTTCCACTGCTTCATGAATGATATGAAAAGGAGTTGCCGGACTACCATCTCCACCGGATGATGCATGAGGAGAAACGTAATATATCGATTGGGCATAAATGCCTATAAATGGCATTGTTGATAAAAAAAGGAAGGATTGTTTTTATTCTTCGTGTTTTCATAATGATATGATTATTTGGGCTATATGTATGAGCAAAGATAGACTAAATAAAACACTTAATTAACAAATAATAAAATTTTAATAACTTTACGTACCATAAAAGAAATGGTATGGGAGTTACATCAAAAAACAATCAATCCCATACCATTTCAGTTACCTGAAAAAAGAGCCAAAATTACAAATTCATCTCTATATCAAAACTTTTACCTATGATACAAATATCAAAATAAAAAAAAATCTATTTTAATTTATAAGATAAATCGTACTTTGTACCACCTACGGAAACTTCTACAGAAGCACCATCGGCATGGAATGTGCCAGGAGTCGCACCTGTATTATCTGTAAATTTAGCACTAATATTCAATTTTGCACGATCAGCCTCATTCGTAAACGGGTGGATTACCGTAATAAAACGTGCCGCACCTCCCATCGGTTTGGTTATACTCACTCGATACCATTTGCGTTGAAGTGTTTTCTCATTCTGCTTACTAGAGGACCAATTAGTACTCCATTTAGCTACATATCCGGAATTAGTTTCAACAAATGTCTTAAACTGCATGTTATTATTATCGTCAAATTTTGTGTAAGCACCATACTGAAAGTTCTCCTTATCAGCTTCATCAACAACAACCCTAGGCGCATTGCCCAAATTGAAAGTCACATCCACCACCGGGGTAGTTTTACCGGCATCATAGCCCTCGTCCACCAAAACAAAGAATGTCTTGTTCACAAAAAATATGGCACGACGATGTGTCAAGTCACCATAGGACTTATTTTCCGTTACAAGCACATCGATATTGCCTTTGCTTTCTTGCAACAAGAATTTTCCATTCATATAACCATCTGCTATAGTGGCAGAGTTCTTGGTCATTGTATTGTGCATGGTGGTTGCCCGATATGATTTGCGCAGATTATCACTTTCTTTATCTCCTCCATAAGTAAAGAAACCTGCATCCGGTAAGAAATTACGTCCGCCACGATATAAACTGAAAGTTCCGTTATCTGGCTGGCAATGCACATAATTCTTGGGATTATTGTTATTTTTCACTACCATCATTATTGCATCTGATGCCCACTTGCTGCGCAACATATAATAACCGCCATCCTTATAGAGCTGGATTAATTCTTCAGGAGTCTTACCTTGTTTCCCTTCGGTTGCCATCCATGCGATTTCTTTATCATCAGGGAACATGGCCATATATCGACGGAAATTACCTAACAGTACACATTTTAGTCCATGAACTGGCACCTGTATCATTAAAATTATCAAAAGAATAATCGGGATACGTAATATCCATTACGAAACGGGCAGCTTTCTTCAATAATCCGACATAATTGGTCGGGAAGTATCCGACTTTATTGTTGACTTGTGCCATATTATAGAGCTTATTGCAAGCATAAACAGCTTCTATATGATAACCGGGAGTCAGTTCTACATGTACCCCATCACCTAAGAATTGTGCTTCCACCTGTTCAGTGATTTTTGCTGTACCTTCATTCAACCATTCTCCTGCTTTCTTAAATTCCGGCATTAATATTCCGGCAGAAACAACACTCTCCACTTGAGTAATAAGAATATTAGTCTCTTTATAATAATTCTTACGGATACATTCCACTCCATCCGACAGGGCAACAAGAAATGTAGAAAGCCATTCAGGAGTAAAGTTCTCCGATTGAATAAAATAAGACATTATATCAAGTTGTGCTTGTACTCGATGAGCAGGTTGAAGTCCATACCATTCCACATTTTTGTTTTTATCGACTTTCCCTTCAGGGCAAGGAAACGTTTTCAGCCAATCGCCATAAACCTCTATCCATGATTTGACATATTTTTCATCATGAGTAACCGTATATGCATTAGCCTGGTATATCATCCACTGATGGCGATGCAACTGATAAACAAATTCCGCATCTCCCTTATACTTGTCAGGGACATAATTCCAGTTTATTTCATCATCTTGTTTAAACAGGACATACGTTTCTTTCCCAGATGCATCTTTAGACTCATATTTATCTTTTATATAAAAACGATATTCTAAAGCTTGGTCAGCAATATTTTTATTGAAATCGCCAATAGAGGTCTGACCCAGATTTATATTAGGATTGGTAACATCCTCTCTATTCCGGTAGTATTCCAACAATTCGGAAGTAGCCGAGACGTAATCTTTCTTATCATAATATGCTTTCACTTTTTCCAAGCCGGGATAATCAAGATTGATTACTTCAAAAAGTCTCGGAACTGTTGTTTCACTTCCACCATTATCCTCTTCCTTGACATGATTCTCAAAGAAAATAATCTTATCATCATTGCAGGCAGTCATGAACAGAGCCAGCAAAAAAAGCAACTAAATATTTTTGAATTCATATTGTTTCAAATTTAATTAATTACCATTACTCCATCCCGGGTTTTGCCCCAAATCCGGATTCATATAAATTTCATTCTGGGGATAAGGGAATAAATACATCTTATCATTCCAGTACATTTGCTGTAACAACACCTTTTCATAAGAGAGGGAAGTGCCGCTCTTTGTTATCTTTACTCCATAAAGATTTCTGACTTCATCCAACCCTGCTATCCTCCAACGGCGAATATCATAGAAGCGATGTCCTTCAAAAGCCAGCTCAATACGGCGTTCGTTGCGAACCTTTGCTGTAAAGTCCGCTCCATTTTCAGTCACATGTTTCATATCAGCGCAGTCACGAACCTGATTCAAGGCTGCACGTGCCGTCAATGGACATCCTTCTGCCGTAGCATCCGGACCTTTCCACTCATTCATAGCCTCCGCATAATTCAACAATATCTCGGCATAACGGAACAAGACATAGTGATGATACAGTTTATTCGGTTTGTCCGGGTCGAGTGATACGGACGGATTCATATATTTACGCAGATAATATCCTGTTTTCGTTGAACCATCCAAGATCTTGTTTTTGCCACCTTCGAAAGTCTCCACCTTTTGTTTCTGCCATATAGAACCATTGGTCAGTACATTTTTGTATAAACGCGGATCACGTGTTTCCTTATTGGAAGCATCATAATACATATTTGCCACATGAGTAGGATTATTCCAGTCAAAAGGAGTCCCGTCCTTCATTTCATAAGCATCTACCAAATTCTGTGTAGGCGTATTTCCTCCTTCCGCACCTTCATATCCCATCGGTTCATTGCGTGATTCAAAATCACTGGTAGTTGCAATGGCACGACGCTCTAAAATCAACTGTTTGGACTTCAAGACCTCATTACCACCCAAATCCGAATACAACGGGTCAGTAGATACGTTAGGCAATTGATATTTATTCATTTTTATAACCTCATAAGCCGCTTTAGCTGCCGCTTCCCACTTTACCAAATCATGACCGGGGTTATGCAAATCACTCGCCGCATACAATAAAGCCCTTGATTTTAAAGCCAGTGCCGCACCTTTGGTCATCCCTGCCTGTCTCGCCTCCTGATACCATCTTCCGGCAGTCCTCCTTCCCGGGTTATCTCCGTACATTCCCTTTTGCCTGATGAAATCTATCACATCCGCAAATTCTGAAGTCTTCCAGTACAGAATTAATCTCCTCCTGCGTATAAGTATCGTGTTATCAAATAGGAATATCCCCCATAGCGCTTAGCCAGTTCGAA
>ENA-OQAB01001499-OQAB01001499.1-human-gut-metagenome-genome-assembly--contig:-NODE-1499-length-11052-cov-4.072403_pt1 | contig 11052 bp, 10 predicted proteins | sample MGYA00242490_ERZ504517 | MGnify/ENA primary metagenome ERZ504517 (study PRJEB26092, sample SAMD00036298) | human gut metagenome | host: Homo sapiens | study: EMG produced TPA metagenomics assembly of... | reverse complement strand
TCCGGTTCGTTACCGTTCTCTGTGTTTCTTATACACTGATCATATGGGGGCTTCTGAAGCTGTTTCCGGAATTTTTTATCCGAATCTTTAACAATGAGCCTGAGCTGATCTCCAGAGGGATCCCCGCTCTCCATATTTACTTTTTCGGCTACTGCTTTATGGCCTTACAGTTTACCGCCCAGTGTACCTTTGTGGCTCTTGGAAAAGCCAGAAAAGCAACCTTTTTCTCTATTTTCCGAAAGGTACTGATCGTAGTTCCCCTTACTGTCCTGTTGCCCGGGATCGGGAATCTGGGCGTGGACGGAGTATTCTGGGCAGAACCCATCTCCAACCTGATCGGCGGCTGTGCAAGCTTTTTTACCATGCTTCTCACCGTAATGTCGGAGCTTAAAAAAGGAACAAAGGGGAAATAAAAAACCAGCTTTATGATTCTGATTTTCCATATTTATGGCTTTATGAAATATCCGGAGGGATATCCATATCCGTAAGCTCTTTTTTATCTGGCACTTCCAGCAGAGCCACATCCTGCATGTATTTTCTCATCACCCTTTTCCCTCCGGTATCGCCTGTCAGAGCCAGAAGCTCCGGGTAATATTTTCCGGAAAAAATACAGGGATTTCCAGGCTGTCCATTTTTTGCTGCGGCAGCCATGCCCTTTTCGGATTCTGTATACATCCTGATCAGAGCTTCTATCGTATGGCACCTTATCCACGGCTGATCTGCCACCAGAAAAAGGCAGGCATTATTTTCCCGGCAGGCAGAAAAGCTTTGCGCCTGAGGCTTTTCTTTTATTACTTCCAGAAGCCCCAGCTTCATAGATGAGGAAATTCCTTCTTCCGGATGGGGATTCCATACCACCCGGGCTCCCAGAGCCTCTGCATTTTTTTTGATCTCCGGATACTGAGTAACAAGAATAACGGAAGAAATCCTGTGTTTCATTTTTTTTTGTACCAGAAGAACCTTCTGAAGTGTGTGTAAATACATGGGAATGCCATCTATTGGAAAAAACAGCTTGTTGCTGCCAAATCTTCTGCTGTTTCCCGCCGCCAGAATAACAATAGAAATATCCTGTTTCAGGCTGCCGCATACGGCCCAAATGCCATGTTTTCTCAGTCTCTGTACTATTTTATCCGGCAAATTCCTGTCACTAAGAACATCCTCTTTATTTAAAAACACTCGAAATCCTCTGTGTCCCACGGACTTACGAAGTCCCTGGTCTGACTTTGCAATCCGTATGATATCTTCCTCCGTAATCTTTTCCTTTGAAGATTTACCCAGAAATTCTGCCGCTGATTTCGGTCGGTGAACTGTGTCTTTGATTGCTTTTCCCAGACAGTCCAGTCCAATCACGCCGATCACAAGATCGGTCATCTCCGGAATTACCGGCTCCCAGGCTGCCGGAACCTTTAAAGGCAGACGTCTGGCTCCGTCTGCCTCAATAAGGATTACATCACATTCTTTTTTCAGTTCCTGAAGCTGCTCCTCCGGAAGCGCCTGAAGCTTTCCTGTAAACAGTTTTCCGCTTTTGTTCTGCTCTTCGGAAGCGCTGCAGTGCGTACCTGAGGATCCCTGAATATTTTCCGGCTTTTCCAACTTTTTTCTTCCCGTTTTTCCATACAGGCAGCTACCGTATAGCCGTACTTTCTGAGATTTTCCCTGACTTTATTCAGTTCTCCGTCTCTGGCAAAGGGGCGTTCCGGCTCAAAAGCTATGTGAGTGGTGGTGGTAACAATGACCTTTGTTCCCTGCTCTGCCAGTTCCTCTGCAAGCCGGAAGATCAGGCTTGTTTTTCCACCGCCTCCCACAACTGAAATGATCTTTTTGCTATTTACATCAATATCCAGAAGTTCAGTAAGTCTCATAATCCTGTTCCTCGATCACCTGATAATTGTATTCCTGCCTTTTCCTCTCCGGTTAAAGCATCCGTCATACAGCAGGCAGGTTTCTTCATCTCCTTCTGTTCAGGGAACAATTCCTTCTGACAGAAGAATTTCCACAACAGTTCCCGCTATGCATCTTGCTTTATCAGAAATGGTATTGCAGTTTTTTTTCTGTTCTTTCCGTGGGTCAATATCCGCGATCTTCATTCCTTCCGATACCTGATACTCTTCCCGGATCATTCCTCTTAATACTCCTGAAATTGTGGCAAAGACAGGAATTTCTCTGTTTTTCTCTGTACTGATGACAGCAATTACCTGATCCTTTTCTACCAGATCGCTGATCTTCGCCCGGCTGTGTATCGTACCCGCTGCCGGAGAATGAATCACTCGTTCTTTCCCATAACCTCCGATCATTCCCGGAATCCCTGTATTGGGAGCTGCCCAGCCCTCTTCCACGATCCTTCCAAGATCATGGCCTCTCTGAGTCTCCACCACATAATCCACATCTCTACCGGCCAGAAACCCAGGTCCCAGAGCAATGGTAAGAGGCGCCATTGCCCTGTTTGTGCCGAGATTTTTTTTGCAAGAATAGCGTCGATCACTGCTGCAGGATGAAGTTTTTTGATAGCTTCTCCTGTCTCATCTACCAGAAGAGGAATCTCGCCCATTTCCCATATTCCGGCACACTCACCCACATCCTGGATCCTGTGGCTTAAAACGCCCTCCACAAATGCCTCTCCGTCATAAACAGCCTCGCAGAAAGACACCTCCCGGCGGATCGCGCTGGGTCTGGCGCTTTCAAGAATCAGCACCCGGTATCCGCAGCGGTAAAGTCTGTGGATCACTCCACTGGCAAGATCACCGCCTCCGCGGACAACCAGTATGTTATTCTGTGTCATAAATCAAACTCCTTCAGTCTCCTGCTGTTCAAGCATTACTTTTTCTACTGCATTTACAATATTCTGGTATCCGGTGCAGCGGCACAGATTACCTGACATGTGTTTTTTGATAGCTTCTCTTGTAAGTACCTCGCCCCGCTCCAGAAGCACCGTTGCAGACATAACAAAGCCCGGTGTGCAAAAACCGCACTGGATTGCTCCCTCCTCAATAAAAGCCTCCTGAATACGGGTAAGATCCCCGTTCTTTTCCAGACCTTCCAGGGTACGGATATTTTTTCCCTCCGCCCACACTGCCAGATAAATGCAGGAGTCAATAGTCTCTCCGTCAATGATCACTGTGCAGGCTCCGCATTCTCCTACCTCACAGCCTTTTTTTACGGAAGTAAGACCCAGACGGTTTCTAAGCATGTCAAGCAGAGACTCTCTGGGATCCACATACTCGGCTACTTCTTTTCCGTTTACCACACATCTGACCAGAACTTTATCTTTGATCATTTTCTGTCACCTCCTGCAAGCTCTATGGTACGCTTCAGCGCTCTTTTTGCGATTTCTCCGCCGATCTGCAGACGGAACTCCCTGGATGCCCTCCAGGAATCTCTTGGGTTGATCTCCTGACGGATGCTCTGCTCTGTCATTTCATACAGTTTTTCGCTGATTTCCTGTCCTTTCAGCGCTGCTTCTGTTTTTTCACACCGGAAAGGAACCGGAGCCGCTACGCCAAAGGTAATGCGCACATCTTCCAGAATATTTTTTTCTGTATTTACCTTACTTACCACGGAACAGCTTAAGGTTGCAATATCCATGGCTTTTCTCATGGAATACTTAATATAGTTTCCATGATAACCCTGGTATTCCTTTGCAGGAATGATCACATGGGTAAGAATCTCTCCTCTTTTTCAGATCCACACGGCCCGGACCCAGGTAAAAATCACGGACCGGAACGGTTCTTCCGTTGTTTCCATCCTCAATGCGAAGAAGGGCATTCAGAGAAAATACCGTAGGCGCGCTGTCTGCGCTGACTGCACCATTACAGATATTTCCTCCAATGGTTCCGATATTCCTGATCTGAGGTCCGCCCACCTGATCTACAGCTTCTCCCAGAACCGGAATGTTTTCCTGAATCACAGGGTCATTGGTAATATGGGAAAAAGTAGTTCCTGCGCCTATATAAATATCTCCGTTTTCTTTTTTTGTGATACCGTTCAGTTCTTTAATGTCACGGATACTCACAAGAGAGGTTCCTGCCATTTTCCCTTCCCGGATCTTAATCAGTACATCGCTTCCGCCGGAGATCACTCTGGTATCCGGATGTTCCTTTAAAAGCCTGACGGCTTCCTCTATTGTGCTGGCATTATAGTAATTTTCAATATCATACATGATTCCGTTCCCCCTTTCAGATCAGTCCGGCTTTTTTGAATCCCTCGATCAGCCGCTGAGGCGCCAGAGGAATTTCATTAAATGCCACGCCGGTAGCATGAAGAACCGCGTTACGGATCGCAGGAGCTCCCGGAATTGCAGGCGGTTCACCTAAAGCTTTGTTTCCGTAAGGTCCCATGGGGTCATCCAGTTCCACAAAATCTGCCTTGATATCCGGTGTGTCTAAAGCTGTCATCAGCTTGTAATCCAGAAGATTGCCGTTAAGAGGCCGTCCTGTTTTTTCGTCCAGAACAAGCTGCTCGCTTAATCCATAGCCCATGCCCATGGACATGCCTCCGTGCACCTGCATCTGGGCAAGCTGCGGATTCAGAAGCTTTCCGCTGTCATGGACATTGATGATGTTAAGAATCTGTATGGTTCCAAGCTTCATATCCACTTCCACATCTGCAAAGCAGCAGCCTGTGGCAATGGTATTTTTCTTCACCTGTGTGGACACCTCTGCTGTCAGCACAGAGGAATTGCTGAGACTGTAATAGGCTTCCTGTGCCAGCGCCTCCAGAGAAAGTACCTGTTCCTCTCCTGCGTAGATCCAGCCGTGATCCAGAGACAGTTCTCTTGTCTCCTGCTCCGGAAGAAGGGTTTTGGCATAGTCCAGAATCTTTTGGAGAAGTTGTTCTGCGCACTGCTTCACAGCTGTTCCGGTAACAAAGGACTGGCGGGATGCATATGCGCCTGTGTCAAACGGCGTCACATCGGTATCCTGTACTGTGACAATATGGACGTTCTCCACATCCATGTGAAGTGTCTCTGCCGTCATCTGAGAAAAGACGGTATCTGCTCCCTGGCCGATCTCTGTAGCTCCGATCTGAAGCTGAACGCTTCCGTCCTGATTCATGGAAAGCCGGGCGCCTGCAATTTCCAGTGAAATGGGCCATACACCTGTCTTATAAGAAAACAGTGACATGCCAACGCCCCGTCTTACAGAACCTGTCTGATCTGCATATTCTTTTCGCTTTTCATCCCAGTGAATATATTCCGCGCCTTTTTCCAGGCACTGGAAAATCCCGTTTGTATTGGCTGCAATAGGCTTCAGATAAGCGTCCTCATAATATCCCTGAATCAGATTTTTCCGCCGGAATTCAAGAGGATCCATATGAATCTCCGCCGCCACATCATCCATCAGACATTCAATGGCAAAGGCTGCCTGAGGAATGCCGTAGGCACGCATGGCTCCGGCTGTAGGGGTATTGGTATAAATGGTATAAGCCTCGCCTCTGGTATTTGGGCAGGCATACTGAAGTCTCCATGCAGTAAGACCGTTGGCGGCAATGGCGTGACCATGGGATGCATAAGCCCCCTGGCTGGAATATGCCTTCATATCTTTTGCAAGCAGATGACCTTCCTTATCCACGCCTGCAGTGAGATCATACTCAATAGAATGACGGGTTCTTGTATTGCAGAAGGTTTCCTCTCTGGAAACCTCAAGCTTTACAGGACGGCCGCCTACCTGAGTAGTCAAAAATGCATTCAGAGGCTCATAAAGCACATCCTGCTTGTTTCCGAATCCACCTCCGATATACGGTTTGATCACCCTTACCCTGCCCCAGGGGATTCCCAGAGCCTGGCCGATCACACGGCGGACAATATGAGGGATCTGCGTGGAAGTAACTACAACGATCCTTCCCTTTTCCATATAGGCAAAGGATATGGGATTCTCTATATGACAGTGCTGGACAATGGAGGTCTTGTAGCTTCTTTTCACAACTGTATCAGACTGCTCCAGGCCTTCATCCACGTTTCCGATAAAAAAGTTGGAACGGGCAAGTACATTGTCTTTTTTATCAAAATGAATGGGAGGATTGCTTCCGTACATGGATTTTCTGGGATGGATCTCCACCGGATATTCCTCATATTCAACCTTGATCAGCTTCAGCGCCCTGGACGCAGTTACTTCATCCTCTGCCACAACGGCAGCAATATCATCGCCATAATAGCGGATACGTCCTGTAAGGATATTTCTGTCCGCAATATCCTGATGAGCAGGCTCCACAGACCAGGGATGTCCCGGTGTGGGATAGCAGTGATCCGGCACGTCTTTAAAGGTAACTACCTTTACCACTCCGGGAAGCGCCTCTGCCTCACTGGTATCAATAGATGTTACGATCCCGTTTCCAATGGTGGAGTGAAGGACCTTGGCAACCAGAGCGCGGTTGAGAATCAGATCATCTGTAAATTTTGCTCTGCCTGTAACTTTTTCATAAGCATCTACTCTTGGAATACTTTTTCCAACCATTTCTTCACCTTCTTTTCCTTTTCTACATGAATTCTCCCAGACTGTCTGAGATTTCCCTGAAGCTTTTAGAATATGGAAAAAGCCAGACTGCGTCCAGGGAGTGTGTGTTCCCCTCAGGACGTATGTCCGGCTCCGAACCATGCTACTTTCTTATAATATGTATCCTGAGTCAGAATAAGAACATCAGGAACCATTTCCTTTTATTCATTTTAACATATTATAAGGGTTTTTTCCATTGATTTTTAGTGTTTTTCTTGAATTATTTTAAAATAATCCCTCTTGTATCCCGGATCACATTCCGCGGACATTTTACCGCGCAGTTTCCGCAGGCAAGGCAGAGCTCGTCATTAATCACCGCCACATTGTCCTGAACCTCCACAGCGTCTGCCGGACAGTTTCTGGCGCAGATCCCGCATCCGATGCAGCTTGCTTCACAGGCCTTTTTTGCCGCTGCTCCCTTATCCTTATTGGAACACTTTACGATAAAAGGATTGTCTGTCAGATGAATATGGATGATTTCCTGAGGACAGGCCTTCACGCAGAGGCCGCATCCGATACACCTGCTTTCCTCAATTTCAGCCACACCATATTCATTATAAAAAACCGCGTCCTTTCTGCAGACCTCAATGCAGGAGGAACAGCTCATACAGCCGTATGTACAGCTGTGGCAGCGTTCTCCGCCGTCACATGCAACATAAGCTGTCTTTTTCGGAAATCTTGCCATAGATCATTCCCCCTTTTTCTTTCTCTCATACGGCGTATTGGCAAGCGGAAGGCTTGTGCGGTACTGACCGTCATATTTATAGTAAGCCCCTGCTATAGCCGGCGCCGTAGGAATGGAGGTGATCTCTCCGATGCCGATGGCTCCCTCTGCTACCTTTAAGCCTTCTTTTTCTACAATGATGCTTTCCACCTCCGGAGCCTGGTTTGCCCGGAAAAGTCCCAGCGTTCCATATTTATTCTGAGGTCTGCAGTCCTTCAGTCCATACTGCTCTGTGAGAGCAAAGCCTGTGGACATGAGCACTCCGCCCTCGATCTGGCCTTCTACAGAAAGAGGATTCACTGCCCGTCCCACGTCGTGGGCTGCCACTATTTTTTCAATCCTTCCGTTTTTATCCAGAATGCACACCTGAGTTGCGTACCCGTAGGCCACATGAGAAACAGGATTTTTTACATCAGAACCCATGGCATCTGTTCTGGCAAGATATTCGCCCAGATATTCCTGTCCCTCCAGCTCCTCCAGAGTTTTATAAGCAAGCTCTTCTTTCAGCTTCTCACAGGCGCGACGGCAGGCTTCCCCTGTAACAAGAGTCTGTCTGGATCCGGAAGTGGTTCCGGAATCCGGCGCATTATACGTATTGGAAGCATCATAATAAATCTGCTCTCTTTTCAGTCCCAGCTTTTCTGATACCATCTGTACCAGTACCGTTCCAAGTCCCTGTCCAATGCAGGAGGCTCCTGAGTGGATCTCTACTTTTCCATTGTGCACATACAGCTTACAGCGTCCCCAGTCCGGAAGCCCGACGCCCACACCGGCATTTTTCATGGCGCAGGCAATTCCTGCATAAGGATGGCTGTCATACACTTCCTTTACCGCTTCCAGAGTCTCTGCAAGTCCGGTGGAATCATCTACAAGCTGACCGTTTGGAAGCTCCTGTCCCGGACGGATCGCGTTGCGGTAGCGGATCTCCCAGGGAGAAATGCCAACCTTTTCTGCCATTTTTGTAAGAAGCATTTCCACTGCAAAGCAGGTCTGGGTAACGCCAAACCCGCGGAAAGCTCCGGCAGGTGGATTGTTTGTATAGTAGGCTTTTCCGTCAATATCAAAATTCTGGTAATTATAGGGACCGGAGGCATGGGTACAGGCTCTCTGAAGCACAGGGCCTCCCAGAGAGGCATAGGCTCCGGTATCTGCTATAACAGCTGCTTTCACACCCTGAATGATACCGTTTTCATCACAGCCCATAGTAAATTCCATGTCCATGGGGTGGCGTTTGGGATGGATCAGAATACTTTCCTCACGGGTAAGCTTTACCTTTACCGGGCGTTTGGTAAGATAGGCGATCATGCCTGCGTGATGCTGGACCGTCACGTCTTCTTTTCCTCCGAATCCGCCGCCTACCAGCTTATTGCGCACCTTTACCTTTTCAGCCGGAAGTCCCAGAAGCGCCTATACATTCATGCTGGGTATCGTACACACCCTGGTCTGAAGAATAAATGATCACCCCGTCCTCTCCGTCCGGCTTTGCCACAGCGCACTTCCGGCTCCAGAAACGCATGCTCTGTCCACGGTGTCCGGAATTTTTCTGTAAGAACATAGGCGGATCCGGCAATGGCTTTTTCCGCATCGCCACGGTGCACGTGCCAATGGGCCAGAAGATTTCCGTCTTCGTGAACCAGAGGAGCATCCTCTTTCATTGCTTCATAAGGATCACGAACCATGGGCAGTTCTTCATATTCTACTTTAATCAGCTTTTTAGCCTTTTCCACAAGCTCCGGTGTCTCTGCCGCAACAAGAGCGACCGCATCTCCCAGATAATGAGTGATCTTTCCAACAGGGATCAGTCCGTCCCAGTCCTGCTTCAGATGCCCCACCTTTACGCTTCCGGGAATGTCCTCTGCTGTAAAAACCCCGATCACTCCGGGCAGCGCTTTTGCCTTTTCTGTGTCAATAAATTTTACCAGAGCTCTTGGATAGGCGGAACGAAGAGCGCTTCCGTAGATCATGCCCTCCTCATAGATATCGTCCGGATACTGGCCATAGCCCAGAACCTTTTCACGGACATCCACTCTGGGCACACGCTCTCCCAGCTTCCAGGCATACTCCCTCTTTTCGGGAAGTCCTTCTCTTTTATATTTTGCGGCAAGGAGAATACCGTCTATGATTTTTTTGTAGCCTGTACAGCGGCAGATATTGTTGCGGATCGCATGAGCCGCCTGAGCGCGGGTAGGATTCGAATTCTGGTCAATAAGCCCCTTGGCGCTGATCACCATGCCGGGAATACAGAATCCGCACTGCACTGCGCCTGCTTCTCCGAACGCCCGGTCATAAATCTCTTTTTCTTCCTCAGAAAGTCCTTCCACAGTTATAATATGCCTGCCTTCCATCATAGAAAGAGAAGGAATGCAGGCCTTCTGCGCTTTCCCGTCGATCAGTACATGACAGGTTCCGCAGGCGCCTTCGCTGCATCCGTCTTTTACTGAAGTAAGATGAAGCTTATCACGAAGAAAACGAAGAAGCTTCATATCCTTTTCTTCCTGATATTCCTTTCCATTTACATAAAAACTGAACATAACCTTCCTCCTGACATATATTCAGCACGAGCGCGTCCCTGCACAAAACACAGAGACACGCTCTTTTTCACTTCATTTCAGATCCTGTAATCATTTAAACAGCAGATAGGAATAATCGTCGATCACAGCACAGATCAGCGCGCGGATTCCGCCCGGCACCTTATCTTCCGGATCGTCTGCCTTACACTCTGTTACATTTCCAAGGAATCTCACTCTGCATTCCTTTGTGTCTGCATTCAGTACAGCAAATCCGTCATTTGTGCTGTCATCCATATCCTCTGGTTTTGCAAACAGTGTAAATTTATCTTTGTAAGGAGCGCTTGCATACGGACAGAAGGTCCTGCAGTTTCCGCACTCATTACACATATAATCCACGTGGATCACCTGAGCCATTTCCATTCCGGGTACTTTAACGGAGATATTTGCTCTGTTTGGACATACATCCACACAGTTTTCACATACCTTGCTGCAGGAAAGACATCTTGCACTTTCTTTTGCAGCGTCCTTCTCTTCTTTCAGAACGCCTTTCTTTTCATAGCACTCTGTTTCTGTACCTGTAACTGCTCTGTCAGAAACAACTTCTCTGCCAAGGATTGCTTTTGCAACAAGCTGTGCGTCGCGGATACCTTCCACGATAGTTGCAGCGCCTCTGGCGCCGTCGCCGGCCAGATATACATCTTTTACGCTTGTTTCCAGAGTTTCCTGATCAAGCTTTGCTTTTCCTCTTTCATTTACATTGATGCCGTTGGCCTCATAGAACTCTGCAGGCACTTTTTCTCCAACAGCTACGATCACAGTATCCGCAGGCACTTCCACCATCTCATCTGTCTCTGTAACTCCTGCTCTTCCGGAAGCGTCCATTGTGCCAAGCTCCATTTTCCTGCAGATAAGAGTTCCGTTTTCAAGGCTTACCGGAGACAGAAGCTCTTTAAACTCAACGCCCTCTTCCAGAACCTCCAGAAGCTCCTCCTCTGCTGCCGGCATGTAGCGTTTTGTTCTTCTGTAAACCAGATATACATGCTCTACGCCTTCTGTACGTTTTGCCGCTCTGGCTGTATCCATGGCTGTATTTCCGCCGCCGATTACAACAACGTTCTTTCCAAGATCCACTTTTCCGTCATTTGACTTAAAGTCGGCAAGAAATTTAAGGGCATTTACTGTCTCGCCTTTTTTCCAGCTTCAGTGTTCCCGGTTTATTCGCTCCGGTGGCAACGATCACCGCGTCATAGCCCTGCGCTTTTACATCAGCCACAGAAGTGATCTCGGTATTTGTGCGGATTTCCACACCCATTTTTTCAATAAAGGAAAC
>ENA-OQAB01001498-OQAB01001498.1-human-gut-metagenome-genome-assembly--contig:-NODE-1498-length-11053-cov-2.540545_pt1 | contig 11053 bp, 9 predicted proteins | sample MGYA00242490_ERZ504517 | MGnify/ENA primary metagenome ERZ504517 (study PRJEB26092, sample SAMD00036298) | human gut metagenome | host: Homo sapiens | study: EMG produced TPA metagenomics assembly of... | reverse complement strand
CGAGTTGGGTTTATTCAATAACAGACTGAATTTCGATATTTCCTATTATTATAAGTATACTTCGGATTTGTTGCTCGACCGTCCGGTTCCTGAATCAACAGGTTACTCTTCCATTATGGATAATATTGGAGCCGTTTCCAATCGTGGTTTAGATATTCTGGTTACAGCATATCCTATTCAGACACATGATTTCCAATGGACTTCCACTCTTAATTTAGGTTTCAACAAAAATCGTGTAGAGAAACTGGATGAAAGTGCATCTGTTGATCCTGTCACCGGTAAGCGTCAGATTACAACCGATGGTTTTGTGGGTTACGATATGTTGATCCGTGAAGGTGAAGAGCTTTCTTCTTTCTATGGTTATAAGCGTGCCGGTATTTACGATGGTATTCCGTCTAACTGGGATCCGGAGACAATGAACATACCTTCCACTATCGGTGAAAAGGTAACTTATAAGAAACGCGAAATTATCGGTAACGGATTACCTGACTGGATGGGCTCATTTATCAATACCTTCAATTATAAAGGATTTGATTTGACTTTAGACTTTCAGTTTACATGGGGGGTAGACGTGATGCAAGAATATTATCACTCTACTGTAGCCCGTTTCCTAACTAACGGTATAGACCGTCTTTATAAGGAAGCATGGCATCCAACTCTCAATCCGTCGGGTAAAGAACAGGCAATTCGTCTGAATAACTTTGGTCAGGGAGCTAATAACCAGGCAGATGATGACTGGGTTTGCAATGGTTCTTATTTGCGTTGTAACATGATTCAGCTCGGATATACCTTCAATCCAACACTGATTAAGAAGATCGGTCTGTCTTCATTGCGTTTGTATGCGAATGTGAATAACGCGTTCCTGATTACTTCTAAGGACTATAACGGATACGATCCGGATAACTCATCTCGTTTAGGTGACAACAAATGGGGGGCTAACCGCCAATTCTTCACCTATCCGCGTCCGAGAACGTTTACGTTCGGTCTTAATGTAGCATTTTAATTCACCGTTATAAAAACTATAAGAATTATGAAACTATTAAAAGTATATATATCTGCATTTTGTATGTGTTCACTTTCTGTGTTGCTGAATTCATGCGACGATTTCCTGAAAGAAGAACCATTGGATATGAAATCATCTGACCAATTCTGGAAGACGAAAGCTGATGCGGAGTCGGGTGTGAACGCATTGTATTTCGGTGGTGTACCTTATCTACACAACACTGATGTAGGCGGTGGCTGGACTCCTAAAGCGACAATGTGGGGTGGTATTGTGTCCGGATTGTACGTTGATAAGCGTAAGGATAGAACATTTACTACGGCATCTGAAGGGTGTAACTTCAATATTGAATCTTTTGATGATATTGCAATGAAATACTGGCATGAGTTTTATAAAGGTATTTCACGTGCCAACTTTGTTATTGCCAATATTCCGACAATGACCGGTGTGCTGGATGAAGCTACTATTAATAATTATGTGGCTCAAGGTAAATTTTTCCGTGCATACGGGTATTTTTGGCTGGTCAAAGAATTTGGTGGTGTTCCTTATATTTCAGAACCTTACACATCTACAGAAGGTATGTACAAAGAACGTCTTTCTGCTGAAGAGGTTTATAAGAAAATTGAAGCCGACTTGCTGGATATTGTCAACGGGGATGCATTGCCGAATAAAACGTTCTATGAAAATGGCTGTTATGTTACCAGAGCAATGGCGCAGACTTTGCTGGCAGCAAGTTTATCTACAATGGGCTGGTGCACCGTTAAACGGGGGGCAGACTATTATGGAAAAGCTGCACAGATGGCATTGAAAGTGATTAATGATAGTCCTCACGAACTTATTCATCCGAATGGAACGACTGATGATTTGAACTCTGCGTATAATGTGATTAAGACAACGAAAGAATCTGCTGAAATCATTTATGCTAAAGAATACAATTACACCAATTATAGTGTAGGTAACTCTTATGCTTGCCGTTCTATCGGAACAGATGCTTTCCAGTGGGGAGTGTTCCATCCGGGAGGAGACGTGCTGTATAATGCATACCTTCCCTGTGATATGTTGCTTAACAGCTATGCCTCTAATGATATTCGAGGACATGAGAAACAGTTCTTCTTTAAGCAATATACCGATGCTGAAGGAAAGACTTATACTTTGAACAATGCAGGCAACTGGGCGTGGTTTGATGAAAATGCTTTGATTAGCGGTCACGACGGTGATTATAATATGCCAGTATTCCGTTTTGCGGAAGTCTTGCTGATTGCAGCCGAAGGTCTGGCACGTACAAATCATGAAGATAATGCTGTCGGTGGAGCTAAATATTATCTCAATCAAGTGCGTAAACGTGCTGGATTGGCAGATGAGACGGCTACAGGAAACGATTTAATACAATCGATTTTGACTGAACGTTTGCATGAGTTACCGTTGGAATTTAAGATTTGGGATGACATTCGCCGTACTCGTTTGTATCCGGAAGCATCTACAGAAGGAAAATTGAAATGGACTGCTCTTGCATCGGCTCAAATCCAAAACAAGCCCGATGGAAGCACAAGAGCCGGCGCCATTCCTGAATATGCTTTGTTATGGCCTATCCCGTTAGATGAAATTCAGGCTAATCCTGCGTTGGAAGGACATCAGAACCCGGGATGGAATTAATTAGGTAATAATAAATATTTGTTTCTGATAGAATTGGAGAGAGGGTAAAGGCAAATTATCCTCTCTCTATTGCTTAAACAGTTAGTCCTCCGGTTGTACTCTCGTGGTATGCACATAAATATTACATCCTGATTCTCACTTGTTTAACTTGTACTCTCGTTGACGCTCGTATCCTTTGGTTGACCATATGCTATTTTTTTTCTTATTTTGGCGTATCAGAGGACTGATAATTACAGAAAGATGCTTTAATTTGTAACGTAAATAAAAAAGACTTGATAATCTAATTAATAGCTTAATTCGTAGACCATGAATAAAAAGAAACTACTATCTTTCGCAATAGCCCTGCTATTGGGAGCTTCTTCTACCTTTGCGCAAAAGCAACCGGTAGACTATGTGAATCCTTTAATGGGAACTGATTCGAAAATATCACTATCTAATGGGAATACATATCCTGCCATCGCGTTGCCTTGGGGAATGAACTTCTGGATGCCACAAACCGGAAAGATGGGTGACGGTTGGGCTTACACTTATGCATCCGACAAAATCAGAGGTTTCAAGCAAACCCATCAGCCTAGTCCGTGGATCAATGACTACGGTCAGTTCTCAATCATGCCGATGACTAAACAGTTGAAGATCGATCAGGACAGTCGTGCTTCCTGGTTCTCTCATAAGGCAGAGAAAGCCACTCCTTATTATTATAGTGTTTATTTGTCAGAGTATGACATGACAACTGAAATAGCTCCGACGGAACGTTGCGCATATTTCCGTTTCACTTTCCCTGAAACCTCCGATGCCTATGTGGTGGTAGATGCTTTCGACCGCGGTTCGTATGTGAAGGTGATTCCCGAAGAAAATAAAATAGTTGGTTATACGACACGCAATAGTGGCGGTGTTCCTCAAAACTTTAAGAATTACTTTGTGATAGAGTTCGACAAGCCTTTTACTTTCAATAAAGTATGGGCAGACTATCATTTGGTTGAAACACATCTCGAACTACAATCCAATCACGTGGGTGCTGCTATCGGATTTTCAACGAAGAAAGGAGAACAGGTACATGCAAAGGTGGCATCCTCATTCATCAGTCCTGAACAGGCTGAACTGAACTTGAAAGAAATTGGTAATAAGACCTTTGAACAGACAAAAGAGGCCGGTCGTAAGGCATGGAACAATGTCTTGGGGCGTATCAAGGTTGAAGACAGCGATGAGAACCGTATGCGTACGTTCTACTCTTGTTTGTATCGTTCGGTGTTGTTTCCTCGTATGTTTTACGAGGTAAACGGTAAGGGGGAAACTGTGCATTACAGCCCCTATAATGGTGAAATCCGTCCGGGATATATGTTTACCGACACTGGATTCTGGGATACTTTCCGTTGCTTGTTTCCATTTGTTAATTTGATATATCCTTCAATGGGTGAGAAGATGCAGGCAGGTCTGTTGAATACCTATCTTGAAAGTGGATTCTTTCCTGAATGGGCCAGTCCGGGCCATCGTGGTTGCATGGTTGGGAACAATTCTGCTTCTGTAGTGGCGGATGCTTTCATGAAGAATATAACCAAAGCGGATGCAGAAAAAATGTATGAAGGTCTACTGAAAGGGGCCAATAGCGTACATCCGAAAGTTTCTACTACCGGACGCCGTGGATATGAATATTATAACAAACTGGGCTATGTGCCATACGATGTGAAAATTAATGAGAATGCGGCACGCACATTGGAATATGCATACGATGACTGGTGCATTTACCGTATGGGTGAAAAATTAGGTCGTCCGGCAGAAGAACTGGATGTTTATAAGAAAAGGAGTCAGAACTACCGTAATCTGTTCGATCCGGAAACTAAGTTGATGCGGGGAAAGAATTCCGACGGAACTTTCCAGACTCCTTTCAATCCTTTTAAATGGGGAGATGCCTTTACGGAAGGAAATAGTTGGCATTATACATGGTCGGTATTCCACGATGTACAAGGACTGGTTGATCTGATGGGCGGCAAGAAGATGTTTGTCAGTATGCTTGATTCTGTATTCAATCTTCCTCCTGTATTTGATGATAGCTATTATGGAGGAGTGATTCACGAGATTCGTGAAATGGAAATTGCTAACATGGGTAACTATGCACATGGCAACCAACCTATCCAGCACATGATCTACTTGTATAACTATGCCGGCGAACCGTGGAAAGCCCAATATTGGTTGCGTGAGACGATGAACCGCCTCTATCTTCCTACTCCGGACGGTTATTGTGGAGATGAAGATAACGGTCAGACTTCGGCTTGGTATGTATTTACTGCATTGGGATTTTATCCGGTATGTCCGGGCAGCAATGAATATGTGATGGGGGCTCCTTACTTTAAGAAAGCAACGATTACACTGGAGAACGGCAAGAAATTGGAAATCTCCGCCCCGAAGAATAACGATGATAATCGTTATATTCGTTCATTGAACTATAATGGCAAGAATTATACAAAGAATTATCTGAACCATTTCGATCTGTTGAAAGGCGGTCGTCTGGTGTTTGATATGGATAACAAACCGAATAAGGGAAGAGGTATCAACGAATCAGACTTTCCGTATTCATTCTCTCGTGACGCAAAGTAAGCTGATATGAATAATTTGAGAAAGAAAGTATTGATGATGACTATGGCGGCAGTAACTTTGTCCGCCATAGCTCAACAGCCGGTAGACTATGTGAATCCGATTATCGGGACCAATGGGATGGGGCACACTTTTCCCGGTGCTTGTACTCCTTTCGGATGGGTACAGTTGAGTCCGGACACAGACACAATTCCGCATAATGTAAATGGAGCTTATCAGAAAAATGCCTACGAGTATTGTGCCGGTTACCAATATAGGGACAAGACCATTGTTGGCTTCAGTCACACTCATCTTAGTGGTACGGGACATTCTGACTTGGGAGATATCTTGTTGATGCCTGCTGTTGGCGATGTGAAGTTAAATCCCGGCCGGGCGGATTATCCGGAAGAGGGATACCGTTCACGTTTTGACCATGCTACAGAAAAAGCTGTTCCCGGATATTATGAAGTGATGCTGGATGATTATGGCATTAAAGCCCAACTGACAGCAACACAACGGACGGGTATACATAAATATACCTTCCCGAAAGGAAAAGATGGTCATTTGATTTTGGATCTGGTGCATGGTATTTATAATTATGACGGCAAAGTACTATGGGCTAATTTAAGGGTAGAAACGATACTCTGTTGACCGGATACCGTATCACCAACGGATGGGCGCGCACGAATTATACCTATTTTGCTATCTCTTTGTCACAGCCGATTAAAGACTACGGATATAGGATAAGGAAAAAGTACTGTACAATGGCTTCTGGCGTCGTTTCAAGATGGAAAAGAACTTCCCCGAAAATCCAGGTCGAAAAATCGGTGGCATTACTTTACTTCTGAATACCGGCAACAATTCGGAAACTGGTTGTAAAAGTGGCATTGTCGGCAGTCAGTCGGAAGGGCCATTAAGAATCTGCGTGCCGAGGCTTCCGGAAAGAGTTTCGAACAGTTGGCGGAGGCTGCTCGTACAGATTGGAATAGTGAACTGGAGCATTTCGAGATCGAAGGTACGCCCGATCAGAAAGCAATGTTCTATACTTCTCTTTACCACACCATGATTAATCCGTCTGTGTATATGGATGTAGACGGTTCCTATCGTGGGCTGGATCATAACATACACCGGGCGGAAGGATTCACCAACTATACTATATTTTCCCTTTGGGATACCTATCGTGCGGAACATCCTTTCCTGAATCTGGTGAAACCGGGACGCAATGCGGATATGGTGGAATCCATGATTAAACATGAGCAACAAAGCGTGCACGGAATGTTGCCGATATGGAGTCTGATGGGAAATGAAAACTGGTGTATGAGCGGTTATCATGCTGTGTCTGTACTGGCGGATGCAATAACCAAAGGCGTCTTTTTCGAATGTGGATGAGGCATTGGCGGCAATGGTCAGTACATCCACCGTTCCGTATTATGAAGGTATAGCTGATTATATGAAGCTGGGATATATTCCGCTTGACAAAAGTGGTACAGCAGCCTCTTCTACTTTGGAGTATGCATACGACGATTGGACTATCTATCAGACAGCTTTGAAGGCAGGTAACAAGGAAATAGCGGAGACTTACCGAAAGCGTGCCCTCAATTATCGTACTATCTATGATACAAGTATTGGTTTTGCACGTCCCCGTTATAGTGACGGTTCTTTCAAGAAAGAGTTTGATGTATTACAAACCTATGGTGAAGGTTTTATCGAAGGCAATTCATGGAATTTCTCTTTTCATGTGCCGCACGATGTATTTGGCATGATCGACTTGATGGGAGGAGAAGGGACGTTTGTGCAGAAACTGGATGAACTGTTCTCCATGCATCTGCCGGAGAAGTACTATGAACATAATGAGGATATTACGGAAGAATGCCTGGTAGGTGGATACGTACATGGCAATGAACCGAGCCATCATGTACCTTATTTGTACGCATGGACCTCCCAACCGTGGAAAACACAGTACTGGCTGCGTGAAATCCTGAACAAGATGTATAAGAATGACATCAACGGACTGGGTGGAAATGATGATTGCGGACAGATGTCGGCATGGTATCTTTTCTCTGTGATGGGCTTCTATCCGGTTTGTCCGGGTACAGACCAGTATGTCCTTGGTGCTCCCTATCTGCCCTATCTGAAGCTGACACTTCCCAACGGAAAGACACTGGAAATCAAAGCGCCGGGCGTCAGCGACAAGAAGCGTTATGTACAGTCACTGAAACTGAACGGCGAGTCTTATGATAAAATGTACATCACACACGAGGATATCCTGAAAGGAGGCGTATTGGAATTTAAAATGTCGGCATCGCCCAACAAACGTCGTGGAGTATCGGTGCAGGACAAACCTTATTCATTAACTAATGGAATCAATTAACAGCATCAATAAATAATCAAGAAAAGAATATGAAAAAGAGACATTTGGTATATGCAATTGCCCTGATTGTGGGCATGGGAGCTTGTGCGGCAAGTGCGAAGAAGCAAGCCGAAGCAAAACCGGACGTATGGAAAAGCTACAATGTAGGAACTGTCTTGTTCGAAGATAAAGCTTCGGAAACAAAAGGTTCGGACATTTATCACCGGATCATTCCGGATGCGGAGTCTTATATCAAAGAGCAGGCACGCACTGTATTGGCTACTCTTTATAACTCACCGGAAGACAGCATAACTCCGGTGAACAAGATACATTATACACTGGAAGACATCGAAGGAATTTCTGCCAAAGGCGGTGGTAATGGAGACGTTACTATCTTCTACAGCACACGGCATATCGAGAAATCATTTGCGGAAAACGATACGGCAAAGCTGTTCTTCGAAACGCGTGGGGTACTGTTGCACGAACTGACACACGCCTATCAGCTGGAACCGCAAGGCATCGGCTCTTACGGAACCAATCGTGTATTCTGGGCATTTATTGAAGGAATGGCAGATGCCGTACGTGTAGCCAACGGCGGATTCGACGGACCGAATGCCCGTCCGAAAGGAGGAAACTACATGGACGGTTATCGGACGGCAGGTTATTTCTTCGTCTGGTTGCGCGACAATAAAGATCCTGAATTCCTGCGTAAGTTTAACCGCAGCACACTGGAGGTGATTCCCTGGTCGTTTGACGGAGCTATCAAGCATATCTTGGGAACGGAATATAGCATAGATGAACTATGGCATGAATATCAGGTTGCCGTAGGTGATATACAGGTGTAATATACGATTGGATATGGTTAATAAAGTTGGTAGAAAAAGGTTGTTTTTGGTTTGGTCGTGTCTGGTGAGTATCTTGCCGGGCATGGCTCAAACTGAAAAGCTGACGGACTACGTGAACCCGTTTGTCGGTACGGATGGTTATGGAAATGTTTATCCCGGTGCACAGATTCCTTTCGGGGGAATCCAGATAAGCCCCGATACGGACAGCCGCTTCTATGATGCAGCTTCCGGATACAAATACAATCATCTGACATTGATGGGATTCAGTTTGACGCACTTGAGCGGAACAGGTATTCCGGACTTGGGCGACTTTCTGTTTATCCCCGGAACGGGAGAAATGAAACTGGAACCCGGTACTCATGAAGATCCCGATCAAGGCTATCGTTCGCGTTACTCACATGATAAGGAGTGGGCGTCCCCCAATTATTATGCTGTGGAACTGGCAGACTATGGAGTCAAAGCCGAAATGACTTCCGGTGTGCGTAGCGGTATGTTCCGTTTTACTTATCCGGAGTCGGACAATGCGTTCATCATGATTGATATGAACCATACGCTCTGGCAATCCTGCGAATGGTCGAATCTGCGAATGATTAATGATTCGACTATCACCGGATACAAACTGGTGAAAGGGTGGGGGCCGGAACGTCATGTGTACTTCACGGCTACTTTCTCGAAGAAGTTGACCGGACTGCGCTTTGTACAAGACAAAAAGCCGGTTATTTATAACACTTCCCGATTCTGCAGCTCTTACGAAGCCTGGGGAAAGAATCTGATGGCTTGTATCTCCTTTGATACAAAAGCAGGAGAAGAAGTGACGGTGAAAACAGCCATCTCTGCAGTCAGCACAGACGGTGCCCGGAATAATATGAAGGAACTCGACGGATTAACTTTCAACGAGTTAAGGGCGAAAGGGGAAGCCCTTTGGGAAAAGGAACTTGGAAAATATACGTTGACTGCTGACCGAAAGACAAAGGAAACGTTTTATACTTCCGCCTATCAATGCCGCTCTGCATCCGTTTATCTTTCAGGATTCGGACGGGCAGTTCCGCGGACTAGGACAAGAACATAGGAAAAAGCGGAAGGATTCACGAACTATACGGTGTTCTCTCTTTGGGATACCTATCGGGCTTTGCATCCCTGGTTTAACTTGGTTCAGCAGGAGGTGAATGCGGACATTGCAAATTCTATGTTGGCTCATTACGACAAGAGTGTGGAGAAGATGCTTCCTATCTGGTCTTTCTACGGCAACGAAACCTGGTGTATGATTGGTTATCACGCCGTATCCGTATTGGCGGATATGATCGTGAAAGAAGTGAAAGGCTTTGATTACGAGCGTGCATACGAAGCGATGAAAACCACAGCGATGAATCCGAACTACGATTGCCTTCCGGAATATCGTGAAATGGGCTATGTACCATTCGATAAGGAAGCGGAGTCAGTGTCAAAGACACTGGAATATGCTTATGATGATTATTGCATCGCACAGGCAGCCAAGAAATTAGGCAAAGAAGACGATTATCATTATTTCCTCAATCGTGCTTTGTCTTATCAGACCTTGATTGATCCCGAAACGAAATATATGCGCGGACGCGACAGCAAAGGTGACTGGCGCACTCCGTTTACTCCGGTTGCCTATCAGGGTCCGGGATCGGTACATGGCTGGGGTGATATCACGGAAGGATTCACGATGCAATATACCTGGTATGTGCCGCAAGATGTGCAGGGATATATCAACGAGGCCGGTAAGGAACTGTTCCGCAAACGCCTGGATGAGCTTTTTACGGTAGAACTGCCGGATGATATCCCCGGAGCACATGATATACAGGGGCGTATCGGAGCCTATTGGCATGGAAATGAACCTTGCCATCATGTTGCATACCTCTACAACTACCTGAAAGAACCGTGGAAATGTCAGAAGTGGATACGTACCATCGTCGACCGTTTCTACGGAAATACACCGGATGCATTGAGTGGTAATGACGATTGCGGACAGATGTCTGCGTGGTATATGTTCAACTGCATCGGTTTCTATCCGGTGGCTCCGTCCAGCAATATTTATAATATCGGTTCGCCATGCGCAGAGGCTATTACGGTCCGGATGAGTAATGGAAAAAACATTGAAATGACAGCGGACAACTGGTCGCCGAAGAACCTGTACGTGAAGGAGCTTTATGTCAATGGTAAAAAGTACGATAAGTCCTACCTGACGTATGATGATATCCGTGATGGAGTGAAACTTCGTTTTGTGATGAGCAGCAAGCCGAATTACAAACGGGCGGTGTCCGATGAGGCTGTACCTCCTTCGATTTCCTTACCGGAGAAGACGCTGAAGTATAAATCATCAATTGGGTTTTAATAAGGTTAGGTATTAAGATAAAAATGGAAAGGATGAGGCTGGGCTTCATCCTTTTTTTAGAACTGATATCCGATACTTATAAAGAACGAATGCATATAGTGGGATTTCAATATAGTCCCGCTTGTTTTACTTTTTGCTCGAAAACCATTCCTTAAATTCCGCTACCCGTGCTTTGCTTACCAATATCTTCTCTGTCATTCTGGAGTGGCGCAGATTAATGGACAACCGGCTGTTGAACCACAAATCGATATCCTTGATCGCCTCCCTTGAAATCAGAAACT
>ENA-OQAB01001497-OQAB01001497.1-human-gut-metagenome-genome-assembly--contig:-NODE-1497-length-11056-cov-2.901455_pt1 | contig 11056 bp, 9 predicted proteins | sample MGYA00242490_ERZ504517 | MGnify/ENA primary metagenome ERZ504517 (study PRJEB26092, sample SAMD00036298) | human gut metagenome | host: Homo sapiens | study: EMG produced TPA metagenomics assembly of... | reverse complement strand
GATTGTTTTCCCGGTATTGCGCCACACGCATGGATGAAGTATTCGTTGTCAGATAAATCGTTTTTATCCCTTCCCTTTTTCTTGGCTGCAACATTGCCTTGATATTAGGAAATCCCTCCCTGTCTATAGAACCGATAAAAGCTGTTTTCAACTTATCAATCATGTTCCCTACTGTTTTTTCTGCGTCTCTCATCATTTCATTTTTTATTGTTAGTTATTATCTGATGCGAAAGTAGAGAAATAGAAGAAACACGGCGTAATAAAAAGAAAGGGGAAAATAGTACTTTTTACGGTTTATGTGTTTTCCGATAAAGTAATGGAGTTTCTCCCGTATGTTGCCGGAAGCTGCGAATAAAATAGGAGACCGTTGAAAAGCAGAGTTCAAAAGCAATATCCGATATAGGGACGTTTGTATAAACGAGCAGTCTTTTAGCCTCATCCATCACTTTATTCTGAATATATTGTTTGGCGCTGAACCCCATTGTCGAGGTTACCATCTCATTCAAATAGTTTGAAGTAATGCAGAGTTTATCCGCATAATACTGAACCGAATGTTGCTCTTTAGAATGGATATTTACCAAGTTCATGAATTTACTTACATGGTTATTAGACGCTTCTCTGCTCCTGCCCTCCTCTATCGAAGTCATTTTAAGATAAGCCCGGTCCAATAACATCAGGACTTCATAAAGCAACGCTCTCAATACATGCACATCGTTTTGCTGATACGAGTCGATCTCCATCTTTATATGATGCAAAATTTGAAGTATACGGGCATAAAGTTCATCGGGCAAATGCAGTCTTGATGAAAAGCTTTCCAGCTGAAAAAACGAAAGATGCTGTACAAACAAAGAATCTTTAAAGAGGGAAGACAAGAACTCTTCCTCGAAAATCAGCGCATAACCATTGATGATATGACGCGTATCCCAGTTCCGGATTTCTCCCGGTTTAGAGAATAGAACGTCACATGGGGTTACTTCATAGGTTTGGTTATCGACAGAAAACGTCCCTTTACCTTCTGTTATAAAAGTAACATCATAATAATTCAACGTGTGAATAGCACTTTCAGCCAAGAACTTCTTCACATATTTCAGTTCTACCACATCGACCAAAAGTTCGCTTCCATACTTATTCTTATAAAAAGTATATCGAGGTATTGAGTTTTTCATTTGGAATACAAAAATAATATTCCTTACCAAATAATCCAAAGACTTTTCAAACTCAATTTTGAATAGTCAATGAACCATCTGATAAGGAATACATAGAAAAATAGATGTCCAGGTTATATTTCCTATTTAGAACTTCCAGCCATATATCCCAAACTGGTTACATCGGCACCCAGATAATGAGTAATATACTTCAAAGGTACCCTGTACAGAATATCTGGGATTTCTGCCAATAAAGAAAGATACCTCTCTCTTACCGTCAGTTTACGAACGTTCATATTCTCTTCTTCTTTAAAATAGAACTGATATTCCATCAGTTGACGAACCAAGTTGGCAAACGAAATAGATGTTGCGCACAACTCTTCAATCTCCTCTTCGCTGATGTAATAAGCAGCACATTTCGTCAGCGCCTTTACAGCATACTGAACTGGAGTTATAGCACAATACAGCATCCCCTTCAGATAAAAACCGGATGGTTCTGTCCTCTCCATTCATGGGTCGTGTATGTATGCAGAATGCCGGAAACAATAATATACAAGCTCTGCTCGGCATTGTAGCAGAAGCAATCGTTTCTCCTTTATCCAGATACACTCTTTCCATGCGAGCCAACAGCTCTTTCACTTACTTTTTCATCAACCTGATACTCAAAACAGAGTTTCTTCAAATAAGCTTCCATACAAAATAGATTTTAGTTAATATATGTCACTTAAAAACACCTAATTCGACATAGCAGGCATCAATGTGCCTCTCAAGTATAATTTCCTTTGCGTATATCGCAAATACCAGATACAAATCAATAATGAAACCGCCGTTGAAATGGGTGGAGCAAATCCCATGATAAACAGCGACGAGCTATCCATCTGACTGAACCAGTATGACAATGGTATACGGAACAGGAAAGTAGCTATCAGACTGTGAATCATCGGGAATAACGAGTTCCCTTGTCCGCTGAAATAAGAATTGATGCAGAACACAAAACTGACTACGATACAGTCGATGCTATATCCCCGCAGGTACTCTGCTGCCATTGCCACCACAGCGGCATCTTTCGTAAAGAAAGCGGTAAGCGTCTCCGGCAGGAATTGCGAATACACGCAAACCGACACACCGAAAACAAGAGCAATCCCTATTCCGGAAGCAAGACATTTATTCATTCTCTTGATAAGTCCCGCCCCGTAATTTTGTGCAGTCATGGTTGCCACAGCCGATGATATAGCCATCGGAGGCAGCATGGCAAACACTATGATTTTCTCAACAACACCTAAAGAAGCAGACGCAATGACTCCCATCTGATTCACAATGACAGTGATTATCAGAAATGAAACATTGATTAAAGCATCTTGCAAAGCAATAGGCGCTCCCAATACCATGATCTTTTTAGACAGATTCCGGTTCAAACGGATATCCTTCCGTGAGAAATCAAAGTGGAATCCATGCCGGTATAAGAACCAAAGCGCTATTCCAAAGCTAACGCCTTGCGCGGTTACAGTAGCAATAGCCGCTCCTGTAGCTCCCCAATGGAAATAGCCGACCAGTATAAAATCGAGCACTATATTGATTATACATGCCAAGCCTACAAAATAAAGCGGTGTCTTTGAATCACCCAATCCACGCAGGATACCACATACAACGTTATACCCTATTATGAACAGAATGTGTGACGCGAAAAGCCGTGTAAGTGATTGTGCAACTTTGGTTTAGAGAGTCATTGATTGCACCTGCAATTCCGTTTGCAGTAGTCTGAGAGTACGTGCATTGAGAGTAATCAAATTGTGCGAAGCTGCTCTGACAAAGTACCCTTTCCGAAAGGAATAGACCGAAACGTGAGCGGAGGTCAATGGCGGATAACATCGTTCCGCCGAGGGGCGAGACTTGATGGTATGGTTAACTCAGTGTGAACGTCTGATAAACATCGTTACGTAGAACAAGCCTAATGATGTTGTTAATTTTCCTCTTCCGAGTGAAATCTGAGGCTTGAACCAAAAGGTGAGCAGTCGGTTAACTCCCTGTCTCTGTGGGGTTACACGGACATCAAGACTGCCGGTGAATAGGACGAACCTAACCCATCATTGTCACTTACACGGAACGCGGCAAGTCCGTATCTCTCCATTTCTTATGGAATGGTAAGCGAACCGTAAGGCAAGCCTATACGGGATGCGGATATAGGAATGTGGAAAAAGCGAATGCCGCTCTGTAATGGAGCGGATACGGATTGACCTCATTGCCATGTATGGCAGAGAGCCACATCATCCGACACGAAAGTGTGCCCACTTCCACAAGGTAACTCTTTACAATAAACTTTATAGAACTTCTAAAGAAAGGAAAGCAAATGAACGAATCGAAAGAAACGTGTGCACCTGAAAATGTAGTCCTTACTTACACCGAGCGTTGGCAACGGATTGACCGTCGCAAGGCTGAGGACTATGTTCGGAAGCTGCAAGCACGTATTGTAAAGGCTCAGAGGGAAGGCAAGTACGGCAAGGTTAAATCCTTGCAATGGCTGCTGACCCACTCGTTCTACGGTCGTTATCTTGCCGTAGTTCGGGTTACTGCAAACAAAGGCAAGAACACTGCTGGAGTTGACCGCGTAAAATGGTCTTCCGATGCAGCCAAAGCCAAAGCTATCGACACACTCAAGCGTCGTGGGTATCAACCGATGCCTCTGCGCCGTGTGGAGATTCCGAAGAAGAATGGAAAAAAACGCCCGTTGGGTATCCCAACAATGAAAGACCGTGCTATGCAGGCGTTGTATCTTATGGCTCTTGACCCTGTGGCAGAAACTACGGGAGATATACACTCCTATGGTTTCCGTAAACATCGGAGCTGTCAAGATACAATCACGCAATGCCATATTCTTTTATGCAAGGATGACAAATCACCTCAATGGATTCTGGAGGGAGACATCAAAGGTTGCTTTGACCATATAAGCCATGACTGGCTTCTCAACAATATACCAATGGATAAGGAAATGTTGAGAAAATGGCTGAAAAGTGGATATGTGTTCAATGGCAGTCTGTTCCCTACCGAAGAGGGCACACCCCAAGGCGGCATAATTTCACCCACTCTCGCTAATATGACTCTTGACGGGTTGCAATCGCTCGTGTCAAAAGCTGTAAAGCCTTATGACATATATCCAAATGGCAAGCGCAAAAGGATTGTCCCCAAAATCAATCTTGTCAGATACGCTGATGATTTCATCGTGACGGCAAGAGACAAGGAGACAATAGAAAACATATTGCTCCCCCTCATACAGCAATTCATGTCTGAACGAGGTTTGACGCTCTCGGAGGAAAAGACCAAAATAACGCATATAAATGATGGTTTTGACTTCCTCGGTTTCAATATTCGTAAATATCCGAATGGCAAGGTGCTGACCAAGCCGTCAAAGGACAGCATGAAAAGTTTTTGTGAGAAAATCAGATTGAAAATCAAGAGTAACAAAACGGCGAAGGCTTCTTCAATCGTGAGAATGTTAAATCCGATGATAACAGGTTGGGGAAATTACTACCGATACGGAGTATCCTCCAAATCATTCTCCCGAATTGACTTTGAAATTTTCAAGTCACTTTGGCGATGGGCAAAGCGACGCCATTCAAAAAAGAGCAAGCACTGGATTAAGGATAAATACTTCCTGCAACTAAAAGGTCGTAAATGGTGCTTTGCAGCCATAGAGAAACGGAGCAAGTCTTACAAGGACAAAACTTTGCGGCTCAAAAGGCTCGGAGACATTTCCATTAAAAACTACGTCCGTGTTAGAGGGGAAGCGAATCCTTACGACCCTGCTTATGCAGATTACTACAAACGCCGCAGAAATAAAGAAACGGAAGAAAAACTCCGTGAAAAAGATAATATGCTGCGTAGTATGTGGCTGCATCAGAAGATGTGCTGCCCTATATGTGGACAAGTCATTGATACTGAAAACAGTTGGGGTACAATTATCCTACCTGTCAACGGCAGACAGTTCAAGCAACTTGTACACAAGCGTTGCAAGGCAAAGTTCTACTCAAAAGTTGTAGGAAATGAGGTGTAACTATTTTTTCAGTAGAAATAGGGACGCGTTGCTTGAGCCGTGTGATGGGAAACTATCACGCACGGTTCTTAGAGGGGAAAGCCCCCGCAAGGGGGCTGACCTACTCGACAACAGTACAGACCAATTTATATTTCAATAAGAAAAATAATACCATCTCTGTCGGCAAACAAAAAAGCCAGGAAACAATAAAATCAACAAGAACCAAAACCGTCAACGGAACAGTTACAGACCAGAACGGTGAACCCATTATCGGTGCCAATGTATTAGTAAAAGGTACGACAAACGGTATCATTACCGATATTAACGGAAACTATTCTTTGGCAAACGTAACCGAAGATGCTACTATTCAGTTCTCATACATCGGGTATCAAACAACCGAGGTCAAAGCGAACAGTAAAGAGTTGGCGCGTATCATACTAAAAGAAGACAGCGAGCTGCTGGACGAAGTAATAGTAGTAGGGTACGGTGTACAGAAACGCAGTGATGTCACAGGCGCTATATCTTCCGTAACTTCCGAGAAACTGAATTCTACCCCCTCTTCTAGCCTGGGTGAAATGCTGAGAGGACAAGCTGCCGGTGTGCAGGTTACCATGTCCAATGCCGCTCCCGGTGGCAGTTCGAATATTCTGATCCGGGGACGTCGTTCGCTTTCCGGCGGAAATGATCCTCTTTACATCGTGGACGGTGTCCCGATGACTAGTATAGATGATATAAACTCCAACGATATAGCATCACTCGAAGTTCTGAAAGACGCTTCTTCCCAATCAATCTATGGCGCACGCGCAGCCAATAGGTGTCATACTAATCACTACCAAACGGGGACAGAACCGGAAAGATGAAAAATCAGTTATAACACCTACGCCGCTTCACAAAGTATCCATAAGAACTTTGAGTTTTACAATGGAGAGGAATGGGCTGCTTTACGCAAGGAAGCATACTATAATGCCAATCTTAGCTATGATGAAACCGACTGTTTCAGAGGGTTGATGCTCGACGTTTTTAAATCAGGAGAGTATGTTGACTGGGAAAAGCTAATGATAAGCTCCGCCTGGCAACAAAAGCACGACATCTTGATACAATCCGGCGGGGACAAAACAAAGTACGCTCTGGGACTGGGATATTTTGACCAAAACGGTATGGTTCCAAATTCGGGATTCCAACGTTTGAGCGGACGATTGAACATCGACCACAAACTACTGAAAAACCTGACAATAGGCACGAACTTCTTATACACCAAATCATGGAAGAAAACAGCAGACGGCTCCTTCAATTCATTTATCACCATGCCGCCTCTGGCAAAAGTATATAATGACGACGGTTCCTTGCGTGAAGATGTAACCGAAGCTGGAGAATCCCACTACAACCCATTATGGAATATCGACTACTCAAACAATAAAAGCCAGACCGACCGGCTATTGATCAACTTTTTCGTGGACTGGAAAATCACAAAGGACTTATCATACCGTGCAAACGGAAGTTTGAATACCAGGACTGTCCATAGCAACACTTATCAGGGGACAAAGCATACGACAGGACGCAATAACAATGGAAAAGCGACTGCCGGCACAAGTTTCTCTAACGACTACCTGTTCGAGAATATAGTCAACTACGTGAAGGATTTCAATAAGAACCATCATTTCGACGCAACCTTTATGCAAAGTGTCAATGTCATCGAATGGAAAAATCTAGGAATAAACGGTACCGGATTCGCAAACGATGATTTGACTTATAATGCGATAGGCTCTGCCAATGAATATGGTACGCCTACCTGGGAATTATCTGATAGAAAACTATTATCTTTCTTGGGACGTGTCAGATATAACCTGTTCGAGAAATACCTGTTCACCTTCGCTTTGCGTGTGGACGGTTCTTCCGTTTTCGGAAAGAATAACAAATACGGTTATTTCCCTTCGGGAGCTTTTGCCTGGAGGATAAATGAAGAATCCTTTTTAAAAGAAGCCAAATGGCTGTCCAACCTGAAACTCCGTTTAAGTTACGGTGCGGTCGGTAACCAAGGCGTTACCCCTTATAAATCACTTGGTTTGACAGATAGATACCTGACCGAATTCGGTGACAAGACCATCATCGGTTATCTACCCGGAACGGAATTGACCAACCCTAACTTGAAATGGGAAACGTCCACTTCCGGAAATATCGGACTTGATTTCGGATTCTTCAACGGAAGAATCAATGGTACGATAGAATACTATAATACCAAGACTACCGACCTGCTTGTCACCAAGTCTATCCCAAGCTCGCTCGGATATTCCACCCAGACTGTAAACCTGGCGGAAATGAAGAATAATGGTATCGAAATAACGCTGAATACCACTCCCGTCAAAATCAAAGATTTCAGATGGGATGTCAACTTCACTTTCACCAAGAACAAGAATGAAATTAAAAAGATAGACGGACAAGTCGATGAGAATGGCAAACCGCTTGATGACGTGAACAACAAATGGTTTGTCGGATATCCGATGAATGTATATTACGACTATGTATTTGACGGCATCTGGCAAAAAGATGACGATATCGCCAATTCTCATATGCCGACAGCTACTCCGGGCAGCATCAAACTGCGCGATGTCAACAACGACAATCAGATAACAGCCGATGACAGAGTAGTGATGCAACGTGACCCCAAATGGATAGGTACGGTCGGCACATCTTTCAACTACAAAGGATTCGACTTATCCGCCGACCTGTATATCTCTCATGGAGGAACGATATACAACCCTTATCTGACGACATTCGAGAATGGTGGTGACTTGACAGCCAAGCGAAATGGTATCCGACGCAATTACTGGACACAGAATAACCCGTCTAATGAAGCCCCTGCGCCCAACATGACGCAAGCTCCCGCATATATCAGTTCATTGGGTTATCAGGATGCCTCGTATGTCCGTCTGCGAAACGTTACTTTCGGATACAACTTCCCCCGTGCTCTTATCAGCAAAGCATACATGCAAAGTCTGAGACTCTATATGACACTGTCTAACTTCTGGACGAAAACCGATGTACAGGCTTACGGTCCGGAACAAACTCCGGGAGATTATCCCGAACCCAGGACTGTATTATTTGGATTGAATGTGACATTTTAATAAGATAAAATCATGAAAAAGAGTATATTATTTATATTTACAGCCTGCTTCCTCTTTACTACTTCCTGCTCCGACTTCCTAGATGAAGAACACAAGACGAAGTATAGCTTCGAATACGTATTCGGAACACCGGAAGGGCTAAAACTCGCGGTCAATGCACTATATGCATTGCAACGCTACTACGCAAATGATACTGAAAATGCCACCATCTTCGCTTTGGAAAGAGGTACGGATTTAGCTGTAACCAATGGCGGAACCGGTAACTTTTACGGCATCTATGACCCTAATTATTTAAAGCCGTCCGCCAGCCAGGTAGGATTCATGTGGCGTACAATGTATCAAATCATAGGCAAAGCCAATGAAATAATTGCCGCAGCCGAGGACTTGGAAGACACTCCTTCCTTACGGGCCACCGTCTCAGAAGCAAAATGTTTCAGAGCGCAGTCTTATTTCCTATTATACCGCACATTCGACAGGATATGGCTGAACATACAGCCGACTACTGCCGAAAACGTCAACGATCCGAGAGATTTTCATGCCGCTTCCGAGAAAGAAGTGTTCGACTTGATTTACGAGGATTTGGAGTATGCCATTACAAACCTCGACTGGGTATCCGACGAAGCGGGAAGATTCACCCAGGCTGCCGCCCGTCATATGAAAGCCAAAGCCGCATTATGGCTCAAAGACTGGGATACGACTCTGGAACAAGTGGAAGAAATAGAGAAATCGGGACATTTTGACTTGATTGCATTGAATGAAGTATTTAATGCCGGAGACTTGAATCATAAAGAAGCGCTGATGGTGCAACAGTGGAGTAAAAATCCGGGCGGTAATTTATCCAATGCCACTCCAAAAGGCAATTACTATGCAGCCTATTTCATCGCCCAATACCGTACCGAAATCGGTGGAACCGCAGAATATGCCTGTTCTTATGACAACTGGGGATATACTTACGGAAGATGTCTCCCCAGCCCCTATTTATTCTCACTGTATGACAAGGCTAAGGACAAACGTTATCAAGAGTACTACATACACCAGTACAAAAATACGACTGATAAAAACATCACATACGGTTCGGCTACAGTAAAACCCGGAGATTATTTCCCATTATATAAGAATGGAAGCATCAATAAGAATGTATATCCGGGATGTATCAAGTACGGAGATAAATGGACGCGCACCGCTTCGGAGACACGCAGTTATAAAGATGTGATAGTGTACCGTCTTGCCGAATCCTATATAATGGCAGCCGAGGCAGCCTTGATGAAAAACGACCAGACGTTGGCTAAATACTACTTTAACAAAACATGGGAAAGAGCCGGAAACGACAAATTCACCGGTGTGCTAACCATGAAAGACATTATGGACGAACAAGCCCGCGAGCTGTCTTTCGAAGGCGACAGATGGTATTTTCTGAAACGTCTTGGAATACTTATCGAACAAATCAAGGCATACGCCGGAGATCCGGAAATCCCTGCATCCATTCTCGGACGTAACAATCTGCCCGCCAACCCTCACTTTGTGAGATGGCCGATCCCCGAAGCGGAAGTTATCAATATGGGAGCCGAAAACTTCCCTCAAAATATAGGATACAAATAATCACATCATTGAAACAACATACATATAATTAAGATGAGAAAAAAAATTACCATATTAACACTGCTTTTCTGTTCTTTCGTTACAGGCTTGTTTGCCAATACTCCACAATATGACATTTGTATATATGGAGAGTCAGCTTCCGGAGTAATTGCTGCAATACAAGGCGCACGTATGGGTAAGAAAGTAGTGCTTATATCGAAAAACGACCATGTAGGCGGTCTTGTCACGTCAGGACTGACCGCTACCGACATGAACCGTAATGACCTGATAGGTGGTATAAACAAAAGAATTCTACAACAAAATATACAACTACTATCTGCAACCTGAAGTATGGCACAACCAAGACAGGGAATCATTCATGGTTTCGACATTAAAGCGTACATATAGAGGGAAAAATGATGAAAGGCAGATACAATGGGTCTATGAATCCTCAGTAGCCGAACGAATTATGCGGGATATGCTGAAGATGGCAGGAGTAGAAATTCTTTTCAACCACCGGCTCGACCTAAATAAGAACGTCCGGAAAGAAGAGAATATAATCCGGAGCATCCAACTGGAGAATGGAAAGGTTATTGAAGCCAAAATGTTTATAGACGCATCCTACGAAGGCGATCTTCTGGCACGTGCAGGAGTATCCTACACAGTAGGACGCGAATCAAACCTGCAATACGGGGAAACCTATAATGGCATCCGTCTCAATTACAAACAAGGAAAAGACCTGACAAAAATAAGCCCTTACATTAAGGAAGGGAATGTAAAATCAGGTGCCTTGCCCTACGTTACAGATCGGGAATGGGGCAAACAAGGGGATGCGGACAAACGCGTGCAAGCCTATTGCTACAGAATGACTCTGACAAACGACCCCGATAACCGTATATCTATTCAAAAGCCGAAGAACTATAATCCGTTATGGTATGAGATATATGCACGTATGCTAAAACTGGAACCGGAAACAAAACTCCAGCAAATTATAACATTGACTCCTATGCCTAACAAGAAAACGGATACCAACCATCTGGACTTCTTCGGAGCAAGTTATAACTATGCAGAAGCCGACTATAAAACCAGGCAGGAAATAGAGCAGTTACATAAAGATTATGCGCTGGGCATGTTGTGGTTTCTGGGACATGACAAACGTGTACCAGAACATATCCGCAAAGAAA
>ENA-OQAB01001494-OQAB01001494.1-human-gut-metagenome-genome-assembly--contig:-NODE-1494-length-11061-cov-3.436162_pt1 | contig 11061 bp, 15 predicted proteins | sample MGYA00242490_ERZ504517 | MGnify/ENA primary metagenome ERZ504517 (study PRJEB26092, sample SAMD00036298) | human gut metagenome | host: Homo sapiens | study: EMG produced TPA metagenomics assembly of... | reverse complement strand
ATCCTCTGCCAATTCCATGCTTGCGGCTTTAAACGGGTATTTTGATTTTCGCGGCTGGGAGGAGCTGAGGGTAAAACCCTTCCGGCAGCAGAAGCGGATCTACAGGGAACCGGAGGAGGATTTATCACGGGAAGAATATATGCGCCTGATTGAGGAAGCGCAAAGACAGGGGAAGGAGCGCCTGAAGCTTGTGATGCAGACCATCTGCGCTACGGGGATACGGGTGTCAGAGCTTGCATTTATCACGGCAGAGGCGGTGAAAGCAGGGCGGGCAGAGGTAAGCTGCAAAAATAAAAAGCGCATTGTCTTTCTTCTGGAGAAGCTGCGGCGGATTTTGAAGGAGTATATGAAAAAACACCGGATTGCGGACGGCCCTGTCTTTATCACCAGAGGAAAACGAGCCTTAAACCGAAGCAATATATGGGCGGCAATGAAAAAGCTCTGCGAAAAGGCAGGCGTTGATCCGAAAAAAGGTATTCCCTCACAATCTGAGACATTTATTTGCAAAGACCTTTTATCAGGAGGGAAAAGTGTGGAAATGACGTTAAGAATGGCGCGCAGTTTTGCCCCAAATGCGGTGAAAAGATGCGTGTAAACACAGGAAGTACGAAAAAGGCAGAGAAAAAAGGCGTATCCTTCACATGGAAGCGCCCGCAGATTTCCATAAAGGCTGCAGGGCTTCTGGGAGCGGTTCTTGTGCTTGTTTTTGCCGTTCTTTTATTAAAGCCCAGTGCGGGAAAGATTGATACGCAGGCTATGATGGAGGAATATTTTGCGGAGCATAGCGAATATTCGGAAAATGAAAATCTGTACCGTTCCTGCTTTGACTATATGGTAAATGATCTGACCGAACAGTTTTTTCAGAATATAAAGCTTTCTCTGGGAAAGCTGGGAGAAAATTTTGAAGATAAAGAGGTAAGTGACATTTCATCAAAACTGGGAAAGGTTCTTTCAGAGTCCTTTTCCAGAGCCGCTAATATGGAACAGCTGGCAGAGTCTGTGACCAGTCGTTCTTATTTTAAGGCGGAAAAAGCGAAAAAGAAGGACGGGATCGTCAGCGCAGCCGTAACAGTGCATTATCTGGATATCCCCGATATAAACCGTCGGGTAATAGAGGACTACACAGGCCTGTCCGAGCTTGTGAATCTGGTAATAAACAGGAAGAATCTGTGGATGAACCTGACGGATATGGCGTTTGGGGACGCTTCTCTTATACTGAACGGATTTGAAGAAAAAGCAGAAAGCAGTACGGCAGACAAAACCTATACGGGAACCGTAGAATTTACATATAATAAAGAGGAGAAGCGCTGGGAGATCAGCAGCGTTGACAGCGGGCTTTTAAGACGCCTGGTTTGGAATACAGTAGGAGGATTGGGCATATGGGACTTTTTGATACGATTAAAGAAAATACCAATTTGGTCAGAGGGGGAAGCAGCCAGCCGGCCGGAAAGTTTGACCAGCAGATTGAAGCGGTAGAGGGAAAAATCAGGGAAACTCTGATCCAGATCGGAATCGTATATCTGGAAAAGCACCGGGAGGACTGTGAACCGGAATACAAAGGGTTTATACAGCAGATAAAGGATCTGGAGGAGCAGAAGGAGACGCTGGAGCGCAACAAGCTGGCGGCTCAGGGACTGCGCATGTGCGAGCACTGCCGGCAGATTATTACGCTGGACAGCGTATTCTGCAATAAATGCGGCTCTAAGCTGGAGCCTCTGGAAATATCCAGCGCAGGCGGACGGTTCTGCCCTTCCTGCGGCGCTTCGCTGGCAGAGGGGGATGCTTTCTGCACGGCCTGCGGCTCCAAGGTGAATTAAATGAGTACCATTTTATAAAGTTTTTCAGGGGAGACACGCTCAGAAGGCGCGTCTCCTCTTTTTGAAAAAAAGTTGACTTGCCCCCCACAGATGAATTATAATACTGTATAACTATGTAACGATGAAAGAGAGGCATTCCTTTATGTTAAAAAGCATGACCGGCTTTGGAAGATGCGAGAATGCTACTGATGAGTATAAGATTTCTGTGGAGATGAAGGCAGTGAACCACAGATATCTGGATCTGAGCATTAAGATGCCGAAGAAGTTCAATTACTTCGAGGCTGCCATCCGTACCCTGCTTAAGAAGTACATCCAGCGGGGAAAGGTGGATATTTTTATCAATTATGAGGACTATACGGAGGGAAACCTCTGCTTAAAGTACAACCGTGCTCTGGCAGCAGAGTATATGGAGCATTTTAAACGGATGGAGGAGGAATTTCACATTCCAAACGATATCCATGTATCCACGCTTGCCAGATGCCCGGAGGTTCTGACCATGGAGCAGACCCCGGATGACGAGGAGCACCTCTGGGAGATCCTTTCATCCGCTATGGAGGAGGCCGCCGAAAAGTTTGTGGCTTCCAGGGAGATTGAGGGCGAACACCTGAAACATGACCTTTTAGGCAAGCTGGATTACATGACAGAGCTGGTTGATTTTATCGAGGCCCGTTCTCCGCAGATTATTTCCGAGTACCGGACACGCCTGGAGGAAAAGGTAAAGGAGCTGTTAAACGGAACTGCGGTAGACGAGGGACGGATTGCCTCTGAGGTGGTGATCTATGCAGACAAGATCTGTGTAGATGAGGAAACGGTACGTTTGAGAAGCCACATTGAAAATACGAAACGGGAGCTTTTAAGCGGTGAAAGTGTAGGCAGAAAGCTTGATTTTATCGCTCAGGAGATGAACCGGGAGGCCAATACCATTTTATCAAAGTCAAACGATCTGGAGCTTTCCGATAAGGCCATTGCCCTGAAAACGGAGATTGAAAAGGTAAGAGAACAGATCCAGAACATCGAATAGAGATGAAAGTGAGGAGAGATCCCATGAACCAGCAGGGAATTTTAGTGGTTGTATCCGGATTTTCGGGAGCGGGCAAGGGAACCTTGATGAAGGAGCTTTTAAGGCGTTATGATAATTATGCGCTTTCGATCTCGGCCACTACGAGAAAACCACGGGAAGGTGAAGAAAACGGAAGAGAATACTTTTTCCTTTCGGAAGAAGAGTTTAAGAAGCTGCGGGATGAGCATAAGCTGATCGAGTATGCCAAGTATGTAAATCACTATTACGGCACTCCCAAGGAGTATGTAGAAGAAAAGATGGCTCAGGGCAAGGACGTGATCCTGGAGATTGAGATCCAGGGCGCTTTAAAGGTAAAGAAGCGCTATCCTGAGGCGCTGCTTCTTTTTGTTACGCCGCCCAGCGCAGAGGAGTTAAAGCGCCGCCTGGTGGGCCGCGGTACGGAAAGCATTGAGGTGATCAACGCCCGCTTAAAGAGAGCGGCTGAGGAGGCGGACGGCATGGAAGCCTATGATTACCTCCTGATCAATGATGAGATTGATACATGTGTGGAAAAAATGCACCAGCTGATCCAGCTGCAGCACGAAAAAACCTCCTATCATCTGGATTTCCTTGGAAAGATGCGGGAGGACCTGTATCATCTGGATGAGAGAAACTAATGTCAGCAAACTGCCCTGTTAAAAGCCGGGATCATTTTCGGGCCGCAGACAGAGCGATTATATATTTAAAATTGAAAGGGGAATGTAGAATGTTACATCCATCATACACAGATCTGATCAACGTTGTAAACAGCGATATCGAACCGGGCGAGCAGCCGGTGGTACAGAGCCGCTATTCTATCGTCATTGCAGCCTCCAAGCGTGCAAGACAGCTGATTGGAGGGGAAGAACCCTTAGTTCCCGGCACAGCAGGGAAAAAGCCTCTGTCGATCGCCATTGACGAGCTGTACCATCAGCAGGTAAAGATTCTTCCGGAAGAGGAGACAACAGAGGAAGAAGAAGCTGATGCAAAAGAGGCTGCCCAAAACGAATAAGAGAAAGAAGAAGCCGTCTCCTGTGCCTGAAACGCCGGGGCGATCTACGCCCGGCAGACACGGGAAGATGGCTTAAATGTTAATCAGGAGTAAAATGCATTTATGAAGAAGATAAAATTATTCTGTGTGTCCTTAGGCTGTGATAAAAACCTGGTGGATACAGAAAAAATGTTAGGCGTAGCCGGAGGCCTTGGCGTAACCTTTACAGATGATGAAACAGAGGCGGATGCTGTTTTGATCAATACCTGCTGTTTTATCGGGGACGCCAAGGAAGAAAGCGTAAATACCATTCTGGAGATGGCCCGCTTAAAGGAAGAGGGTAAATGCCGTGCCCTGATCGTGGCAGGCTGTCTGGCTCAGCGCTATAAAGAGGAGATCACAGAGGAGATCCCGGAGGTAGACGCAATTTTAGGAACCACCTCCTACGAAGAGATCGGACGGGTTCTGACGGAGCTTTTTGGAGAAGATGAGAGGGACGGGGAAGGAACGGCTGACAGTCACATTTCAGTTTTTCACAGTCTGAGCGAGCTGCCCCACACAGCTAAAAAGCGTGTGGTGACTACCGGCGGCTACTACGCCTTTTTAAAGATTGCCGAGGGCTGTGATAAGCGCTGTACCTACTGCATTATCCCGTCCTTAAGAGGGCCTTACCGCAGCGTTCCCATGGAACGGCTGTTAGAGGAGGCCAGAGAGCTGGCTGACAACGGAGTGCGGGAACTGATCCTGGTGGCTCAGGAGACCACTCTTTATGGAAAAGACATTTATGGGGAAAAATCCCTTCCAAAGCTGCTCCATGAGCTGGCAAAGATTCCGGGGATTTACTGGATCCGCATCCAGTACTGCTATCCGGAGGAGATTACGGATGAGCTGATCGAGGCCATTAAATCAGAGGAAAAGGTCTGCCATTATCTGGATATCCCCATCCAGCATGCCAGTGACCGGATCCTGCGCCGCATGGGCCGCAGAACTCACAAAGAAGAATTAAAGGAGCGCATTGCAAAACTGCGCAGAGAGATCCCGGATATTGCCCTGCGTACTACTCTGATCTCCGGTTTTCCGGGAGAGACGGAGGAGGATCATGAGGAGCTGATGGAGTTTGTGGACGAGATGGAGTTTGAGCGTCTTGGAGTGTTTGCCTATTCGGCAGAGGAAGATACCCCTGCGTACTCCTATCCCGATCAGGTGCCTCAGGAGGTAAAGGAGGAGCGCCGGGATGCCATCATGGAGCTTCAGCAGGAGATTGCGTTTGAACACTGTGAAAAAATGGTGGGAAAAGTCCTTACTGTCATGATCGAGGGAAAGGTAGCAGATGAACCGGCCTATGTAGGCCGCACCTACATGGATGCGCCCAATGTGGACGGACTGATTTTTGTAAATGCCGATGAGATGCTGATGTCCGGCGACTTTGTAAGGGTAAAGGTCACAGGAGCCGCCGAGTATGATCTGATAGGAGAGGTGTATCATGAATCTGCCCAATAAGCTTACCGTTCTTCGTATCTGTATGATCCCGTTTTTTGTGGCCGCCCTTCTTTATGAAAATGGCGCCGATCAAACCATGCGGATCATTGCCAATGTGATTTTTATTACAGCCAGCCTGACGGATCTTCTGGATGGAAAGATTGCCAGAAAATACGGCCTTGTGACAAATTTTGGAAAATTTATGGATCCCCTGGCAGATAAACTTTTAGTCTGCTCGGCCCTGATCTGCCTGATCCAGCTGGGCCAGCTTCCTGCCTGGGTTGTGATCGTTATCATCAGCCGTGAGTTTATCATCAGCGGCTTCCGCCTGGTGGCAGCAGATAACGGCATTGTGATCGCAGCCAGCTACTGGGGCAAATTTAAAACCGTGTTCCAGATGACGGCAGTAGTGCTTCTGATCTTCAACATCCCGGCTCTGTCTGTTCTGACAAGCGCTGTTTTGTGGATTGCCGTGATCCTGACGGTCGTATCCCTGGTGGATTATGTTGCAAAGAATATAAAGGTTCTGACGGAAGGAGGCCTGTAAAATGGTCGTTGAGCTGATCAGCGTAGGAACTGAGATCCTGATGGGGAATATTTTAAACAGCAATACGCAGTATCTGGCGGAAAAATGCGCCCTTTTGGGGCTGGATCAGTATTATCAGGTAACGGTCGGCGATAATTATGGCCGGATGATGGAGAGCGTAAAGAGAGCCCTTGACCGGTCGGATATCGTAATCCTCACAGGAGGACTTGGCCCTACGGAAGATGATATGACAAAAGAAGTCTGTGCAGAGGCCATGGGAATGGAACTGGTGGAGGATCCCCATACCCGAAGCCAGCTGGAGGCGTTTTTTGCAGGCAATATTTATAAAGAAATCCCGGATAATAACTGGAAGATGGCGATGGTTCCCCAGGGTGCGATCGTACTGGACAATCCTAACGGTATGGCTCCTGGATTGATATTGGAAAAAAATGGGAAAACAGCCATTCTTCTTCCGGGCCCGCCAAATGAGCTGTACCCGCTGTTTGAAGGGCAGGTATTTCCCTATCTGGAACGGCTCCAGCAGTCGGTTTTAGTGTCCCGGATGGTAAAAATCTGCGGATACGGCGAGAGCCAGGTGGAGGATAAGCTGCTGGATTTGATCGATGGCCAGACCAATCCTACCATTGCTACCTATGCAAAGACAGCGGAGGTTCATATCCGTATTACAGCCAGAGCGGCAGATTATGAAGAAGGGAAGGCTCTTGTGGCTCCTGTGATCCGGGAAATCAAGTCCCGGTTTGGGAATGCGGTTTACACCACAGATGAAAAAACCAGTCTGGAAATGGCAGTTGCCGCGCTTTTAAAGGAAAAGCAGCTTACCATGGCAGCGGCTGAGTCCTGTACCGGCGGAATGGTGGCTGCCCGCATGGTAAACGTATCCGGTGTATCGGATGTATTTATGCAGGGCATGGTGACATATTCCAATGAGGCGAAAATGCGTCTTTTGGGAGTACGGGAGGAAACCCTTGCTGCTTACGGTGCGGTCAGTGAGGAAACGGCCGTGCAGATGGCAGAGGGCGGAGCGGCGGCAGCCGGGACGGATGTGTGCGTATCCATTACGGGAATTGCCGGGCCGGAGGGCGGAACGCCGGAAAAAACCGGTGGGACTTGTATATATGGCCTGCTGCGTAAAAGGAAAGACAGTGGTAAAACGTTACCAGTTTAAAGGGAACAGGGCCAAGATTCGGGAACAGTCTACGGTAAAGGCTCTGGATCTGGTACGCCTGTGCGTATTGGAATATGAAAACCGTTCGGATTCATAAGGAGGAATTATTTTTTATGAAAGCAGCAAGAATACGCAGGCAGCTTACGGCGGCCTACCATTGCTCCTATATCAGGCTGGCGCTGAACTTTTTATACAGCCTATGAGGCGGCGGCAGAGAAAAAAGGCTTTGAAAATGATCGGATTTCCGGTCTGTATGACCGATTCTGTGAACTCCTTGACGCCTGCCTGAAAGGACAGTCAGACTGCGGGGCAGATGAACTGCGCCAGGATGTGATTCGGGAGATGGAAAAGGTTACGGATTATACGGATGCGTTCCAGGCCTATGAATATGTGATGAACCGGATTGAGGGAAGATTTGCACCAAAGCTGATCGGAAAAAAGCCGGAGGATACAGAGAGCCTTACGGAAGAAATCCTGTCCTGGTTTCAAACTGCGCCCGATCCGGCAGCCCTTCGCGAACGGATGCAGGTGATTACAGGACAGCTCCCGGTACGTTTTACAAAGCAGAAATTCTTTGCCCTGTTAGAGGATCGTCTGAGCATCTACAAGGGGCTTCCGCGCTCCGGTTTTGAAGATATACTGTATATTTTGCGTTCCGAGGGGCTGTTAAACCGGCCGATGGCGCGGGAAGAAGCATATGGAACATTGTTTGACCGGATGAAAGCGTTTGAACAGGCAGATTTAAGACATCTTACTGCACAAGAGTATCGTCATCTGGCTTCTGAACTGGAGGAAGGAAGCCGGGAGATCAATGCTCTCAGCGGAGAAATCCTGTGCCTGATGGATATGGTAAATGATTTGTGCGTGATCCTTCTGGCGCAGGGAACGGCTGTATCTGATCTGTCCTGCGAACAGAATACAAAAGAGATTTTAAAGGGAATACAGACGCTTTTTGCATCAAAAGAGTGGGAGGACATCCCCGAAGAGGTCACAGACCGTCTTCCGGCCCTGGAAGGGAAGCAGGAGCAGTATTTTGAGCAGTGGCTCAGAGACGATATCTCTCTGGAGGAGCTTCAGGAGGAAAACGGGCCGGAGGCAGAGGCTGCCTGGAAGGCAGGTCTTCTGATGTCTGGCAGCGCGTTTATGTCCTTGGAAAAGCCGGACGCAGATGAGACAGAGGTAGACGAAGCATTTTTCAGAGAAAAACTGGATGCGCTTTTTAAGGATATGGGAGAACGCTGGAAGGAGCTTCCAAAAGCTGTAGTGCGGGCTGCCATGGCAAAATGCCTGTCCAGCCTGCCTGCAAATTTCCAATCTCTGGATGAGGCCAGAGAATATATTCAGGGAAGCCTGGACAGCTGCAGCGACGAGATAGAGCGGGAAGCCTGTGCAGATCTGATCCGCAGCCTGATGGAAGAGTAAAGCGGGAAAAAGGTCATTTTGCCAAAAAGGAGGAGAGAGGATGCGTTTGTGGGATCATCTGTATATGGGACAAAATGCAGACCGGGCCAGAGCGCGGATCCTGAAAGGACTCCGCCAGGGCAGCCTTTTGCCTGATACCTATGTGATTACTCTTCCGGAAAATGGGAAACATATATTTGATATCTGTCCTGTATCTCTGCTCACGAGGAGAGAACGGCAGGGGGAAAACCTGCTGATTCTGGGAATCGCCAGAGGCTATCATGAGGCGGCGGAGGTTACGGGACGGATGGTAGACGATATGTACCATCAGACAGGCGGTTTTGACTGGAAGGCATATATGGATCAAATGGCCGGGAAATGAGGTGCGGATATTGGTACACATACTGCTTTTGATTTTAAAGGCCATCGGTATCCTGATTCTGGTTCTTCTGGGCCTGGTTCTGGCTGTGGTTTGTCTGGTGCTCTTTGTTCCGGTGTGCTATGAGGCAGGCGGAAGCTGGAAGGACAAACCGGCCGGGAAAGGGAAAATTTCCTGGCTTTTCGGAGCTGTTTCCTTAAGCGCCGGATATGATGGAGATGAAAGCGGACTGACAGCCGGAGTAAGGCTGTTTGGACAAAAGCTCTGGGAAATGGATAAAGAGAGAAAGAAGCACCGGAAACCCACCGGCCTTTGGATGAGGAAACGCTCAGAGGTACAGATGCAGAAAGGAAAGAGCCGGAAGAAAAGAAAACTACCCTTTGGGAAGAGAAACGCATTCCGGCTGCATCGGCAGAGAACCCCCAAAAGGCCCTGCCAAAGAACCCGCAGCCCAGACTGGAGCCTGAGGATAAAAGACATACAGAGCATAAAAAGAAGGATGTATTCGGCCGCGCAAAAGGTTTTCTTGAAAAACTTAAGTTTTCTTTCAGTCATTTTGTGATAAGCTTAAGAATATACAAAACATTTGCAGAAGAAAAAGAAAGCCTGGCTGGAGGATGAAGAAAAATCAGGCGTCGCTTAAGCTTCTCTGGAAGCAGACGGGCCGTTTTCTGCGCCATGTATGTCCCAGAGGAGGGAAGGGATCCGTAACCTTTGGGTTTGAAGAACCTTATCTTACGGGACAGGTATTGTCGGCGGCAGCTCTTATCTATCCTTTTTTTGAAGGGAATCTGGAAATCTGCCCGGTGTTTGATGAAACGGTATTTGAGGCAGAAGGCAGCTTTAAGGGACGCATCCGGGCGGGATATCTTTTGTGGCTGGGTCTTGGGATCCTGCGTGATGGGCATACCAGGCGCATGCTGTTTGGTTTTTTAAAGGGAAGCGCAGTCTAGCGCGTTGAGAAAAGGAAGAGGAAAGACGGTATGGCAGAAAATCATTTTTCATCTATGATTGATACATTATTTAAGGGGATGGATCAGTTTGTCACTTCAAAGACAGTTGTAGGCGAACCGGTGCAGGCAGGAGATGCCATTATCGTCCCTCTGATTGATGTGACCTGCGGCATGGCGGCAGGAGCATTTTCGGAAAAAACAAAGGAAAAGCAGAAGGGCGGCGGCGGAATGAGCGCCAAGATGAGTCCCAAGCGCCGTTCTGGTGATACAAAACGGAGTCACAAAGGTGGTAAACATCAAAAACCAGGATGCCATCACAAAGGCGATCGATATGGCTCCCGACCTGATTAACCGTTTTATGGGCGGAAAACCGGCTGTATCGGAGGAAACCCGCGCAGCGGCTCAGGATGCTGCGGCTGAATATGACAAACGGGATTAAAACAGGAATATGACATTATTACGGTCCTGCGTCTGCAGGGCCTTTTGCTATCTCGGAGAGGGCATATGAAAGCTTCGGGGGAATGGGAAGGAACGCTTCTGCATAAGATAAAGAGAAGGGAGCGTTTTGATATGAAAAGGATATGCGGACTGATGCTGTTCTGTTTCGGCCTTGGGATGGCGGTGCTTTTATTTATACCCGAGACCATATTTACCTTTTTCTTTGTGGTATGCTGCCTTGTGCTTGGGTATAATCTGTTTTGCTGCTGATTTCTGGAAGCTGCAGAACCGGTATCATTAAATAGACGATCCAGACAGAAAAAAGCTCCTGACCATCACAGTCAGGAGCTTTTGCTCTGCATTTAATTAGGCTCTTTCTACAAGGCCGGAACGTAAGCAGGAAGTACATACGTACATTCTCTGGGTTCCGCCATTTACTTTAACCTTAACAGATTTTACGTTTGCTTTCCACATCTTGTTGGACCGTCTATGGGAATGGCTCACTTTGTTTCCGAAATGAGCTGCCTTTTCACAGATTGCACACTTAGCCATACTATTGCACCTCCTTAAACGTTACTTGGATTTCTTGTAGAAAATAGAAAAATCCACAACAAAAGTAATGATACCAGATGTTTTCAATTTTTGCAAGTGAAAAAAACAAAAAATTTATTTCTTTTTTTCGGGAAATAGTGTATACTGTCCTTAATATGAAAACAGGAGGCGTGTATAATGAAGGGACGAATCAGCAATAAGATGGCGAGATCCAGATCAGCCCGGAAGTGATTGCTTTATATGCAGGAACCATTGCAGTAGAGTGCTTTGGTATCGTGGGTATGGCGGCCGTAAAGTATG
>ENA-OQAB01001493-OQAB01001493.1-human-gut-metagenome-genome-assembly--contig:-NODE-1493-length-11062-cov-3.110014_pt1 | contig 11062 bp, 11 predicted proteins | sample MGYA00242490_ERZ504517 | MGnify/ENA primary metagenome ERZ504517 (study PRJEB26092, sample SAMD00036298) | human gut metagenome | host: Homo sapiens | study: EMG produced TPA metagenomics assembly of... | reverse complement strand
ACCACAGGAAATTCAAGGCCCTTAGATGCGTGCAAGGTCATCAAGGATACCGCATCTCCTGAAATATTTTTTCCTCCGCAGCGTTTCAGATCCCCCTCTTCTCCCAGAAGAACCGCATCCAGAAACGCTCTGATATCCGGATAAAAAATAGCCATATCTGCCAGATTCTGAAGCTTTGGATTTCCCTCCTGTTCCAGATCTTTTATCCAGCTCTGCATAAATTTTTGGGGCTTTTCCCTTTTCCATCTGTCCTGATATTTGGCTTTTAACTCTTCATAAATACTTCCGCTGATCTCATTTTCTTCCAGATCCCACAGCTTTTTCAAGGCATCCTTTTTATAATATGGATTATCCGGTTCTGCCAGAGAACAGAAAAAACTGATACTGCCCTGTATCAGCGGATCCTCCAGAAACTCTTCCCTGCCACTGACAATATAGGGAATGCCCTCCTGTTGAAAACATTTTTCCAGAATCCGCGCCTGATGATGGGTCCGGTATAAAACCGCAATATCCCGAAAACTTCTTTTTCCGGTCATACCTTCTTTTAAAAAATGCTCCTGAGCCTCCAGCATATCCATACCGCCAACCAGACGGCTCACCTCTTTTGCCACAAAAATGGCTTCTGATCTTTTGGATGGAGCCTCAGCAATCTGTACAGGTAAGCCGGTCTCTTTCCACGGTTTCAGACAGCGCTCCATGCCGGGATTATTCCGGATCACAGCCAGGGCGCCATTAAGAATATTTCCGGTACTGCGGTAATTATTTTCCAGAGAGATCATACAGGTTTCCGGAAATTCCTCTTTCATTTTAAGAAAACATCCGGAATCGGAACCACGGAATCCATAAATAGACTGATCCGGATCTCCGATCACAAAAAGCTCTTTTCCTTTTTTATTCCACTCACGGATCAGGTCATACTGAACAGGATTAATATCCTGAAATTCGTCTACCATCAGATAGGAAAAGCATCGCTCACAGGGCTGTTTTTTTCTGTTTCCAGGACTGTGTATTTCCCGAAAAGCCTTCAGCGTTTCCAACAGAAGATCATCGAAATCACAGCAGTTTTCTTCTTTTAATCTTTTCTGATATACTTCCAGGAGTTCTTCCCATAATTCCGGCTCCTCATTAAAAAAATGCTCCTGTCTTCTGTACAGAAACTTTGTTCAAAAACTGCGACGGCGTTATGGAAAGTCCATACTCTTTACATATCTCCCGGGCTGTTTCTGAAAGTGCAGAGGGGTCCGCTATAAAGAATTCTTTTCCCTGTTTTTTCAAAAAATCCAGACAAAGAGAATGAAATGTTCCGATATGCATGCGATTTACACTCCGTCTGGAACCAAGCTGTTTTTCCAGTCGTTCCTTCAGTTCTTTTGCCGCCTGATTGGTAAAAGTTACTGCTGTAATTTCTCCCGGACTTACCTTTCTCTCTTCCAGTAAATACAGAATCCGGGAAATCAAAGTCTTTGTTTTTCCGGTTCCCGGGCCTGCTGCAACAGCAATTCTGCGGGCGATTGTCTCAGCTGCCTGTTTCTGCTTTTCATTTAACTGCTGAATGGTTTCCTTCTGTTTCTCAGCAACGCTCTCTTCTCTGTCTTCCACAGACAGCCCGGAAAGCTCTTCCGTTTTTTTCTGAGTCAATCCTCCTGAGATACAGGAATCCACCGCCTGAATGCCTGGTTCCTTTTCTCTTTCCCACTCATTAAAAAACGACATCTGTCCATTGGGATTTTCGATTTCTTCCGGATCAAAAAGACTGATGGTACCATATTCCCCGTCAAATCCGGGGCTTTTTTTCACCTGTCCGGTTCTTAATCTCCGGATACCCTCAGAGACAAGATAGCCCTCCTCTTTCCTGATTTCTTCCACCGGAATCTTCCTCAGAATATCAAACTCAGATCCAAGCTTTTTCAGCATATTTTCATACTGTTCCTGCACCCTTTTGCTGCCGGAGGATTTGCCTGTGGACGCTGCGATCACTTCCGGCAAAGGCACAAGATTTTCATAAGGCTTTTTATTTTTCCGGGCTTCTCCATCTTCCCTGTCTGAAAGCTGCATCACTCTGTGATCCACCCCAATGGTGATCTTTTTTCCACAGACAGGGCAGATTCCACCATAAGCCTCAGCCTCTTTCGGAGTAAGGCAGAGATGACATTTCCTGTGCCCGTCAAAATGATATTTTCCTTCCTCGGGAAAAAATTCAATGGTTCCTTCCAGGCCTTCGCCCTCCTGAATCGCTTTATAAAGTCCCTGATAGCTCATTTCAATATCAAGAAGATTCGCCTCTCTTCCAAGCTTTGCCGGAGAATGAGCATCTGAATTGGAAATAAGCTGGAAGCGATCCAGCGCCGAAAACCGCCAGTTCATCGGCGGATCAGAGGACAGACCGGTTTCCACCGCATGTATATAAGGAGTCAGATCCTCAAAACATTCTTCCATCGTATCAAATCCGGAAAATGCGCCAAAAAGCGAAAAGTGAGGCGTCCAGATATGGGCCGGGATCAGTATTCCATCCGGACAGATTTCCAGCATGATTTCCAGAAGATCATGGCTGTCAAGACCCAGGATCGGTCTGCCGTCCGAATGGATATTTCCTATGGTTTCCAGCTTTTTCGAAAGCTTTTCTGCATCCTCAAGACCCGGCAGAAGAATTACATTATGTACTTTTCGGACTTTTCCGTTCTTTTTATAAATAGAACTGATCTCACCGGAAAGTACAAATCTGGGAGCCTCTCCTTCATACTCTCTGCTCTCTTCCAGAACAGAATCCTCTTTTAAACAATAGAACCCATCCTCTGCCGGAACAAGCTTTTCTTCCAGCTCTTTCCGCCATTCCGGATGGGTAAAGTCTCCTGTTCCCACTATGGAGATTCCTTTCTTTCTTGCCCACAGATTCAGATACTCCGGTGTTCCCTGTTTACTTGTCGCCCGGGAATACCGGGAATGGATGTGCAGATCTGCGATTCCCTTCAAAACCCCACCTGCTTTCTTTTTTATTTTAATTACAGCACAGTTCTCTTCAAAAAATCAAGTTTTCGATAAAGCAGAAGGCTGCCTTTTTATTTTCCGCACCATTGAATATTCATTTAATAAAGCTCCATCTTTCAGCCGGATCGCATTTGGCTTGACCCCGGTAATTCGAAATCCCATTTTTTCATATAAGGCTCTGGCCCGGGTATTCCCCTCTACAAATTCCAGTTCTATCTGCAAAATATCCGGATTTTTCTCTGCAATTTTTATCAGCTCCTGAATCAGCTTTACTGCAATTCCCTGACTCCAGAATTGACGCAGCACTGTAACAGATATGCTGGCCCGATGCCTGGTTTTTTATCCTTTTACTCCACATAATCTGTCCGCTCCCGACAAGCTTTCCATCCACAAAACAAAGAAGTATGGTTTCATTGTCCGCTTTATTTACTCTGTCAAAACGCTGTTTTTCACTTTCTGTTGTATATCTGCCGCATTCCTCCGGACAACGCATAAGAAAGTCTGTCTCTCCAGCTGAAACATACAGAAAATCCAGCATCTCCTGAATGTCTTCATCTTTTGGACTGCGGATTCGTGCGGTTCTTCCATCCTTAAGCTGATATTCAATGATATCAATAATCATAGATTTCTCCTTTTTGCAGCTATATGACAATATTTTTACATTTTATCAAGCTCATTTCCATAAATATCTTCTATTTCTTCTTTCATCCTCTGAAAAGCTGGAATATAATCTTTTAATATAATTTCTACCATTCTTTTTGCTGCTGAAAAATCGTAAATATGTGTCATATCATTTCTCGCTTTTAACATATTCAACCAAAGCTCTTCCTCCCAAAAATCATAAATTGTAAAGGCTGCTTTTAGAATCATTCTTGGAGAGCCACTTGCAGCAACAGCTTGTCCCTCATACGTTAATAATTCTTTTAAAACTTTCCATCCCAATTCAAACTGAATAAAAAATTTATCAATAATTCCACCTAAAATAAATTCATTTGTCAAATCTTCTTTATCTGCCTTCTCCAATATTTTAAGATTTGATTTAAAATGATCAAATTTTTTCATACAACAGCTTCCCCTCTTTTTGAATCGATGCGCGAAGTTCCTCCTGGATAGGCTCATCCAGATTGATGAAATCATATTTCAATAAAGTTGAGGTATTTTCATCTACATCCAGTGAAAACCTTATAAAATCTCCACCTTCCACAGCAAGATCAATGTCGCTTTTCTCTCTAAAAGTACCTCTTGCTCTTGAACCAAACAAAATCACTCTGGAAACACCATGTTTCACTGCTAACTCCTGGATTTCCTGTATCACTGTCTGTTTAATTCCCGTTGTCTGCATATAATTCTCCATATCAATTATTTCTCTATCTCTTCCCTGAAGCTTTCTTTTTTTATTATATCATCTGTCTCAGGAATTACAATCCTCAAAGGTCTTCTATCTTTCTCAGTTTCCGGGAAATCACAAGATTCAGCACAACAGCTCCTAACACAACACAAAGACAAACTATCGTACACCATTCCGGTACTTTTTGATGCATCTGAACACGAAAAAATATTGTCGCTGTCAGAAATAACGCCCCGATAATTTCTATAAAAGATAATGTTTTCTTCTGAAGTTCCTGAAGCTTCTTCCTGGATCTTACTTTCTCCGATTTCCATATTCCATAATTTTTCTGGTAATCCTTTACATCTTCATCAGAAATCAGTTCATCCAGACTTACATTCAGTTCCGTAGCCAACTGCTTTGCAGTAATCAGATCCGGACATCTGGAACCATTTTCCCATCTGCAAACTGTCTGTCTCGACACATAAAGCCTGTCTGCAAGCTGCTGCTGAGTAAATTTCTTCTCTTCCCGTAATTTCTTAATATTTTCACTTAATGCCATGCTGTACTCCTCCTTTTTTCTGTATACTATAGCATTAGCCAGAAAAAGGAAAGTATTTGTATGGATTTTCATGTTTCCAATCTGGTAACAGGCTGTAATTTCCCCATCCAGTATATATCATTACCCTGGTGGTGAATATTGCATTCTTTTTTTGGCTGATCCATTCCTCTTTCTCCTGTAGCCTGTTGTACCATTCTGAAACGATTATTTTTATCTTCTATCATTTATTTTTCTGACCGGATTTCGGATAACTGTACGCAGTTTTTCCACTGCTGTCCGACGGGGATCGCTCAGGTAAATTTCATGATGGAAACGGTGGGAGTAATCTGGTTCATACCCCTGATCACTGGCATATTTTTTCATTTTCTGAATGGTTTCCATTTCACTATCGTAGCTGCCCGTGTGCATACACTGTACACAGATTCCTTCTTCATAGTAAAAAATTCCACTTTGGAAAAATCCATTTTCTTTTTAGCAGATGCCTCCTTTACTGCCCACTCAAAATCACCTTTTTTTACAAAATCCGGGAGACGTATCATAGTAATCCACTGAAAGGCATCCTTGTGCCCATAGTCAATACATTCCCGGCTGCCCTCCTGCCACCAGAGTCCTTCCAGTGGCGGTACCACATAGGAAAAATACCCTTCAATGCTGTGAGAACCTTTGTAACTCATCTTAATCGTAAAAGAAATTCCATAAAGAAGTCCTATTGCTTTTTTGTATTCTCCATTTTCCTCATTAGGATCCCCGGTTCCCCGAACTGCCACATAATTCATTTCCGGTATTTCAATGATTCCCGGATTTTTCGGTGGAAGATAAAACTCTTTATACTCTTTTTTATAATCAAATGCCATTTCTATTCCTCCTGATAATTTCTCCTTATTTGCTCCACTACTGCTTTTATCTCTTCTTTGATTTCTGAGGGTTCCAGAACTTTTACATCGGCTCCAAAGGTCAGAAGCCATCTGATCAGATGATTTTTATCTGAAAATATCCAGTAAAATAAAAGCGTTCCATCCTTCTGCTCCTGGAAACTGTCCTTTCCATACTCTTCTACCAGCCTCCATCTGCATTTCCCCGAAAAAACTGCCTTTACTGGAAATCTTCCTGGGAACATGTTTTCATAATCAAAATCAGGTAAAGATACCTTACGCTTTTCAAAAATATTTTCTGTTAACTCCAGTTCTTCCATTCTGTTCAGCTTAAAAAGCCGGCTTTCATTACATTTACAGCACCAGCCCCACACATACCAGCTGGACCAGCGAAAAATCAGATAATACGGCTCAATCCTTCTTCTGGTGCTTTTTTCCGGAGAAAAATACAAGAATTTCACGATTCTATATTGCTCAATTGCTGTACGTAAAATTTCAATTTTAGGGATCAAAGACTTTTTATGCCAGGAAGATAAGTCAATAAGGATATTCTGATCTCCTGTCACAAAATCCGAAGAGCCTGCACAGACTTTTTCCATCAATTGTCCGTATTTGTTTGTTCTGTGAATGCTGTCAAGACCGTGAATACCAGTCAGAATATCCTTCATCTCTTTTGCTGTAAAAACAGTCCGATCCATTCGGTAATTTTCCATAATGGAAATACCGCCGCCTGTTCCCTGTCTGGTCATTAAGGGAATCCCTGCCCTGCACAGATCTTCAATATCCCTTTGGATCGTCCGCCTGGATACCTCAAACATATCAGCCAGATCAGCCGCAGTCACCATGTCCTTCTGCAGTAAAACAGACAAAATTCCAATGAGCCGTTCAATCTTCATATTCTGCCCTCTCCTTTAATATAGCACTCCAAATATGACACCTGTATGTCATAATTAAAATAAGGCTTTCTTTTTCCGGTATTGTGTCGGCGTCAGACAGTAATGCTTTTTAAATAATCTGCAAAAATAATCCACGTTATGGAATCCTGTTTCATCTGATATCGTAGCGATTTTTTTCTCGGTTTTTACAAGCAGAAGCGCAGCCTCCTTCAGCCGGTAATGAATCAGATAATGAATGGGGGTAATATGCAGATATTTACGAAAAAGATTTAATACTGTGCTTTTACTGATTCCTGCATAACAGGCAATATCATCCAATGAGATATCATGAGTATAATTTTCATGGATATACTGCATCATGATCTGCAGTCTCGCCTGAAAAGAAACGGCAGCGTTTACCTTGTCTTTTTCATTATTCATATCTGAATTTTCATATATCTCCAGCCAGAGCTTTTGAACCAGGGACGATGTTGCAAGCTCACAGAAGGCTTTATCTTCCTGAACTGCAATGATCTGTTTTATGAGCTCTAGAGCTTTGGCCTGCCACTTAACCTCTCTTTTAAAAATCTGAAATTCCAGAGAAGATGAAATCACAGGCAAAATATATTTATTATAAATAAGACTGTCCTGCACCGCAATAAAAGAAGGCATACACAAAAAATTCGGAATTACTGCGCCGTCAGATGAATAAAAGCGGTGCAGGATTTTGGAGTTAATAAATAATCCGTCTCCCTGGGACAAAACAAACTGTTTTTCTCCAATCCAGAAAGTCATGGTCCCGGACTCCATATACACAAATTCTAATTCCATGTGCCAGTGCCATTCCACGCAGTTAAAGTCAAATAAAGATAAATCCTCATAATAAAAAGCAAAGGGATAATTTCTGCTGCCATGCTGAGCAGTTTCCATTAAATTTTCATCTGTGACAATCTTGCTGAAAGGCTGATCAGATGCCATACTATCATCATTCCTCCATGATCTGTTTTACGATATTATACAATAAATATCAGATATAAATCAATGAAAACCCCTGCTTTTGTATTATATAATCCAAAATACAGGAAAAAATTTGATGCAACATTCAGGAAAAGGAAGGAATCTGCTATGCCAAACTATCAAAAGACAAAGCTTGCCTGTTATCTGGGCTTTATCACACAGGCAATTACTGCTAATTTTGCTCCATTGTTGTTCTTAGAATTCCACCATGACTATGATATTTCTCTTGGAAATATCGCCCTGATCTCTACATGCTTTTTCTTTACTCAGCTTCTGGTAGATGCATTCTGCGCAAAATATGTAGACAGAATCGGATACCGTACCTGTATTGTAAGCTCTGAAATATGCGCTGCTGCCGGACTTGTAGGGCTGGCATTTCTGCCGGATCTCCTGCCCAATCCCTTTATTGGAATCATGTGCAGCGTGATCATATACGCAATTGGAAGCGGTCTTATCGAAGTGCTCTGCAGTCCTATTGTGGAAGCCTGTCCCTTTGAAAACAAAGAAGCCACCATGAGCCTGCTGCACTCCTTTTATTGCTGGGGATCTGTTGGGACAATATTAATTTCCACCTTGTTTTTTATGGTATTTGGAATGGATAACTGGAAATGGCTGGCCGTATTATGGGCCCTTATCCCTGCTGTCAATATCTATAATTTTGCCACCTGCCCTATCGAACATCTGGTAGAGGAAGGGGGAGGAATGGGAATAAAAAACTGTTCCAAAAGCCTATATTCTGGATTGCAGTTTGTCTGATGATCTGCTCCGGCGCTTCAGAACTTGCCATGGCGCAGTGGGCTTCCGCTTACGCAGAAGCTGCTTTGGGATTGTCAAAAGCAGCCGGAGATCTGGCAGGTCCCTGCATGTTTGCGGTTACAATGGGCATCAGCCGTATCATTTTTGGAAAATATGGAGATAAGATAGATCTTATGAAATTTATGACAGGATCTGGTATTCTGTGCGTGATCTGCTACCTTCTCACTTCCATGTCCTCCTCACCATTTACAGGACTTGTGGGCTGCATTATCTGTGGTTTTTCTGTTGGAATTATGTGGCCCGGAACCATCAGCATTTCCTCACAAAAATTCCCCATGGGAGGAACTGCCATGTTTGCGCTGCTTGCCATGGCAGGCGATCTGGGCGGCAGCATCGGGCCGGCAATCGTGGGGCGTGTAACACAAAATACAGGAAACAATATCCGCGCAGGTATGGGCTTTGGACTTATATTTCCAGTAACTTTATTAATCATGCTCTTTATTCTCAGCAGAACAAAAAACAGAAATTGCATTAAAAAAATTCTATAAAAACGTTGAAAATGTTTCTGTTCTTGAAGAGCAAGCGCCAATTGAAGCGATTGCAGAGGCTGCTGCAGCAAAATAATTATAACGCTACGCCAAACTGCCGGCAGAATGATCTGCCGGCAGTTTTCGTTTACTCATTGATTTCCAGAATATCACCGCAGACCATATAATTCAGCCGCTGTATTTTGTTTCTTTTCCGTTTTCATCATACAAAGCATCATTTATAAAAGAAATCCCCTATCATCCCATCTGATGTCCTCTGTTTAGAAAAAATATTGCTGTCGCAGAAATATGGATCACAATGTTCTCCATGTTTCCATATCTTTAGCCTATTCAGGAAAGCATCCACCCCATAAACGTTGATAAAAAAATCATTACTATGGAAAACATAAAAGAGCCTACAGAAATCAGGGTTGCTCTCTGCTCAGACGGAATCATTTCATTCAGAATCACATCTGTTTTTACCTCCAGAAAATCATCTGCAAGCGCTCCCAGAAATCCACCTGCGATCATAATCAAGACATTCCCGGTAAGGGCTGCTGCAAGAGCACATCCAACTCCAAAAGCACTTAGTGTAAGCAATTTTTTATAGCTGTATTGAGGAAAATAAGCAACCATTCTGGCTCCCACAACTGCTCCCAGTCCCATTATAAATAAAGCCGGTCCCAACGCCAGAGAATTCAGTCCGGCCATTGGAAGTTTTGCCTGCAGGAAAAAAAGCACAAGTGTGGAAACTGCCCCAATCAGAGAATTGACGATCATAATAGTTCTGGCTTTTCCGTTATTTAGCAGAAATTTCCCGCTTTCCAGAACTATGTTTTTCAGTTTTTCCAGTATGCTTTCTTGCCTTTTTTCTGTATTTTGACAATCAGCTTCAACCTCTTTTAAGCACAATGCAATGCTCAGGGCTCCAATGCTGAATAAAACGTCAATTGCATAGGCTGTCTTATATCCGAGAAAAAGCGCCAGCCCTGCACATAAGGTTGCCGTTGAGCTGCTGATTCTGTAAAGAGCCATTTCTGCAGAAGCAAATCTGTTATATATTTCTTCCTGTCCGGCATACTTTAAGCTGTCATATGCCAGCGCTTCTCTTGTGCCGGATGACAGATTATAGCTTAAAGCAGAAAAGCCCATTGCCAGCGCTGTGGACCAGAATCCGCCTGAAAAAATCATCAAAATATTGGATATCAGCGATACGATCTGACTTATAACAAGGGTCTTTTTACGTCCAAATACGTCCGCCGCTACTCCCGATGGAACCTCAAAACATATGCTTACAGCATGAAAAATACTTTCTATGATTCCAATTTCAATAAGCGAAAATCCTCTTGCCGCAAGAAGAGCCACCCAGGAGGCTCCTGCAATCTGGAAATATCCTATTGCCGTAATGCCATATAGCTTCCCGACCTGTTTTTTTATATTAAATTTATGCATAAAAAATCTCCTTTTCAAATTATATTCATTCATTTGATAAAGGAGATAGTTGCTCATATATGGATAAAAATAATGCGTTTTCGCTGTTTACTTCGTATCCTTCACCTGAAAAAAGAGCGTACTATCCCCGTAAACAGCCATTTTGCAACCATTTTCAAGTTGGATTTCAGGTGTTTTCCAGTACATAGTCCGTTCCTTTCCTTGAGTTTCTTTCATAATTTATGAATAAATATTAACATAATACTATCTGAGATACAAGCATTAATTCTGTTTTGCATTAACAAAATATTTTTATTTCGTCTGATGGATTATCTGATCCTATAGCTTTCAAGGACTATTCACCCCGTATATCTATAAAACTTCTATCCCTGCACTTATAATAAAGCCATTACATAAACCTGACAGGGATTCCACTCATCCCAAAGAGTCGGAAATATTTCAAATTCTTTAAAGCCAAGGCTTATATAAAATTTATTTGTATTGTCATAATTATCATACTGACCCATCTGAACGGTTTTTACCTGTATAAAAGAAAAACCGTCTTTAATTGCTTTTTCTCTTGCCTTCATAAACAGCTTCCGCCCTATTCCATGGCGATGAAATTCTTTTAGTACACCCATAACAGACACTTCTACAGTATCTTTCCCTGTTTGTTTAAGGCAAAGAAAGCCGATTGTTTTTTCTTCCTT
>ENA-OQAB01001491-OQAB01001491.1-human-gut-metagenome-genome-assembly--contig:-NODE-1491-length-11066-cov-3.243258_pt1 | contig 11066 bp, 14 predicted proteins | sample MGYA00242490_ERZ504517 | MGnify/ENA primary metagenome ERZ504517 (study PRJEB26092, sample SAMD00036298) | human gut metagenome | host: Homo sapiens | study: EMG produced TPA metagenomics assembly of... | reverse complement strand
TATACTGTTTGCAATGGACACCCCCTTGTTTGAGTGAGTATGTTGTTTGTTGATACTTCAATTATACATTATTCATCAGAGGGTGTCCTTATTTTGTGCAATATTTTGGATTTGCTCATTTATAGTTGATTATTCTAAAGGTTACGCTGAAAGTCTCGCTATCAAAGACTCCTTGCATCTCATGTTAAAATCATCAATATCTACTGCTTTATATGGAATAATTGAAGAATTAGACGTTTCAAAATAATTTTCCTATTCTTCTTCCATCATCCAATCGCTTTTGCATAAGTCTTAATTTTTCTTTGTATTCCGAAATGTTCTCCAAGCTGTTATTAATGGCTTGGAGTTCAATTCTTATAAGCACTAATTCCTCATAAATCTTTCGCAGCACTTAATATCCCTCCTTCCTTATCTTCTGTCCGCTACACTACGCCACCCCATATTTGATAGCCAGTTCTTTCACGATAGCCGTATATCCTTCAATCAGCTTCTTATCATCCGCAATCACGTCAAGATAATTCAATTTATCTCTTTTGGATTTACAAACTCCCTCATCTGCCATTCTCCTGCGCTTATTGGTAAGTCTCTGTTTTACATTCACTCCCATGCGCTTTTCCAACAGCTGATAAGACTCTGCTCTTACATCTTGGTAAGACTTACTGTCTCCGCATTCCATACCGATTTTCCTTAAAATTCTTCCAGTATCATCTCTCCATGATGTCGTGTCGATTGCCACAACTTCCCGAATGCTTTCAATCCGTTCTTCCACATGCTCAATCTTCTCCGCCTGGCGCTTCTGCTCAATTTCCAAGTTAATCATAACCTGCAGCTGCGGTGAAAGTTCTTGTGTGGCAAGGGATGCTGCTTTGTATTTCTTTTCTACACGGATAAAATATCTGCGTACTTCCTTGCCCTTGTCATTTCTCTCGAGCATTGCCATTTCTTTGGCGATATCAAGTTTGATGATATGGTCCTTTTTAGTCTGACCAGAAGGTGCGCAAATTTGAGCGGCTTCAAAATCTTCATTTTCTACGGCATCAATATCGTTTAATCTACGCGTAGACCAGTCTTTGTAAGGTGTTCTTACACCTAAAACTTCATGCAGTTCTGATCCGTATACTACTTTTTCTCCAGTGCTTGTCTCGTATACTGGGACAAGTTCATTTTCGATTACTGTTAAATTGTTCATACTTCCTCCTAATTAAATTATTTTTAATTTGTAAATTTTTCTACATTATGGTAAAATTCAAATATCATTCTACAAGGAGATGAAACATGTTAAGTACCATTGCAGATATTGCCGGAATCCTTAGTTTTTGCATGTCTATTGTGTTATTCATACTGTCCCATAGCTTATTAAAAAACTCCACCGAGCAACGTAAGGACTACAATACTAATCGTCTTAGAATACAATCTGATCTAATTAGCTTAAGAGATAACATTTTAGAGGATCGACTTGATAACTTGAAAATACGCAGTCAATTGCGACAAGCTCTTTATTCCTACCGCAATCGGTATTGGTTTATTGCTTTCCCTTTTCGCTTGTTCCACATACAACGAAGTTTACGTTTCATCAATGGCACAATAAAAGAAGAAAATAAAGAGACATTGTGCAAACACTTAGATTATCTAATCGGAAATATGGACAAAAAGGAGATTATAAATAATGAATGACAACACTTTGCTTTTAATATCCAATCTTATTGAACGAACAAAAAGTGGTGAATTGTCTTGGAATCACTATCAAAACTCATCTTTTGATTTAAAGCCTATATATTCTTCCCCACTAGAAGGTTCAGTTATGGAACTTGCTGTTGATACAATAAACAAACCTATTTTGATCCCTGAAGATAGTTTCGTATGCTCTTATAATAACGGTTACCTTTTTTTTACTTCTTTATCGGTATCTCGTCACAAATACACGTATTGTTCTTCAGGTACAAACAGAAACCTCAAAAAACTCAAAGATTTATGCATCATCTGACGATAGTGTAGAAATTTCTTCCCAACTAAAACGTTTATATAATTTGATCGATAGCACACCATCCAGCGCTGAAATCGACGATTTTATAAGCGATTTTATTGAGACTGAATAAAATCATCAATATACTTTTCAATATTTTCAATTCCTTGAATTTCCTCGCGCAACTCTCCTGGTTGTTCGAGGAATTTTTTTTGCGGTATTTCTAACTAATAGCTCTGTATTCTCTTTTTGATTTCTAATATTGTCTTCGCACTTTTCGATACGAAACAACAGATAATCCCATTTTCTTCTTGAAATCCACATTCCTTACTTACCTCCTACTCCTGATCCATCTCTTTTTCCATCAATTCCAACTGTTCCATCGTTACTCCGTCCCGGATCAACTGCTTCCCTCTTTTCTCATGCCATCTGAGTTGGTACAGATACTGTCTCCTTTTATATTTGATGCGCTGCTCCTGCCTGGAAAGTTGTACGGCATCGGATTGATTCAATCTTTCGATTTCCTGTTCTACTTGTTCGTCTGTTAAAAAATCTTTTCTTGGTTTCATTTGATCTCCTTTTTAAAGTTCAATATTTTGAACTTTCTCTTTAAAAAAAATATTTAGGTATGTCTTCCTGAGTAAGTTTTAGAAGCTCTACCGCTTTGCAAATATCAGTTTGCTTCCAAGGTCTCTCGCTATTCAACTTCAAACATAGTGTTCTTTCCGACCATCCCATAGCCTTTGCAAATCTGTACTGCGTTCCAAACTTCTCAATTATCCTACCTTTTAATTTGTCATAATTAAACGCCATGTTTATCCTCCTTTCATTTTTTGTTCAAACTTTTGAACTGATTGTATCTTATCATCCTCTTTTCATCTTGTCAATATCAAAAGTTAAATTTTTTGAACTTTATTGTTTTTCATATTGAACTTTTGTTAAGTATGTGCTATATTTGTAACTAGAAAGGCGGCATAATAGAATGAAGAAAGAAAGCACTGCTACTAGATTAAGAAAAATCATGGAATCAAAGAGACTTAGGCAAGTCGATATCTTAAAATTAACTATTCCATACTGCGAAAAATATGGAATCAAAATGAACAAATCAGACATAAGTCAATACTGTTCCGGAAAAAATGAGCCTAATCAAGAAAAATTATTTGTTTTAGGCAAAGCATTAAATGTAAGTGAATCATGGTTAATGGGTTTTGACGTACCTATGGAACGTAATGACTACGAATTCAAGAACACAATTGCTCCTGACGATATATCGTTTAATAACAATGTAGAAGAGCTTAAAAAAGCTTACGATAAAATCACCCTTCGAAAAAATAAATTAGAATATAAACTTTTGGAAAACATGCAAAGGTTAAATAATAATGGAAAGAAAAATCTTTTGGACTATTCTGAGATATTACTTGGAAATCCAAACTTTATAGAATCCAATGATCATCTAGAAGTAATGGCAGCTCACGAACGTACTGATATTAAAGTAACCGATGAAATGAGAAAACATGATAAAGACATTATGATGGATGACTCTGAATGGGAGTAACACAATGACGATTTACGAAGAACTTTTGGAAGAAGCAAGTAATAACGGACTTGTTGTCCGTGAAAAAGCTCTATCCAGTAGCGATGGCTTGATATATAAAAATAGAATTGCAATATCCGATAGATTAGAAACAACAGCAGAAAAGGCTTGTGTTTTGGCAGAAGAAATTGGGCATTACCATACTGCTGTTGGTGATATAGTTGATCTGCAAAATATTGAAAATTTAAAGCAGGAGCAAAAAGGACGATTACATGGGTATAACCGGATGATCGGATTGCGTGGCATCATAGATGCTTTTAATGCCGGATGCCAAAGCAGGCATGAAATAGCAGAATTTCTCGAAGTGACAGAGGAATTCTTGCAGGAGGCTATTGATTGCTACCGAGACAAATATGGTATATGTACTACTATTGACAACTATGTTATCTACTTCATCCCGAACTTGGCTGTTGGGGAACATATCGATATATAACTCTTAAGAGATTATATATAAATGTGGCGTTACGAAAGAAACATTTGCAGGGGAAAGAGAGGAAAGATATGGGGCTACGATTTAGAAAAAGTATAAAAATTGCTCCAGGGCTAAAAATTAACTTAAACAAAAACAGTGTAAGTGCTACTATTGGAACGAAGGGTGCTCACTACACAGTGAACTCAAAAGGGAAAAAGACTGTATCTGCTGGAATACCAGGAACTGGAATTTCCTATGTAAAAAACAGTAGGAGGCACTAAACAAGCTCCTCCCGCCTACAACACTCCGAAACATTATAGCGGATCATCAAGTAACAATATGCCGCCTAATAATCATGACGATACTGTTTGGTATAAACGAACAGGATGGATTGTTTTTTGGCTTGTATTTTTCTTCCCAGTGGGACTTTTCTTGATGTGGAAGTACTCAAACTGGAAGAAATTCAGTAAAAGGTATAGTAACTGCCTTTTTACTTATTTTTGGAATTGGTAGTGCTGCCTTTTCTCCAGATCTTGAAAGCATTTCGTTAGAACTGGATGATTCAAAAACTTATTATGTGAATCAATCGATACCAATTCAAACATCTGTCTCGCCAGATAGTTATACGATTCCTGAATCAGCCTATAAATCTTCTGGTGGAGAAATAGATTTTTCTGATGATGGGATAGTATTCACTGCCTCCAAGGCGGGAACCTATAAAATTTGGGCTGACCATCAAGGAGTTAAAAGTAAAAAACTAGTGGTGGATGTCAAAAAGAAAAAACTTGCCGCTAAGAAAGATTTAAAGAAAAAGAGACCGACTTTTATACCAACTGCCGTTCCTGTAAATGCGGATCTGCTAACAACACCACTCTTCACAGCAAACGAAAATCACTCTGACCGTGTTGAGCAAATTAGCATTACGGCAAAAGAAAATGCATCATCTCTGACTGATGAACAGGCTAATCAAATCGTAAATGAAATAAAATCCTTAAATCATCAGTATTTTACCGATAACGCATTAATGGAACAGCTTATGTGGCACGGATATTTATTGTATTATCACTGCAATGACGGCGATGTAAGAAAAGACATAGGCGAAAACTTAACCCAATGCATACCAAACGTGTATTGTAATAGCGACACAATAGATAGCGATCACGCAACAGTAAATTTCGCACAAATTGACGAAAACATTCAAAGATTTGAACAACAACAAGCTCAACTTGAAGCTCAAAGACAAGCTGAACAACAAGCTCAACTCGAAGCACAGAGGCAAGCAGAACTTCAAGCTCAACAAGAAGCTGAAGCTGCTAGAATCGCCGCCGAACAAGAGGCAGCTCTACAGGCACAACAACAAGCTCAAGCACAAATGGTATGGATCTCTGCTACTGGAAGCAAATATCATAGCTATAACAGTTGTGGACAGATGAATCCTGCCACTTCTTATCAAATGTCGTTAAGTGATGCTCAAGCACAAGGCTATGAGCCTTGCAAGCGATGCCATTAGATAAATAGCATAAAGAAAAACCGCCCCTGCGCCAACAGGAACGGCTTGATATACACCAGAAGATGTACAGTTATCTTAACAAATATATTGTATCATCTTCGAAACAGCCTTGCAATCGGAACATGTATTCGATGGCTGTTATTTTTATACTTATTTTTTAATATAATTAACGAAGGAGTGATATAAAATGCCTGAAAAAATTTTGAGATGTGCTATCTATATCCGTGTATCTACCTTCGAGCAGAGTGTACATGGAAAATCCCTACAAGCGCAAAAAGAATATTTAGAGCACTATGCCAAAGAACATAACATGTCTGTCGTTGGAGTGTATGCAGACGAGGGAAAAACCGCACGAAAGGAACTTAAGAAACGAAAAGCTATCCATGCTCTGATAGAGGATGTAAAGCAAGAGAAAATTGATGTGATTCTCTTCTGGAGACTCGACCGTTGGTTTCGTAGTTTAGCAGACTTCTATAAAGTGCAGGACGTTCTTGACGAATATGGTGTGCGGTGGATCTCTGCATCTGAACCCGGAATCAACATGGAGACGCGTGATGGCAGGCTGCAATTAAATGTCGTACTATCGTTTGGACAAAATGAAGTTGACACAACCTCCGAACGTATTAAATTTGTAAACGAAGCATCTATCAAGAATGGACGTCTGATTTTCGGCGAAGCAAAATATGCCATTCGGCTATAAATCTGGTGTAGTTGACGGAAAAAAATGTATGATTAAAGATCCCGAAACGGAACGCATGGTAATAGACTTCTTTCGGCATTATAAAAAACATCAGGGAAAACAAGATGCGCTGAAATACATGCAGCGCACTTATGGAATCTATTTTTCTTATGGTATGCTTAAAACTATGCTTTCTAGCGAATTTTATAAGGGTACGTATCGAGGATATCCCTACTGTCCTGCGTATCTTACAGAAAAAGAATGGAATGAAATCCAAGAAATCTCCGTCCGTAATGTAAAGCGGGCACCATCAGGTCGAGTATATCTATTTACAAGTCTAATGCGCTGCCCTTCGTGCGGTCAGAAATTGGTCGGAACCGGATGCTCATCAATTTCAAACCGCAAAACCGGTAAAAAGCGTACCTACTGCTATTACCGCTGCAACAAAGCTTTAGCCGACCATCTTTGTCCGAACAGACACCGCGTAAGTCAGAACCTTATCGAACAATATTTGCTCGAGAACTTATCTAGTGAATATGAAAAATATAAAATAAGAAGCAATAAAATTAATGAGGAGAAAAAGAAAGTTCGCAAAGCAAAAAATCCTGCACAGCTGAGTAAGGAGATGGAAAGACTTAATTTGCTATTCCAAAAGGGAAGAATATCTTTCGATTATTACGATGAAGAATACCAGCGATTAGAAGAGGAACTCGCTTTCGCTGCCTCTGATCCTTCACTTGAAGAACCGAAACGCAATTATTCTGAGCTAGAAAAGCTTCTGCGGACAGACTTTAAAGAAATGTATGATTCTTTATCACTTGAGAATCGTAGGGCATTTTGGCGGTCCATAATAAAACAGATACACCTTAATGATGATTGCACAATAAAAGAGGTAGATTTTTTGTAAATTATTTTGTACTAATTATATTGCCCCATTTGGTGCCGATAAGACAATGACCGCCGTTCTCTCCGGCGAGGCAGATATCGGCTTTATGGGATCAGAAGCTTCCATCTACACTTACAACGAAGGGGCTAATGATTATGTCGTCAACTTTGCACAGCTGACACAGCGCGCAGGCAACTTCCTTGTCGCCCGGGAAGAAATGCCGGATTTCTCATGGGATGATCTAAAAGGAAAGAAAGTACTTGGTGGGCGAAAAGGTGTCGTACACAAATCAATGTAAATCTTGAGTCTATCGTTATCATATGTAACTGGATTGATGGTCTGACAAAGGCAAAAGCCTTATATTCAGCCATCATATAAATAAAATATTTATCGAAAGGCGGTCCTTGATTGGAGCGTCTTTTTTTACGTTAGGAGGGATTTACATTGAATAAAAGTTTTTTAGAACACTATATGAAAACCAAACCAGAAACCACAGAACAAAAATATCTATTTCTTGTAGATAATCTGGATATTGCATATGCACTTATTTATGCCGGATATCCTGCTATTTTTCTTATAAACAGATCAGATGCTTACCATTCTGTAGACAGTTTTATTGAATACATGGATGAAATTGCTTGTACTGGCACTTGTCAAATGGATTACGTTTATGTTCCTGCCTGTTCCAGTAAAAAGATCAATGATTTACTGGAAGTGTATTGTCAAAATAATTATCTAAACTATCGCAAGGGATGGAGTTTATTCAAGGAGAAAGAATACCTTGCAAAATCAGAGTATTTACCCGAGTTAAAAGCGGTTATGTCGGATTTTATAAAACGCTTTGAAGGAAAACCATCAGACCAACCGGACTTAAATAAATTTCATAGATTCAACGAACAAGGAAAGCGAATCGGTGTATTTGATATGGAGATTGTAGATTATCTAATACAGACGGTTCCTTTTTTTATGCTCGGAAGTACCCCTTATATCTATAAAGACGGCTGTTACCATGAAGATCGCAATGGCATACATTTAAAATCTCACATTCAGAAGCTGATATTTCGTGATTGTATCAAAGCAACGACTATCCAAGGCATTTACAATCTGTTGGTATCACAGACACAGGTGCAGAAACACTTTTCTGACCTGAACAATCAGCCATCCCATTGGGTAAATTTCCAAAACGGATATTTTGACGTGATGGAATGGAGATTAATTGAACATGACACAAGATATCTGATGATTAACCAAATACCTTTTTCCTTTCATCCGGAACAAGTGGAAACTGTTCTCACAGGTGGAACACAAATTCGCAGGTATCTGGATTTTTCTATTCCTGATAAAACTGACCAGAAGATGTTCTGGCAGTATCTTGGCTATTGCATGACCGCAGATACTCGTTTTCAGAAGTTTCTGATGATAAAGGGAAAAGGTGGAACTGGAAAATCCATTGCTATTTCATTTATCCAGCACATCGTTGGAAATGGCAATTATTCCAGTATGTCTTTACAGAATCTGAATCAACGATTTTATCCGACTGGATTATTCGGTAAGTTATTAAATGCCTGTGCAGATATTCCAAGCACAGCTATGGAAAGTGTTGATATTATCAAGAAAGCAGTTGGAGAAGATACACTCCTTTATGAAAAGAAAGGACAAGACCCAACACAGTTTAACAGCTATGCGAAGCTATTATTTTCAGCCAACGAAATGCCTTTGAATTTAGATGATAAAACAAATGCCTACTATCGACGTCTACTGGTTCTAGATATCAACCGTACGATTCCAGAAGAACAAAAAGATTCTCAGCTAAAAGAAAAGATGTGCAAGGAATCTGACTATGCCATTCACATGGCAATGCTGGCGTTGAAACAGTTATATGCAGATAATCATTTCGCTGAAAGTGATCATAGCAAAGAATGTATCGCTAATCTTTATCGTTCAGCTGACAGCGTGAAAGCTTTTACTGATGATATGCTCTGCCATAAAGGCGGAGAAAAAATGAAACGCAGTGATGTGTATAAAATGTATGAAGAATACTGCGAAGACAATGGACGAACACCACATGGGAAGTCTCGATTCTGGGAATATATGGCTGACAAAGGATTTGTGATCAAACGATTCTCTGACGGGATGTGTTATTAGTTTTTAAAAAGATTATCATTCGGGTAAAAATGGAAATCCGAATTTTTGAAACGATAGACGATACAATAACGAATCCATTTGAACATGATGGATTTGGCTTTATCGTAAATGACAGAAATGATAAAAATGGCAAAATGCAAGTGGATATTCTTGAACATAGAGAGTGATGAAAAGTTTGTTGATATAACAGGATATCATTTTGTCATTTTGTCATTATACGTTTGGGGTATTGAATATTAGTTAAATTTATTTCTTTTTAATTAACATCTGCTCAATTGTTGATTTCATCTTAATTTGTTATGATTGAACTATAGACAGCGGCCGATGTTAATAAATCAAAGGAGGCTTTAAATCATGCAGATAGGAAAAACCATCCGAAAATATAGAAAAGAAAAAGGTATGACACAAGAAGAAATGGCAAATCGTTTAGGTGTAACAACTCCTGCCGTGAATAAATGGGAGAATGAAAACTCTTATCCAGACATCACATTGCTTGCGCCAATCGCACGACTTCTGGGAATATCCCTTGATACTCTTCTTTCGTTTCAGGAAAATCTGACAAAAGAAGAAATCGCTTCGATTGTTATGGAAGCAGATCAGAAACTGAAAACGGAAACTTATGATGAAGTTTTCTGTTGGGCAAAATCCATCATCGAATCCTATCCAAATTGCTTAATGTTAATTTGGCAGCTGGCAACCATTCTGGATGCACAGCGTTTGATAAAAGATATTCCAAATGCCATGGATTATGATGACTATATCCTAAACTGTTATAAGCGTGCATTGGAAAGTGATGAAGAATCCCTTCGCACCAGTGCTGCCGATTCTCTCTTTGGGTATTATTCTCGAAACGAACAATACGAAACAGCAGAACAATATTTGCAGTATTATTCTACTCAAAATCCACAGCGCAAATTAAAACAAGGTATTATTTACAGCAAAACAAACCGAACAGATGATGCTTACAAACTTTATGAAGAAATCTTGTTTTCTGAATATGGGATTCTAAGTATGACTTTAAACAGTTTATACATGCTCTACTTAGAAGAACAAAATTTTGATAAAGCACATTTCTTTACAGACAAGCAGGAAGAACTGGCAAAATTATTTGAAATGGGTAAATACCATGAAATATCCTGTAGACTGGATCTTGCAACTGCTGAAAAGGATATTGATACTATATTAGATACCATGGAAGTCATGCTTACTACACTGGATGATATCACCAGTTTTTCAACCTCCCCATTGTATGAACACATGGATTTCAAAAAATCAAACAGCACATTTTTAGAGCAACTAAAACAAGAGTTATTGAATTGCTTCCAAGATAAAGAAACCTACGGATTTCTTGAAGGAAATGAACGCTGGCATAAAATAATACAAAAATAACCAACGAAACTTTATAACTGAATATGACCAATCAGGTCAGATGAAGCAGCCGATGCATTTTGAGCGAAAAGCCAATGCATCGGCTTTTCTTATGCCTAATTATTCGGTGAATGATTTGGCATAAACCGAAGGAACGAAATGAAATCTCAATTGTGATGGAATTGGTTCTTTCGGAGCAGGTGTACAGAGGAATGCAATTTCTTTGTGCATGGGTACAGGGAATGCAATATCCCTGTGCAGGTCAAGGGCAGCCGCCTTGCCCAGTTCAGTGGCGCCTCGCCACTTAGTACTGGGTATTACTTGACGCTAAAAGCAGCAAGGAATCAGCTTCGCTGTCTAAATCCCTTTCAGGGAAATTTTCATGATCTCTCGGAATCTTGAGTGATCATGCCAGCAAAACTCTGGCATTGAACTTTGAAAAGTAAATATTATTCTTGAACGAAAAAATGAACGCAAGAAATAAACATAACTGTCGCTATGTTTCAAAA
>ENA-OQAB01001490-OQAB01001490.1-human-gut-metagenome-genome-assembly--contig:-NODE-1490-length-11067-cov-2.978062_pt1 | contig 11067 bp, 10 predicted proteins | sample MGYA00242490_ERZ504517 | MGnify/ENA primary metagenome ERZ504517 (study PRJEB26092, sample SAMD00036298) | human gut metagenome | host: Homo sapiens | study: EMG produced TPA metagenomics assembly of... | reverse complement strand
CCCCGGGCGGCCTCTTCAAACGGCATATAGTGGGTAACAATTTCTTCTGGTTTCAGTAATCCTTTCTCAATTAACGGTAATAATTCTCCCAGCCATGCGTGAACGTGGGTCTGTCCCATTTTAAACGTCAACCCTTTATCAAAGGCGTCGCCAAACAGGAAACCGTGAATAAATCCAGCGTAGACGCCCGGTACGCTAACAATGCCGCCACGCCTGACCGCCGCAATACACTGGCGCAACGCTTTACCGCTGCTGCCCTCCAGTTTCAGGTTAGTCAGCACCGTTTCCGTGGTGCTGCCTTTCGCTTCAAAACCGACGGCGTCTATTACTGCATCCACGCCCCGGTGACCTGCCGTTTGTTCAATAATTGACTGTGCCGGATCGCTATCTTCATCGAAATTAATCGGGATCGCGCCGTAGCGGTCAGCGGCGAAACGCAAGCGGTAGGGATGATGATCAACAACAAAAATCTGTTCCGCACCGAGCAACCGTGCACAGGCGATTGTCAACAATCCCACTGGACCGGCACCATAGACTGCAACGCTTGAACCTTGTTGGATCTGCGCATTTTTTGCTGCCTGCCATGCCGTTGGCAGAATATCAGAAAGGAAAAGGGCTTTATCATCTGAAAGCAAAGGCGGTACTTTAAACGGCCCCACATTCCCTTTAGGGACGCGGACATATTCCGCCTGCCCACCAGGAACGCCGCCATACAGGTGACTATAACCAAACAATGCCGCGGGAGCTGGTATCTGTTTTTTATTGAGCGCAGCGCCTTTACCCGCATTGGTATTTTCGCAGGCGGCATATTGCTGTAATCGACAGAAAAAACAGTCGCCACAAGCAATGACAAACGGAATTACCACCCGGTCGCCTTTTTGCAAATTTTTTACGTCCTTTCCGGTTTCAACGACTTCCCCCATAAATTCATGACCAAAAATATCGCCATGTTTAACCTGGGGTATTTTGCCTCGATAAAGATGGAGGTCAGAGCCACAGATCGCCGTTGCCGTAATACGCAGAATAATATCATCTGCCTGTTCAATGCCCGGATCGGGAACATTTTCTACCTGAACGTGATGTGGGCCGTGATAAGTCAATGCTTTCATGCAACCTCCAGAGACAGTTCAAAAAAGAGTCAGTCTTTAAGGGTAGCTATCACAGCGGGAAAACGGGCGGTACCGCAGGTTTTGGGAGAATTCCTGGTGTTCAGTGAGAATATATTAATCACAGAAACCGTTCGTAAGGAAAAAGAACCAGACAAATATCAGGGATAAATATTATAATCATGGCGAATGATTTGTTCATGATTAACAGGGAGAAAGGGTTATGTATAAGACAATCATTATGCCAGTTGATGTATTTGAAATGGAATTGAGCGACAAAGCTGTTCGCCACGCTGAATTCCTCGCCCAGGATGACGGAGTTATTCATCTACTTCACGTACTACCCGGGTCAGCCAGCCTGAGCCTGCACCGTTTTGCCGCTGATGTGCGTCGTTTTGAAGAGCATCTGCAACATGAAGCAGAAGAACGTCTGCAAACGATGGTCAGCCACTTCACCATCGATCCTTCCCGCATTAAACACATGTCCGTTTTGGTAGCGTGCGGGATGAAGTCAATGAGTTGGCAGAAGAAACTGGGGGGCTGATGTTGTAGTTATTGGTTCTCGCAACCCATCGATTTCGACCCATCTGTTAGGTTCTAACGCCTCGAGCGTGATCCGCCATGCCAATCTGCCGGTGCTGGTTGTGCGTTAATTGCCAGAATAAATATCCCGCCCTGCCCGGAGCCATCCCGGCAGGGCTTTTTAATGCCATAAAAAAGCCGCCAGGTTTGACCCCGGCGGCTAAGCAATTGCAGGTGAATCTTACTTCTTCTTATGCAGTTTTGGTGCGAATCAGGTAGTCAAAAGCACTCAGAGAGGCTTTGGCACCTTCGCCAGTGGCGATGATGATCTGCTTGTACGGAACCGTCGTACAGTCACCCGCTGCGAATACGCCTTTGACGTTGGTTTCGCATTTCGCATCAATGATAATCTCACCCATGCGGTTACGTTCGACTGCGCCTTCCAGCCAGTTGGTGTTCGGCAGCAGACCAATCTGGACGAAAATACCGGCCAGTTCGATGTTGTGAATATCGCCGCTGACACGATCTCGATATTCCAGACCAACGACTTTGCTGCCGTCGCCTTTCACTTCCGTGGTTTGCGCATTCAGAATAATGTCGACGTTTTTCAGGCTGCGCAGTTTGTCCTGCAGCACCTGGTCGGCTTTCATTTCTGGCGCAAATTCCAGCAGAGTTACGTGCTCAACGATACCCGCCAGGTCGATTGCCGCTTCCACGCCGGAGTTACCGCCGCCGATAACCGCTACGCGTTTGCCTTTAAACAGCGGGCCGTCGCAGTGCGGGCAGTAGGTCACGCCTTTGGTGCGATACTGATCTTCGCCCGGAACGTTCATGTTGCGCCATTTTGCACCGGTCGCCACGATAATGCTGCGTGCTTTCAGTACCGCGCCAGAAGCTGTTTCAATCTGGTGTAGACCACCTTCAACCGCTGCCGGGATCAGTTTGCTGGCGCTCTGGCTGTCGATCACATCAACGTCGTATTCATCAACGTGAACTTTCAGTGCGCCTGCCAGCTTCTGCCCTTCAGTCTTCGGTACAGAAATGTAGTTTTCGATATCAACGGTATCGAGGATCTGACCACCAAAACGTTCGCCCATCAGACCGGTACGGATGCCTTTACGTGCGGAGTAAATTGCTGCCGCTGCACCCGCCGGGCCGGAACCGACGATTAATACGTCATAAGCATCACGCTTGTTCAGCTCTTCTGCCGCACGTTTTTCCGCGCCAGTATCAATTTTGGCAACGATTTCAGTCAACGTCATGCGGCCCTGACCAAACTCTTTCCCGTTTACGAACACTGCCGGAACGCCCATCACGTTGCGATCGGTGATTTCGTTCTGGAAGGTGCCGCCGTCAATTGCAGTGTGCTTGATGCGCGGGTTCAGTACGCTCATCAGGTTCAGCGCCTGCACCACGTCCGGGCAGTTGTGGCAAGAGAGCGAGTAATAGGTTTCGAATTCAAAATCACCGTCAATATGGCGAATCTGCTCCAGCAGAGACTGCGCTTCTTTCGACGGATGACCACCGGTCCACAGCAACGCCAGTACCAGCGAGGTGAACTCGTGGCCCAGCGGGGAGCCTGCAAAACGTGGCCCCTGGTTGGAACCTGGGTTGGTGATCAGGAAAGACGGCTTACGCACCGGCAAGCTGTTATCTTCTTTAAAGGTGACTTTGTCTGACAGTTCTGCGATTTCAGCCAACAGTTCCTTGATTTCTGCCGATTTAGCGCTGTCATCCAGCGTGGCAATTAACTCAACAGGCTTGGTCAATTTCTCAAGGTAAGCCTTGAGTTGAGTTTTCATATTTGTGTCGAGCATGTTTATCTCCTGGGCTTTAAACATCATCATGCAAGCGGCCTCTGCGGCTACCTGGATGCAGCTTGCATCATGGTGCGGGGAAGAAAATCGGGTGCCGCAGCACCCGATTAATTACGCGATTGCGGAACTTAGATTTTACCAACCAGGTCCAGAGACGGAGCCAGAGTTGCTTCACCTTCTTTCCATTTAGCCGGGCAAACCTCGTCGCCATGCTCCGCCACGAACTGGGAAGCCTGTACTCTGCGGAAGAGCTCATCGGCATTTCTGCCCACATTTCCGGCGATCACTTCATAGGCCACGATCCTGCCTTCCGGATTGACAATAAAGGAACCGCGCTCCGCCAGACCATCCGCTTCGATCATCACATCAAAGTCGCGGGCCAGTGTGCCGGTCGGATCCGCCAGCATCGGATACTGAATCTTCTTAATGGTCTTCGATACGTCATGCCATGCCTTATGCACAAAATGTGTATCCATGGATACGGAATAAATCTCACAGCCACACTCTTGGAAATGCTTCATAAAAATCTTGTAAATCGCCAAGCTCCGTAGGACATACAAATGTAAAATCTGCCGGATAAAAGAAAATACAGACCAATGCCCAAGTATATCTTCCCTGGTAATTTCTTCAAATGCCCCGTTGTGATAAGCCTGTACTTTGAACGCTTTTACTTCTTCATTAATCAAACTTCGCATCATTTCACACACCTTTCTTTAATACTGTTACATTTATTATAGATATTTCTTATCTACTGTTCAAGCTGTTTTTCTCGATCCTTCACTTATTTTTGTACAAATTTTTAGCGTATTGTATAGTTTTTCGATAAAATCTGTAAAAAGAAGATTTCTTATGCTTGTCATTTCAGCAAGCTTTGCTATAATGAAATCAGATAAATGTTCGACCATGCGAAAGGAGGAAATATATTATGGCAGACAATTTGAGTATCACAAATTTGAACGGTGTTACAGAAGATGAGGATACAACTTGCGGCATTAACGATATGAACTGCTTGTCAGAAGATGAAGATACGACTTGCGGTATCAATGATATGAACTGTGTCGCCGAGGACGAGGATACAACCTGCGGCATCAACGACATGAACTGCTTAGGTGAATAATCCACGCAAAAAGAGGAACTGCTTTTTATCTGCAGTTCCTCTTTTTCGTCTTTTATCTTAGACCGGATAACTTCCGTTTTCTGTATCAGCAACAGTTTGATCAACACCTGTCTGCTGCGCTTCTCTGTATTTAAAGAAGTCTGTTGCAACCTGTGGGAATAACGCATATGATAATACGTCTTCATCCTGCTGTGACCACTGTGCCATTTCTCCTTTTAATGTATCCAATTCATCCGGAATCAAATCTGCCGGACGGCATGTGATCACTTCTGTATCACCGATACATTTCTTTTGAACTTCTTTGTTAAACGGTTTTACAGTTGCTCCGTATTTTCCGCTCAAGATATCTTTCGTCTCTTTTGTAGCCATCTTGTAACGTTCACCCATCAATACGTTAAATACAGCCTGTGTACCAACGATCTGTGAAGACGGTGTTACAAGTGGTGGCTCGCCAAGATCTTTACGAACTCTCGGCACTTCTTCAAGCACATCGTAGAATTTGTCTTCTGCACCTTGTTCCTTTAACTGAGATGTCAGGTTCGACAACATACCACCTGGTACCTGATAAAGCAATGTCTTGATATTTACACCGAGGTTCTTTGGATTTAACAATCCGGAATCCAAGGCTTCATCACGAATTGGTCTGAAGTAATCCGCAATCTCTGCCAACAGATTCTGATCAAGTCCTGTGTCATACGGTGTTCCCTTGAATGTCTCCACCATAACTTCTGTAGCCGGCTGAGATGTTCCCATTGCAAATGGTGAAATTGCTGTATCAATTACATCTACTCCCGCTTCAACTGCTTTCAAATATGTCATAGAAGCCACACCTGAAGTATAGTGTGTGTGAAGCTGAATTGGAAGATCTGTTGCATCTTTCATCGCTTCAATCAATTCGGTTGCTTTATAAGGAACCAAAAGTCCAGCCATATCTTTGATACAGATTGATGTCGCACCCATGTCTTCAATTTTCTTTGCAATATCCATCCAGTAATCTAATGTATAAGCATCTCCCAATGTGTAAGAAAGTGCTACCTGTGCATCTGCCTTTTCTGCTACTGCAGCTTTTACAGCAGTCTGAAGATTACGGATATCATTTAAGCAGTCAAAAATACGGATGATATCAATTCCGTTTGCTACAGATTTTTAACGAAGTATTCTACTACGTCATCTGCATTATGGACGGTATCCTAAGATATTCTGTCCACGGAATAACATCTGTAATTTGTATTTTAAATCCATCACGGAACTTACGAAGTCTCTCCCATGGATCTTCTTTTAAGAAGCGAAGTGATGCATCAAATGTAGCTCCCCCCCAGCATTCTACTGAGTGGTAACCTACCTGATCCATTTTATCTACGATTGGAAGCATCTGCTCTGTTGTCATTCTTGTCGCAATCAGAGACTGATGAGCATCACGTAAAATAGTTTCTGTAATTTTAATTGGTTTTTTTGTGATTTCCATTCTATTGTCCTCCATATTTATTTCACTCCAAAGATTGCCATAAATGTTCCGGCTGCTACCGCAGTACCGATTACACCGGCAACGTTAGGTCCCATCGCATGCATCAGCAAGAAGTTGGTAGGATCCGCCTCTGCACCGACTTTCTGAGAAACTCTGGCTGCCATAGGAACGGCTGATACGCCGGCTGAACCAATCAGCGGATTTACTTTTCCTCCAGTCACCTTGCACATCAGTTTACCGAACAATACACCTGCAGCTGTTCCAAACGCAAACGCTACCAGTCCAAGCACAACAATCTTGATTGTATCCCAGTTTAAAAATGCTTCTGCACTTGTCGTTGCACCGACAGAAGTTCCAAGCAGGATCACAACAATATACATCAATGCATTTGATGCTGTATCTGTAAGCTGTCTTACAACTCCACACTCTTTGAATAAGTTACCGAGCATCAGCATGCCGACTAACGGCGCTGTTGTTGGAAGGATCAGCGATACAACGATCGTAATGATGATCGGGAATAGAATTCTCTCCAGTTTAGATACCGGACGAAGCTGTTCCATCTTGATTTTTCTTTCTTCTTCCGTTGTGAGAAGCTTCATGATCGGCGGCTGGATGATCGGGACCAGTGACATATAAGAATATGCCGCTACCGCAATCGGTCCTAAAATTGCTGTCTGCTGCAGTTTCCCTGCAAGGAAGATCGATGTAGGTCCGTCAGCTCCTCCGATAATAGAGATCGCTGCTGCTGCCTTATCACTGAATCCCATTGCCATCGCTCCTAAATAAGCGGCAAAAATACCGAACTGTGCTGCCGCTCCGAGGAGGAAACTCTTCGGATTCGCAATCAGTGGTCCAAAATCGGTCATTGCTCCGACACCAAGGAAAATCAGTGACGGCAAGATTGCCCACTCATCAAGCAAGTAGAAATAGTGAAGAAGTCCTCCGACTCCATTTGAAGAATCCTCAATGGATAACATAATATCTGGGTAAATATTTACCAACAGCATACCAAACGCGATCGGAACCAAAAGAAGCGGCTCAAATCCTTTGGCAATCGCCAGATATAAAAACACGCATGCTACCGCAATCATGACGTAATTTCCAACTGTAAGATTGAAAAAAGCCGTCTGGTGCATGAGGTTATCCAATGTAGTCATAATGTATTCCATATTTTAACCTCCAGTCTGTGTCCGGGACATCATTAATTCAATGTAGCCAGTACTGCTCCTGATTCCACTGCATCACCTACTGCTACATCAATGCTGGCTACGGTTCCTGCCTCCGGAGCTACAACCGGGATTTCCATTTTCATCGCCTCGATCACAACGATCGGTGCTCCTTTTTCTACCTGCTGTCCGACAGCTGCCTCTAATTTAAATACTTTTCCTGCCGCACCTGCTGTCACTTTGACATTTCCTGTCCCTGCTGCTTTCTTCGGTGCCGGGGCTGCCTTTGGTGCCACTGGAGCTTTCTTCTGTACCGGTGCCGCTGGTGCTGCTCCTGCTGCTTTCTCCTCTACTGTCACATCATATACATTTCCATTTACTGTAATTGTATAACTTTTCATCTTCAAATTCCTCCTGAATTAATTCCATTTATTTGATTTTCTTCTGCGGATCGATCTTACCACAAATCCGTCAGACACACTTTCATCTGCCGCTGCAATCGCCGCTGTAATTACGGCCACAAGTTCTTCATCATCGGTTAACTCTTCTTCCACTACAGGAACTTCTGCCTTTGGCACTTCTTTTACCGGTGTCTTATTTTTTTCTGTCTTCTTTGTAAACTTTTCCTGAAGCATTGGTATATATTTCAAAAGTGAGATTACAAACGCAAGGAAGATCAGAACAAGAAATACAGTTCCCATTCCAAGAATGGTATTCATTCCGGCTTTCTTTAAAATTTCTCCGGTTGTATAATCTGCCGCAATATCAAGTGATTCTATATTGAGATTCTCGTCAAACTTAAATTCCAGCGTTGCTTCCCGCTCCTCATACACTGCCTCTGTAGACACTACTACACCAGAATCCGAACCTTCAAACTGATATTCGCCATGTTCTACATATTCTCCACATTCTTTTTCTGCCGCTTCCCAGGCATCCATCATAGAAATAAGTACTTCTGGTTCAATTGGCGCATTTGCTTCAGACATGATCTTATTGATCTGATATTCCGATGCCTGCCGATAATTATCAAATGCTTCCTCATCCATCACTTCAAAATTTGCAATGATAAACTGTGTCACATATGTAAGCTGTGTTTCATCATATTCCAGTTCTTTCTTACTTCCACATCCGGTAAAACTAAGTGTCAGAGCCAATGCACCGATTAATAAGCTGATTCTTTTTTTCACTTTGCTTCACCTCTCTACACTGTTCCATGTTTTTTTGCCGGGCGATCTTCTCTCTTTGTAAATAACATTTCAAATGCACCGACCAGATATTTTCTTGTATCTTTCGGATCGATCACCGCATCTACATATCCTCTTCCTGCCGCAGCCAAAGGACTTGTCTGCATCGCTTCATATTCTGCTGCCTTCTGTCGGATCACTTCTGCACTCTCTTCTGCATACATGATCTTGGCAGCAAGATTCGCATCCATCATTCCAATCTCTGCCTGTGGCCATGCATATACCAGATCTGCTCCCAATGCCTTGCTGTTCATTGTTATATAGGCACTTCCGTATGCTTTTCCGATGATGACATTCACTTTTGGTACAGTCGCATTTGCAAACGCATATGTAAGCTTTGCCACAGAAGAGGCAATATTTCTCTCCGAACACATTGTTGCATGATATCCTTCTACATTGGTAAGAGACAATACCGGAATATTGAATGCATCACAGAAATTTACAAAATCTGCTGCTTTTCTACATCCACGTACACTTAAGCCACCGTCAAATTCTGCTTCCACATTTCCATCTTCATCATAGACCTTGCAGCGGTTTGCCACTGCACCGATCGTCACACCGTTGAGACGGATAAATCCTGTTACCATTTCTTTTGCATAGTCTCTTTTTGTCTCAAAAAATACATGATTATCTGAAAGAGTGGAGAGCACGACTGCTGTATCTTCCGCTGCATTTTCGATCGCATCACAGAGACGATTCAGATCATCTGTACATTCGTCATAAGAGTTATCGTCTTCATTATTTGCCGGCAAAAGACATACAAGAGAACGGATTTCTTCTAAGATTTCCTCTTCTGTTCCGGTTCCATCTACCAGACCCGCTTCCTCACTCTGGAATTTTGCAGAAGATGTATCACACTTTGTAATGACATTCCCTTCCAGTGCATTTGGAGAATTCACAAATAATTTTGCATGTTCCTTCTCCATAAACGTAAAGTCTGTCAGAGAAGGGATCACTGCAAGTCCTCCCCCACATGTTCCGAAAATTGCTGTAATCTCTGGAATTACACCCGATGCCAATGTCTGTTTCATATACAGAGTTCCAAATGCATGGAGCGCATCCGTCGCTTCCTGAAGTCGAAGTCCCGCACAATCTACAAGGCCGATTACCGGAGCTCCCATCTTCATCGCAAGATCATAGATTGCGGCAATCTTCTTTGCATGCATCTCACCGATCGCCCCCTGCAATACAGAGGCATTCTGGCTGTATACATACACGAGGTTCCCATCAATCACCCCGTATCCGGTCACAACACCGTCTCCCGGAGTTTCTTTTGTCTGCATGTTGAAATCAGTCGTTCTCGCTTTAACAGCAGCACCGATTTCAACAAAACTTCCCTCGTCAAGCAAAGCGGCAATTCTTTCGCTTGCGCGGTTCTCTGTTGTTTCGTAACTCATATCTTTTAGCCCTCCAATTTCTAAAATTTCATAAAGTTTAGCCAAATTTTCTGCCTATTATATTATATAATACTGCTTAAAAAATAGCAATTGCTTTTTGATATTTTTTTCACATATTCGACTGACACGTCCTCCCTCAAAATATCCTCTTCCATCATGCTGATTTTTTCACTTCTTCTTTCTTTGTTTTTGTATATTTTGTTTGATTCCACTCACGATTATGATACAATAGAAAAGGCATGAAACGGGGACATCTTTTTGTTCCCGCACATTATAAAATGTATCTAAGGAGGAAATAGAAATGAGTGTAACAGACAGAATTGCAAAACTCAGAAAACTCATGGAAGAGAGAAAGATGGATGCCTATATTATCCCATCCGCTGACAATCATCAAAGCGAATATGTAGGAGAACATTTTAAAGCCAGAGCGTTTATCTCCGGATTTACCGGTTCTGCCGGAACAGTGATCATCACAAAAGATGATGCAGGTCTCTGGACAGATGGACGCTATTTCATTCAGGCAGAAAAACAATTAGAAGGAAGTGGAATCAGACTTTTCCGTATGGCAGAACCTGATGTCCCTACGAAAGAAGAATATTTGGAATCGGTTCTTCCAGATCACGGAGTGCTCGGATTTGACGGAAAAGTCATCGGCGCTTCCGAAGGTCAGAATTATGAAGAAGTATTAAAAGAAAAAGCAGTCTCCATTTCCTATGACGAAGATCTGATTTCCTATATCTGGGAAGATCGCCCGGCTCTTTCAAATGCTCCGGCATTTTTATTGGATCTTGCATACGCAGGAGAAAGTACCGCCTCCAAACTGGAACGTCTCCGTGAAAAAATGCAAGAAGCTGACACGACAGTCCACATTCTTTCTTCTCTTGACGATATCGCATGGCTGCTCAATATTCGAGGCGGAGATGTAATGTATACTCCTCTTGTGCTGAGCTATGCTGTGATCACGATGGAGGACGTACATCTGTTTATCAACGAATCCAAATTAAATCAGGAAATTTTAGATAGCTGGAACGGGCTTTCTGTCATCTTACATCCTTATGAAGAAATCTACACATTTGTAAAGACGTTAGATGAAACTTCTCATGTGCTTTTAGATCCTTCCCGGATCAATTATGCGATCTATAAAAATCTCCCTGACGCAACAGAAAAAGTGGAGAAACCAAATCCTACAACAGCATTTAAGGCAATCAAAAATAAGACAGAATTGAAAAATAT
>ENA-OQAB01001488-OQAB01001488.1-human-gut-metagenome-genome-assembly--contig:-NODE-1488-length-11085-cov-2.148841_pt1 | contig 11085 bp, 8 predicted proteins | sample MGYA00242490_ERZ504517 | MGnify/ENA primary metagenome ERZ504517 (study PRJEB26092, sample SAMD00036298) | human gut metagenome | host: Homo sapiens | study: EMG produced TPA metagenomics assembly of... | reverse complement strand
ATATCAGGTAACTTCCTTGGTCGCTTTCTGATCAAGCCAAAGGAATCCGCCCCCACTATTATTTCACCAATTTCAATTCCTCAATCAACCGCGGGCATTTCCCCCAGCTTGCTCGATCATGTAGAGCACATAGCCGTATGTCGACGCTGATCGTGCGCTGCAAATCCGGTTCGAAAGCGATATCGCCGCTCATCGCTTCCCAGTTGCCGTCGAAGGCGAGGCCGATCAGGCGGGCGTTCTTGTCGAACACCGGGCTGCCGGAGTTACCGCCTGTTATGTCGTTGTTCGAGAGGAAGCAAAGCTGCAATTCGCCGTCCTTGTTGGCATACTGGCCGAAGTCCTTGCTACGGATCAAGTTGAGGATTTCGGGCTGCACCCAGAACTCGTCGCTTTCGGGGTTTTCCTTTTCGAAGATCCCCTTCTGGGTCGTATAGTAATCATACCAAGCAGCATCGTACGGACGGTAGCCGCCGATGGAACCGTAGCTCACACGCATCGTAAAGTTGGCGTCCGAAGCGAAAGCCTTCTCCGGGTGCATCTCTTTCAGGCCAGCAAAATAGAGGCGTTCGCCCTTAGCGATATCGTAATAAGAATCACCCGTGAGCTGTTGCAATTCGAAAAGGGAGATGAGGACGGACAGGCTCAACTCGGCAGCCGGGTCCTTCTTCAGCTTCGCATATTTCTTCGGGTCCTTCAGCATGGAGGCGATATTGTCGTAAGACAGGATGGATGTCTTCTTGAATACATCGGCGGCATACTTTTCATAATCGCCTTTATACTTTTTGTCCACCTTCTTGTAGATATCCGGAAGATTCTCTGCCGGAACCCGTTCCTTTACGATCTTCATCATAGCCGCCAGCACTTTCCGGTCAAGGCTTGCGTCATAATCCTTGAAGAAAGACTTGATATTGTCTTCGAGGAAGATATCGATTTCTTCAGGGGTAGAACCTTTCACATCCACGCTCTGGATCATGCGCGCCAGCTTCACGATCTCGGCGCCGCTCAGGAACGCTTCGCCCAGGTAGGTGGAGATCTTCTTATATTCACTGGAAGAAGTATATCCCTTTTCCAGAAGACTCAACACGTCGCCGTACACCTCTTTACGCTTTGCATCCTGTGCCACCCAGGCGGCAAAAGCGGCTTCCTCTTCGCGTTTGCGGTCGATCACTTTCAGGTTGGCCAGCCCCTTGTTCATACCGATCGAGTTTTTCCAGTAGTTGGAGCTGCCGGCATATTTGGAAGCATATTTGATGCGCACCTCGTCGCTCTTCAACATCGCGTCTTTCCAAATCGCCTGCTTGATGCCACGCACTTCGATGCGAGGCTTGTTGCTATCCTCGATACGCTGCTGCACACCCCATGAACAGAGGTAGCGGTCCGTGCTGCCGGGGAAACCGATCGTCATCGCATAATCCTTGTCCTGATAACCTTGCAATGACACTTCAGCCACGTATTTAGGCTGGTATGGCTTATTATCCTTGCTGTAGGCAGCCGGCTTGTTGCCGGCCCCGGCATATACGCGGAACACGGAGAAGTCGCCCGTATGGCGCGGCCACATCCAGTTGTCCGTATCGCCGCCGAATTTTCCGACCGAACTGGGCGGAGCGAATACCATGCGGACATCATTGAAGACATCATAGACGATCAGGAAATACTTGTTATTATTGTAGAAAGGCACGACATCGGCAGCCTGGAACTCCGTGTTTCCTACAGAATCGGCCATCGCCTGCCCGATCGAGTCGGCTGCGGCCAGACGCAGGTGCTCTTCCTTGATCGAAGCTATCTGTGAATTAATGCGATCGCTCACATCCACCGTCTCACGCAGGTAGCGGACCGTCAGGCCCGGAACCGGCAACTCTTCTTCCTTACTCTGGGAAACGAAACCGTCTTTCAGGTAGTCGTGTTCCACACTGCTTAACTGCTGGATCGAACCGAAACCACAATGGTGGTTGGTGAAAATCAGTCCTTCATTAGAGACGGTGATACCGCTACATCCTCCTCCGAAGATCACCACGGCATTGGCTACACACGGGTCAGTTTCACTGTACAATTGTTCGTAAGACGGAGTAAATCCCAACTCCTTCATCCTCTCCAGGTTTTGTTTATTCAACTCTTTCAGTACCCACATGCCCTCATCGGCAAACACTTGGCCTGAAGCAACGAGAAGCAGTAACACTGCCCACAACTTCTTCATACGATTCATTCTTTGTTCGTTATTCAATAATTAATTTGATTTTCTTTTGTTCTACACGCGCGGCAAGCCATTTCTTGATCTTTTCCTGTTCCGCCTCACGTACTTTTTCTTTGCTTTTCAGGTAGACTAACAGGACGGTATCGGGTTTAATGCTATCCATATCCATCAGATAGGTATGCGCACAAGAGACTTCCTTGATATAAGGGAAAAGGACTTTCATTTCCGGCATCAGCTCGGACGTAAGATGATTGTAACTGTGATATTTGTTCAGGTCGCGTTTCAGCGAATCGATCTGGAGGGACTGCGCCCGAAGAACCTCTTCGCTATTCTTATACAAGTCCTGCATCAGCAGGCTTTTCAACTCGTTAATGTCGGTGGCTTCCTGCCCGAAACCCTGCTGCACGACAAGGCCCACGTTTTCAAGCCGTGTTTCGGCATCTTGGCACGGGCGTTCGCAATCATCGTCTCCGGCACGGTCTCGCCGATCAGGACTACTTTCACCTCTTTCTTGTCGCTGGTATCGGTCACCGTCTTGCTCAATATCTGCGTGTTCGGGAAACTCAACTCATCCGCGACAAACGTCCGCACCCGGTCATTGAAGTAACTGGCCCGGATCAGGTTGTAGCTCAGGAAAAGGCTCGGCACGATGGTAAAGAAAACGATCACCCCGACATATCTCGTCACGATCTTCTCGCGCTGTTTGTTCAAAAAGACCTTCTTCGGGTATTTCAGCAGGCGGACCACCACGTAGGTAGCCAGACTGATAAACACCGTATTGATAAAATAGAGATAGAAAGCACCGAAGAAATAATACAGGTTACCGCTCGCCAATCCGAATCCGGCCGTACAAAGCGGCGGCATCAAAGCCGTAGCGATCGCCACGCCGGGAATCACATTCCCCTTGCTCTTGGTCGAGCTCGCCACGATCCCCGCCAGGCCGCCAAAGAAGGCAATCAAGACGTCATAAACGGTAGGCTGCGTACGAGCCAGCAACTCGCTCTGCGCCTCGCTGATCGGGGAAATCAGGAAAAAGAGCGTCGAAGTGATGACGCTGAATACCGTCGCCGTGGCAAAATTACGGAAGGAACGCTTGATCAGGTCGAAATCGGAGATTCCCAGTCCCAGGCCGAACCCCATGATAGGCCCCATCAGCGGGGAGATCAACATCGCACCGATAATCACCGCCGTCGAGTTCGTATTCAAACCCAGCGAGGCGACAAAGGTCGCAAAGATCAGAACCCAAAGGTTCGTCCCTTTAAACTCTATGCCTTTCCGGATAGACTCGATCGTTTCGAGTTCATCCTCTTTTTCCTGACGGACATCGAAATTACGGACAAAGAAGTCCCTAATCTGCTTGTGCAACAATCCTTTTTCCATCCTATTAAAATCAACGTTTGTATACGAACATCCCGTAAAACGGCCTTTATAATGGCTAACACTCTCTCACAACCGTTTTAACACATCGCCTAAACCGCACAAAGATAGAAATAGTATCTCGAAATAAAAAATAAGAGCTGTGAACATAAAATAAGCGGAGTATATATCCTGATAATTATTGATTTTCACGTAACTTTGCAAATGCACAACACAGAAACGACAACGAACACTCTCAATAAATCCCGGTAAACAAGATGAAATACTACATTCTCCTGATATACTTACTCGCTTTTTCCCTCGCTACGGAGGGAAATACAGCAGTAAAAGATTCACTGTCGGAAGCCTTGCCGTCAGCCTCTTCTCCTCTGCAAAAACTGGAAATCATGACTAATCTGATGGATCTTTCCCGACAGGAAGAACAGGTGGAATATGCCAAACAGCTCTATTGGCTCGCACTTGAAGAAGACGAAGACTATTATAAGGAAGCGGCCCTGACCGAAATCTTGCGCTTTTACGTGAATACCGATGCCAAAGACAGCGCAAAGGTGTATCTCGCCGAAGCCGAAAGGGAGCTGAAAGGGAAAGCACGCGATTTCCTCGTCACGTATATGAAAACGATCATGGATGTCCGTGTTGTCTATTACACCAAAGGCGAAGACCGGATGAAACTGATTGAAAAATACAAACTCCGCCTCGAAACGGAAAAAGACATGCCGGTTCTTGACAAAATATCGAACTATTATCTCCTCGGTATGGCGAACAGCAACCGGGTCGATCCGAAAAAACCAGGATGCCATCTATAAAGAGGTATGTTACTACATGAACAACCTGATCGAACTGTCGGACAACATCCCGCTCCGCTATTCGTATCTGTTCCGCCTGAATACGCTCAACATACTAAGCCTTATGGAAGCGACTCCCGAAAATCGGGTGAAAGCCTCCCTCCGCTACTTGAACAAGCAAAAGGAATATGCAGACACAAAAGAGATGAAGAAGCGCCCGTACACAAGCAAACGGCATCTGCTGAACGCCTACTCCACTTTGGCTACCGCAGCAGAAACAGTCGGGAAAGATATGGCAACCTACTATTTCAACTACTTCATCGACTTGAACAGGAAATATCCTGAAGATGCTGCATTCTCCGCTGAATATGACCGTTATTTCACTTCGCTCAACTATTATAAGTCAATACGGGATTTCCAGAAAGCCGCAGATTACAACGATTCGGTCATCTATTATTTCCGCCACGGCGATTTCCAGTTCGACCTGACCGAAAACATCGTCCTGACGCTAAAAGACAAAATCGACTGTCTCGACAGTCTGCACAGATACAAAGATGCCTATGAAGCCTACAAGGAATATTCCGTACTCCTGGATTCCGCACGCACACGAAGCATGGAAAACAAAGTCGAAGACCTGGAGATCAAAAAGCATGTGGACGAGCTGGTGGTCGAGAAAAAGGCACTGGAAATAGACCTGCAAAAGAGCCGGAGCCAGTTATATCTATTCCTCGCGTTGCTCATTCTTTCGATCTGCTTCGGAATCTTCATATTCTTCCGCCTAGGAAAGATCAAATCGCTATACAAGGAATTGCAGGAATCGAACCGGCTGGTCATTATCGCCAGTGAAAAGGCACAGGAAAGCGAACGGATGAAGAACGCCTTTATCAAGAATATGTGCCACGAAGTGCGCACGCCGCTAAATGCGATCAATGGCTTTGCCGAACTGATCACCAGCGACGGTATAAGCCCGGAAGAGAAAAAAGAATTCAGCAAGATCATCTATACGAACTGCCACAACATCACCTCCATGATGAACGATGTGCTGGTAATCGCCCAACTGGACAGCAGCAACGAGGTCCTCCCGCTGGAACCGGTCCACATCGGCCTGCTCTGTCACCACGAGATGAACAAATTGAAAAAGTTACAGCAGAAGCCGGATATCCATTACCAGGTCGAAGGTGACAAAAGCAACGACCTGATCTATTCGGACCCGAATCATTTCGGCATTATTATCTCCCATCTGCTGAACAACGCGAACAAGTTCACGAATCAGGGAAGCATCACGCTCTCCTACCGACCCGAAGAAGAAGGAAGGATAATGTGTATCTGCGTTACCGACACAGGATGCGGAATTCCGGCAGACAAGAGCGAATGGATTTTCGAACGTTTCACCAAGAACGACGACTTTATCCCCGGTTCGGGCCTCGGCCTCTACCTCTGCCGCCTCATCACCCAACGCCTCAACGGTTCCCTCAAACTGGATACCTGTTACACCGGGGGAGCTCGGTTCATTTTACGGCTTCCGATTAATCCCTACAAATAGCCAACAGGTTTTCTTTTGGCAGACGTGCCCCATAAATCATCATTTAATTAGTTCAGTTTTTCTTAGATGCAAACCTTTTCCCGATATAAGGCAATTCGCTTAACGGAAGATCGCGTCTAATGATGATTGCCAGGAAAATCAGGAGTAGAACCGTGCGATAGCCCAAGCGAAGGATTTCCGAATCGATCCGAGGCAACATCCCAGCTGCATAGAATAAAACCGCTAATATGCCGTAAATAACGGCTGATCTTATATCGTATTGAATCGGGAACTTCTTCTGCCCGATCGCATAAGAAAGAATCATCATCAACAGGTTGCTGGCAAACGAAGCCCAAGCACACGCCATATAACCGTAAACCGGCGCCAGCAACACGATCATCAACACGGTCACCACACAGCCGATCGTCGAGAAGTAGGCTCCCCATTGCGTCTGGTCGATCAACTTATACCAGAACGACAGGTTAAAATAGATCCCGAAGAACAGTTCGCCCAGCATCACGATCGGCACGACACGCAATCCCGGATAATACTTGGCGTCCACAAAATATTTCAGAATATCCAGATAATACATCACGCCCAAGAAGATAATCAGCGAAAAGATAATGAAATACTTCATTGCCTCCGAATATGCTTTCGTATTATCGTCATCCTTATTCTTGGCAAAGATAAAAGGTTCGTAGGCATACCGGAATGCCTGGATAAACATCACCATCACCACCGCCACCTTGAAGCAGGCTCCATAAATCCCCAACTGGGTAGCTGCATAATCCTTATCTTCGAACAGGAAAGGGAACAGAATCTTATCCGCCGTCTGATTGAAAATCCCGGCAATCCCTAAGACCAAGATCGGGAACGAGTATCTCAACATCTGTTTCAACAACACGAAACTGGCTTTCTCGCGCAACCCGGGTATCATATCCGGCACCAAAAGCAAGAACGTCACCACCGAAGTAACCACATTGCTGGCAAAGATATACTCTACCTGATAGCCAGGCACATAAAACCAGCCAATCAACCTCGGCGCACATTCATACAGCCACGGGCAAGCGATCAGGAAGAATATTACCAATACGATATTCAGGAATATATTCAGCAGCTTGATCGCCGCAAAGCGAACCGCCTTCCCCTGATACCGGAGGAAAGCAAACGGAATACAACAGAAGGCATCCACCGCCACAATCCCCGCCATCATCCCGATATATTCAGGGTGCGCACCATATCCCAGAAAGTTACTGACCGGCGTCAGCGCACTGAACACAAACACCATAAACAGGACGGAAGTGAATGCCAGACTGAACAACGTCGTCGCATATACCCGCATCGGGAGCTTGATCTCCTTCTTGTTCATAAACCGGAAAAAGCCGGTCTCCATCCCATACGTCAATATCACCATCAACAAGGCTGTCCAGGCATACAGATTCGTCACAATCCCGAAATCGCTCTCGGTAGCCAATACACGCGTGTACATCGGAACCAGCATCCAGTTCAGGAATTTCCCGACAATGCTGCTGACACCATAAATTGCGGTCTCCCCTGCGAGACGCTTCATTCCTCCTGCCATAACTTAAAAACAATTGACAATTGATAATTGACAATTAAAATAACGAACTTTGTATTCCATCGGGGCGAAGCCGTCCCAGATGGGTATAAGCCAACTCCGTCACCTCGCGGCCGCGGGGCGTACGTTTGATAAAGCCTTCTTTGATAAGGAAAGGCTCGTAAACCTCTTCCAGCGTTCCGGGATCTTCTCCCAGGGCAGTCGCGATAGTCGTCAATCCTACCGGTCCGCCGTTAAACTTGTCGATGATAAGTCGTCAGCAACTTATTGTCGATCTGATCCAGGCCGTAACGGTCGATGTTCAATGCCTCCAGTGCATACAGGAAATCGCCTTGTCGATCTCTCCGGATCCTTTCACCTGTGCAAATCACGCACACGACGGCAGCAACGCGTTCGCTATACGGGTGTACCACGACTACGGAAGCTATCTCGCGTGCACACTCAACTCGCATTTCACATTCAGGATATCGGCACTACGCAACACGATCTTCGTCAGCGTCTCCATCTCGTAATATTCGAGGTGCATATTGATCCCGAAACGTGCCCTGAGCGGACTTGTCAGCAAACCGCTGCGAGTCCGTCGCCCCCACCAGCGTAAACGGAGCCAGGTCGATCTGGATGGAACGGGCGCTCGGCCCTTTATCGATCATGATATCGATCCGGTAATCTTCCATCGCCGAATACAGATATTCCTCCACAATCGGACTCAACCGGTGGATCTCGTCGATAAAAAAGGACATCGTTCTTCTCCAGCGAAGTCAGCACTCCCGCCAGATCGCCCGGTTTATCCAGCACCGGCCCGGAAGTCACCTTGAAGCCGACTCCCAATTCATTCGCTATAATGTTGGATAATGTGGTCTTTCCCAATCCGGGAGGTCCATGCAACAGCACATGGTCAAGCGCCTCCTTACGCATCCGGGCCGCCATCACGAAAATCTTCAGATTCTCGACCACTTTGGCCTGTCCGCTGAAGTCATGAAACGAAAGCGGACGAAGCGCATTCTCATACTCCCGTTCGCTCTCCGGAACCCGTGCATCCCTTATATCAAATTCCTCTTCCATACTCTTATTACTTTGACTGGCAAAGATAATAAGAATTACCGGGTTCTGAACTTGTGTCACCGGAATATCGGGACAAAGATAGAAACTTGCAGATCACGTGTCCGTCCCGATTTCATATAAGGGACTCCTTTCATTACATTGCAAGTTCCATGTTTGTATGTCAGGGCCAGATCAAAGTATTTGAAAGCATAGGCAGCTTTGACGACGACCGGCACGTCAAAGGCAGATTTGATTGTCTTCCCAATCATAATATTATCCTTAAAAAGCATGATGGTAGGATGGAACCTTCCGGCACGATTACTCTGAATTTTTTTATTTTCACAACCATATATTTGAAAAAAATTTACATACTTTTGTGAAGCCATTTCAATATTATAATATTCTATAGCCATGAATACAAAATTTTTACTGTCTTCCGATAATAACAACCGCAATGAACTTCTGAAAAAGAAGATCATCCATTACTATATTGCCAATGGCGATGCGACCATTGCCGATCTGGGCCGTGAAATGGACCTGAGTATTCCGACCGTCACCAAACTGGTCGCCGAGCTTCAGGACGACGGCTATATCCTGGACTTCGGAAAGCAGGAAACCAACGGAGGACGCAAACCGAACATCTATGGCCTCAATCCGGCATCCGGATATTTCGTGGGAGTCGATATGCTGAAAGACAAGTTGAATATTGCAGCGATCGACTTCAAAGGCGACAAAGTACAACTCGAAGAAAATATCCCATACCAACTTGAAAATACACCAGCCTCGCTGGAGCAATTCTGCAAGATTATTGACGATTTCATCGTTTCATTGCCTGTCGAACGGAATAAGATATTAGCGATTGGAGTCAATATCACCGGCCGTGTGAACCCAGCATCGGGCTATAGCTACAGCATTTTCTATTTCGAAGAGAAACCCCTCGCTCAGATTCTCGAAGAACGGTTGCAGACGAAGGTTTTCATTGAAAACGACAGCCGAGCCATGACCTACGGCGAATATATGAAAGGAGTCGTGCAGGGAGAAAAGAATATCCTGTTCGTCAATATGGCGTGGGGACTGGGACTTGGCATCATCATCGACGGCAATTTATACTACGGGAAATCCGGATTTTCCGGGGAACTCGGACACTTCTGCATGTTCGAAAACGAGGTGCTATGCCATTGCGGCAAGAAAGGGTGCCTCGAAACAGAGGCTTCCGGATCGGCTTTCCACCGTATCCTGATGGAACGTTACCGGGAAGGCAGCAACACCATACTCGCCGGGAAACTGGACAGCGGAGAGGAAATCTCACTCGGCGACCTGCTCGAAGCGGTGAGGAAAGAAGACGTGCTATGCATCGACATTCTCGAAAAAATGGGCGTAAATTTAGGAAAAGGTATTGCCGGGCTGATGAACATCTTCAATCCGGAAACTGGATCATACTGGGCGGAACACTTTCACTGGCAGGCGAGTATATCAGTTTGCCGATCAAGAGCGCCATCCGTAAATATTCGCTCAACTTAGTCAATCAGGACACAGAAATCAAAATATCCAAATTAGGAGAAAGGGCAGGTTCATTCGGAGCATGCCTCTTATCAAGAAGCAAGCTGCTTGGTATGATACATTATTAATAAAACCTTCTTTTCTTTAGACCATTATTTGTAATAATATTTTAATCAAGGCTATATTATTAAAATATTTTATTTATATTTGCCAGGTATTTAAAGAATACCATGACAGTAAACACATTAAATCGCTCAGATAATGGAAAGATTAAAGGCTTAATTGATGCACCTTTCACACCGTTCTACGAAAACGGAGAAGTAAATTACGAACCGATAGAAGCATATGCCAAGCTTCTGGTCAAAAACGGTTTAAAGGGAGTGTTTATCAACGGATCTTCGGGAGAGGGCTATATGCTGACCGACGAAGAGCGCATGAAACTGGCTGAAAGATGGGTAGAAGTGGCGCCTTCCGGATTCAAGGTCATCGTACACGTAGGCAGCACCTGCGTAAAATCGAGCCATAAGCTGGCTGCACATGCCCAAAAGATCGGAGCCTGGGGAATCGGAGCCATGGCCTCTCCTTTCCCGAAAGTGAACCGGATAGAAGAACTGGTGAAATACTGCGAAGAAATCGCTTCCGGAGCACCTAAACTTCCTTTCTATTACTATCACATCCCGGCTTTCAACGGCGCTTTCCTACCGATGGTCGAACTGCTGAAAGCGGTGGACGGGCGTATCCCGAACTTCGCCGGCATCAAATATACATATGAAAGCCTTTACGAATACAACCAGTGCCGCTTATATAAAGACGGCAAATTCGATATGCTTCACGGACAGGACGAAACAATCCTTCCATGCCTGGCAATGGGCGGTGCACAAGGCGGCATCGGCGGGACAACCAACTACAACGGCAAAGAACTGACCGGGATACTCGAAGCCTGGGCTGCCGGAGACCTCGAAACAGCACGCGAACGCCAGAACTTCTCACAGGAAGTGATCAACGTGATCTGCCGTTATCGCGGCAATATCGTGGGTGGCAAGCGGATCATGAAGCTGATCGGGCTCGATTTAGGTAAAAACCGGACACC
>ENA-OQAB01001487-OQAB01001487.1-human-gut-metagenome-genome-assembly--contig:-NODE-1487-length-11088-cov-4.575130_pt1 | contig 11088 bp, 10 predicted proteins | sample MGYA00242490_ERZ504517 | MGnify/ENA primary metagenome ERZ504517 (study PRJEB26092, sample SAMD00036298) | human gut metagenome | host: Homo sapiens | study: EMG produced TPA metagenomics assembly of... | reverse complement strand
AGCGGCCGAAGTGCGTCGAAGGCTTTACGAGCTGCATGCAGCACTTTTCTGCACATCGACCTCAACGTCGTCTACGGGACCCTTCGCGAGCGCTACCCTGACAGTCGACTTCATCGACGGTTATATGATACCGACCTGCAACGCCGCTACTCGCCGGACGTCCTCGGTCGCCGTCAGCTCATGCGGGCCGTTCAGCCCTTGCCGCGAAAGAAGGCCGATCAATTACGTCGTCAATTAATTAATCCCGTCGATGAGGATAATGAATTATCGAAGATGCTTCGTGCCGGCAGGCTACGATATTCACGATTTTGCTGACTGCCAGACGTACGAGCAGTATAAGGCCATGGGCGAATCGGAAGCCAATATTTATTTTCTGGAAAACTCTGAAACAGCGGTCAAGGATATGAAGCGGCGCCTGAAACAAGAGGCCCTCTATCTGACTTATTCCTATGACTACGCTGTCTTGCGGAAGAATTTGCAGACCGCAGCCGACGCCTTCGGCCTTGCCATGCCCGCCTGCGACGCTTATGAACAGGAAATCGAAGCCAAGGCGAAGGCCCTCCTTGAAGAAGTGGGCTCGACGCCCATTGCCATCGACTATACGGCGACGCCGCGTCCCTTGGGTCTGGCTCAGTTCCTCTTGACCCATGGCTTTAAGGTCTACGCCGTCTACCTCGATACGATTTTACCGGGGGAAAAGGAGGCCTTTGAGTTCTTGCAGAAGGAATATCCGGACCTCGAACTGCGGTCGGCTATGCACTTTAAGCGAGGCCTTCTGCCTCGGGATGACAGTAAAAAGTTTGGCAAGGTCTTGGCCATCGGTCAGATGGCAGCCTATTTTACGGATACGAAGTATTTCGTCAACCTCATCGAAAACAGCGGCCTCTACGGCTACGTCGGCCTTTCAAAAATCCTCGACTGGATCGGCGAATCGAATGCTGCGGAAAATCCCAAGATGCGGGAAATCATTCAGATAAAAGCCTGGGGGTGTCACGGTTGAAACAAGCACAGCGAGTCTTATCGACGTATGCCGTCGACATGTTCGGCATCGCGTCGTCGCTCTATGAATTAGGCGGCCTCATCGTCATGCACGATGCATCGGGCTGCAACTCGACGTACGATACGCATGATGAACCGCGGTCCTACGATACGCAGAGCATGGTCTATATTTCCGGCCTCAATGAAATCGATACCATTCAAGGAAATGACCAGCGGCTCATCGACGACATTGCCGAAGCTGCCGAAGCGGCACAACCTTATTTCATCGCCATCGGCGGCAGTCCCATGCCAAACGCTATCGGTACCGACTTTAAGGCCATTCAGCGCTTAGTTGCGGATAGAACGGGCCTGCCTACCTTAGGCTTTCGGACCGACGGCATCCACAGTTACCTGCCCGGAGCCGGCGGAGCCTATGTCTGGCTGGCCAAGCAGTTTGTCAAACCGGCTTCGAAAAAGCCGGAACTTCCGGCGAAACGGGTCAACCTCTTGGGCTTGACGCCCCTCGATTTTTCCGTCGTCGGCAATGCTACGACGCTGAAACAGATCGTGACTGACGCCGGATTTACCATTCAGAGCTCGTGGTCCATGGGCGATACCCTCGAAGGACTTTCGACGGCGGCCGATGCTGACGTCAATGTTGTCGTCTCGTCGACGGCCTTTTACCTGGCCCAGTACCTTCGCGATACCTATGGGATTCCCTACGTCGTCGGCATTCCCATGGGCGAAAAGGGGACGGCCGATTGGCTCGAAGCCCTGCGGAAGGGCGATTCTTCTTATGTGACCGGCCTTACGGGTGACGAAGAATACGTCAAGGCTCAGTACGCCTTGGCCGACCTCAATGCCTGGAAGACAGAACAGGCTTACGACGACACGCCCTGTGACGTGCTGGTCATCGGCGAACCGGTCTACCTCCGGTCGATGAAGTCCTTCCTTGAAAAGGAAATGGGCGTTGAAAAAGTTCGCCTGCTCTGCCCTTTGTCGGATGCCCCGCAGTGGCTCTTGAAGGACATGGAAGTGGCCAGCGTCGAAGCTGTCATCCGCCAGGAATGCCGCAAGGCGCGGAGGGTCATTGCCGATCCGATTTACGCAAGGCTGCTGCCGGATGAGCCTGATAAATTTATTTCCATGCCTCACGAAGCCTATTCCGGCCGTCATTATCACGATGATATGCCTATTTTTGTCGGCCCGTCGCTTACGGCATGGATGAAAGATAAACTGAAATAAGAAGGAGACTGACTATGCGGAAATTTGCCATTTATGGAAAGGGCGGCATCGGGAAATCGACGACGACGGCGAATGTGTCGGCGGCCTTGGCGTCGATTGGAAAGAAAGTCGTCCAAATCGGCTGCGACCCGAAAGCCGACTCGACCTTGAATCTGCTCCACGGCGAACCGGTCATGCCGGTCATGGATTATTACCGCCAATATACGGAAGGCCCCGACTTCGACCATATCGGAAAAGAAGGCTACGGCGGCGTCTTCTGCATCGAAACGGGCGGACCGACGCCGGGCCTTGGCTGTGCCGGAAGGGGGATCATCGCTACCTTTGACCTCATCGACGAATTGGAAGTCTTTGAAAAACTTTCGCCGGACGTCGTCATGTATGACGTCTTGGGCGACGTCGTCTGCGGCGGCTTTTCGGCGCCGATCCGCGACGGCTATGCCGATGAAATCTTCATCGTCACGTCGGGGGAAAAGATGGCCCTCTATGCGGCGGCCAATATCTTTAAAGCCGTAGAAAATTTTAAGAGCCGCGGTTATGCTCAGGTAAAAGGGCTCATTCTCAATCGCCGCAATGTCGACGATGAATATGAAACGGTCAAGGCTTTTGCCGATGAACACGGTCTGCCCATCGTGGCCGACATTCCCCGCAGTAAGGAAATCCAGTTTTATGAAAACAAGGGAATGACCGTCGTCGAAGGCGATCCCGAGTTGCCCGTAAGCCGAATCTACCGCGATTTGGCGCAGCGGCTGCTGGAAGTATAGAAGGGAAGTAAGGGCTATGGGAATGAATGATACGCCGTCAGGCGAACGGACTCATATCGGATTTTTCGGTCGCCGCAATGCCGGTAAGTCGAGTGTCGTAAACGCCGTTACCGGCCAGAATCTGTCTATCGTATCGGACACCAAGGGGACGACGACGGACCCCGTTTACAAGGCCATGGAGCTCCTGCCCCTGGGCCCGGTGGTCATCATCGATACGCCAGGGATCGACGACGTCGGTGCCCTCGGAGAAGAACGGGTACGCCGGACGAAGCAGGTCCTCAATAAGACCGATATTGCCGTCGTCATCGTCGATGGGACGGAAGGCTTGGCTCCGGCTGATGAAGAAGTATTGAGCCTCATTCGGAGTAAGGGCCTGCCTTATCTTATCGTCTATAATAAGGCCGACCTGGTGAAGCATGCGGCTGAGGCCGATGATCATACAATTCATGTCAGCGCCTTGACCGGTGACGGCATCCATGAATTGAAGGAAAAACTGGCCCGATTGAAGCCGGCTGACGCCGAAGCTCCCATCGTCAGCGACCTCATTCATAGCGGCGACATGGTTGTTCTCGTCGTGCCCATCGATTCGGCAGCGCCTAAGGGACGCCTCATCCTGCCGCAGCAGCAGACGATTCGGGAAATCCTCGACAGCAACAGTGCGGCTATCGTCGTCAAGGAAGATGAACTGCCCCATACACTGTCCTGCTTTATGAAAAAGCCGTCGTTGGTCATTACGGACAGTCAGGTCTTTGGACGGGTCTCGGCTGATACGCCGGACGATATCCGCCTGACGTCCTTTTCGATTTTAATGGCTCGCCATAAGGGCCTCTTGGAATCGGCTGTCCGCGGTGTCACCGCCGTCGATAAGCTGAAAGACGGCGATACGGTCCTCATTGCCGAAGGCTGTACACACCATCGCCAATGCGACGACATCGGTACGGTCAAGATTCCTCGCTGGCTGAAGGAGTATACGGGCAAAGATATCTCGATTGAAACGGCCAGCGGCCGCGATTTTCCTGAAGATTTGTCGCCCTATGCCATGGTCATTCACTGCGGAGGCTGCATGCTCAACGGTCGGGAAGTGGGGTACCGCATGAAAACGGCTGCCGATCAGGCCGTTCCTATTACCAATTACGGCATTGCCATTGCCTATATGAAGGGGATCCTGCGGCGGAGTCTAAGTGTCTTCCCCGACTTGCAGGAACTCCTGCCGGACGATTAAGACCGGCTTTTTCGGGGAGACACTCGATAAAAAACAGCCGGCATCGAGCCGGCTGTGAGGTGTATGTATGGCAAACTTATCGCTTAAGCTTGAACAAAAAACTAAATTGATGCAGGTCCAGCGCCTGACCATTCAGCTTTTGGCTCTCCACGGTCAGGAGTTGATGGACTTTCTTCAGGAGCAAGTCACGGATAATCCACTTCTCGATATCCGCTACCATGATGTCCGCGGTGCCGGTGATAAAGGCGAAAAGCCCATCGACAACATTAAAAGCCGCAGTGCATCCCTCGAGTCGCAGCTCATGGCTCAGCTCCGCGTCGTGTCCGTGCCGCGGCCGATTCTCTTGGCGGCGGGCCTGGTCATCGGTTCTCTCGACGAGAAAGGCTTTTTCCAAGGGGATTTGTCCTCCTTGGGTGACGGCTACGGCCTTTCGGAAGAGGACATGGAAAAAGGCCTGGAACTCGTCCAGACCTTTGATCCGCCGGGCATCGGAGCACGGAATATTTGTGAAGCCCTGCTTATCCAGACGCGGCGCCGCAGTGACGGGCCGCCCAAGACAGAAGAACTATTGACCCGGCACTATGATGATTTCCTGCGGGGGAAGTGGTCGAAAATCCAGCAGGGGTTGGAATTGTCGGATCGAGATTTGCGCGACATTCGGGATTTTTTGAAGACCTTGTCCCTCCAGCCGGCCGGCCAGATCGAGCAGGATGAAGTTTACATCCGCCCTGATGTCGAGATTTATCTTGAAGAGGGCGGGACATTAGCTTTCCGTTGGCTGGAAGAGCTTCCCGACGTCTACTTTCGCGATGATTTATACGCCGGGTATGGAGCCCAGAAAGATAAGAAGACCCTGGCTTATATCCGCAAAGCCCGGAGGGCTTTTAACGATTTGGCGTCGGCTTTGGCCTATCGCCGCTTGTCCATTGAACAGGTTATGACCTGTCTCTTGGCCCGCCAGGAAGGCTATTTTCTCCACGGTCAGCCCTTGGAGCCGCTGCGCCAAAAGGACATTGCCGAGGAAACGGGCCTCAGTACGGCGACGGTAAGCCGCGTCTGCCGCAACCGTTACGCCTTGTTTGGCGGCAAGGTATACGGGCTGCAGTCCTTTTTAGCTACGGCTTACAGCCGTCAGCGCGAGGAAGAGGACTTTGTTTCCGATAAGGCCATCATGAAAAAAATTCAGGCGCTTATCGCAAACGAGGACAAGGAGCATCCGTATTCGGATCAGGACGTGGCCGACTATTTTTCGGCCATCCATATTACCATAGCCCGGCGGACGATTACGAAGTTCCGGCAAAAATTAAATATTCCCAACAGCAATATCCGGCGCCGATGTCGATGAGGCCCTTACGGCCGCATCTTATTGAAGATGGTCTGCCGCGACACGTTGAGCAGTTTGGCTATATCCTTTTGGCTATAGCCTTTTTCTTGAAGCTCTTCGATGAGGATTTGCTGGATGGTCACCTCTAAATGCTTCATGTTGAGGGTCAAAGACGCCGTGTCGAGGAGGGCGTCTTTTTTATTTTGGTCGGCGACGTCGAAGAGGGCATCGTAGGACTTGTCGAGAGTGTCACCGAAGATGAAGTAGCGCAGGGCGACGCTGTGGAGCTCGCGGATGTTACCCCACCAGTTGTGCTGGACGAGGACTTTTTTTTAAGGCCGGACTGAGGTGGCATTTTTGATGACTTAAGGTTTCGACGAAGTGGGTGAATAAGTAGAGGATGTCGTCAGGCCGATCGTTTAAAGGCGGCAGATTGAGGCGCAGGGTGTTGATGCGGAAGTATAAATCGCGGCGGAATTCGCCGGCTTCGACTGAGGCGATGAGGTCGGCGTTGCCGGCCGAGATGATGCGGATGTCGAGGGGGATGACGTAGTCTGAGCCGAGGCGCATGACCTGTTTCGTCTCCAAGACGCGCAGCAGTTTCGATTGGATGCTGGGGGCCATGCTGTTGATTTGCATCAAGGAAAATCGTTCCCTTGTGGGCCATTTCAAAGAGGCCGGCCTTGCCTTCTTTGCGGGCGCCTGTGAAGGAGCCGCTGACGTAGCCGAAGAGTTCGCTTTCGAGGAGGTCTGTCGTCAGGGCGGCGCAGTTGATGGCTACGAAGGGGCCGTTGCGGCGGTCGCTGGCGTTGTGGATGCTCTGGGCGAAGAGCTCTTTCCCCGTGCCGCTTTCGCCTTGAATCAGGATGGGGGCATTGTATTCTGCCATGGTGGCGGCTCTCTGAATGACTTTTTTCATGTTGCCGTCGACGGTCTTGATGTCGTCGAAGTGGTGGCTGGCGGTCATGCCGGTCTTGGTCAGCTATAGCGGATAATTTTTTTCCAGTCGCTGCAGCTCTGTGACGTCGCGGAGGGTCATGATGTAGTGGGAGCTGCTGTCCATGAGGAAGAAGTCGGAGTTGGCGATGAGGGTATAGGGCGGACGGCGGATGATCGTTTCGTGGAAGGACGGTTTGTTCCCTTCGACCCAGTCCGGGAAGATATCGCGGATATTTTTCGTCGTCGCCGACACGCCCAGGAAGTCGGCAGCCCTTTTGTTGAGATGGGAAATGGTGCCGCCTGTGGAATAGAGGATGATGCCGTCGGTGACGTGGGATAAGATGGACGACATCATGGACAGCTGCTGATTGTCCTTTTCTTTGAATGACAGCAGTTCCTGTGCGTAGAGCAGGACCGACAGCATCGTCGATTCGCTGGGTTTGATGGAATAAATCGGCATCTGGCTGGGATTGGCGATTTGGGGCAGGAGAGGACAGCCGACGATGGCCGTATCGGCCGTTACCGGTATCTGCCGCACCCGTTCGAGGAGTTCTAAGTGCGTCTTATCGAGGCTGTATCGGGGGTAAAATACAATTTTTTCCGACAACTCCGGCGGACAGGCTTCCCTGTTGAACATGAAGTTTTCATTGAGCAGCAAGTGAATTTTTTTGTAATTCGGGGCAATGGCCCGCAGGGCATAGAGGGCGTCGTTGGTCGAGCTGTACAGACAGAGGATGGGAATGCTGTCGATGGCCTTGGTCAGTATCTGGTGGGCGCCGCTGGTGGTGATGATGACCTTGGTCCCTTTTTCGACCAGGGCGTGGGCTTGGGCGACGAGGTTGGGAAAGTCGATGATTTCGACGTCGATGATGAAGTGGTGTTGTTCTAATTTCTCCTTATATGTGTCTAAGATAGTGTGAACCATCTGCTGCATGGAAAGGTCGGAAATCAGGAAGGTGATTCTATCCATAAGTTTCTCCTTTATATTTCATTAAAAATTACCGAAAAGTTCTCCTTCTATCATAAAAAAATATGAAGAGAATGTAAAGTATGTAACGAATTTTTTACATATTTTGAATATCAATTAGCTTATCAATATGAAAAAATGGCTTAAATTCGATAATATCATACTTGGCATGATTATTTCATATATATTGTCGAACAGATAAATGAGCTGATTCAACGAATGAGGAGGTATGAATTATGAAAAAATTATTGTCCGGTGACGAAGCCATCGCCAGAGGCTTATATGAAGCCGGCGTTTCCTTTGCTTCGGCTTATCCCGGTACGCCGAGTACGGAAATCTTGGAAAACGTCTCGACTTATGATGGCATGTACTCTGAATGGGCACCGAATGAAAAAGTTGCTATGGAAGCGGCTATCGGCGCTTCTATGTCCGGTGTCCGCTCCTTCGCCGCCATGAAGATGGTCGGCGTCAACGTAGCAGCTGACCCGCTGTTTACGTTCTCCTACTTAGGCATGAACGGCGGTTTTGCCTTCGTATCGGCTGACGATCCGGGCATGCATTCGTCCCAGAATGAACAGGACAACCGCAACTATGCCAAATTCGCTAAAATCGCCATGTTTGAACCGTCGGACTCCCAGGAATGCATCGACATGACCAAAGAAGCATACCGCGTCAGCGAAAAGTACGGCGTCCCCATGATGATCCGCATGACGACCCGTGTCTGTCATTCGAAGAGCCTCGTTGAAGAAAGTGATCGTGTAGAGGTTCCGGCCGTTCCCTATAAGAAACAGCGCGAAAAGATGGATGCTGTACCGGCTATTTCCAAACAGCGCCGCTACGTCGTCGAAGAACGGGAACAGAAACTGAAAGAATACGCTGAAGAATGTCCTTTTAACGTCGTCGAAATGCACGATACGAAAATCGGCATCATCTCTGCCGGCTCGGCTTATATGTATGCTAAAGACGCGTTAGGCGACAAGGCTTCTTACTTGAAACTCGGCTTTACCTACCCCTTGCCGATGAAGAAAATCAAAGCCTTTGCCGACTCCGTCGATGAACTGTACGTCGTCGAAGAACTCGACCCCTTCATGGAAGAACAGATCCGCCAGGCCGGCATCGCCTGTCATGGCAAGGACGTCATCCCCAAGATCGACGAACTCAACCCCAATATCGTTGCCGAAGGCATTTTGAAAGAAAAGGCAGAAGGCTTCGACGTTCCCGATACCTTGTTCGTTCCCCGTCCGCCGGCTCTCTGCGCAGGCTGTCCGCACCGCGGCTTCTTCTACGAACTGGGCAAACGGAAAGATACGGTCATGATCGGCGATATCGGCTGTTATGCCTTAGGCGGCGCGGCTCCTCTCAATGCGAAAGACCTGGCGGTCTGCATGGGCAGTGCCTTCTCCGTCGGTCACGGCTTCAGCCACGGCTTTGAACTGAGTGATCAGAAGAAACGCGTCGTCGGCTGTATGGGCGACTCGACCTTCTTCCATACGGGCATCAACTCCCTGACCGAAGTTGCCTACAACGGCTCCAACACGATCTGCGTCATCTTGGATAACCGCATCACCGGCATGACGGGCCATCAGGAAAATCCGGGCACGGGCTACAATATCAAAGGCGAACCGGCTACGCTCATCGATATCGAAACGGTCGTCAAAGCCTTGGGTATTAAGAATGTCCGCACCGTCAATCCGCTGGACCTCAAAGTCATGAAAGAAACCCTCGACTGGGCGTATGCAATCGAAGATGAACCGTCGGTCATCATCACCAAGTGGCCCTGCGTCCTCAAGAAGTTCTCCAAAGAAGATAAAGAAGAATTCGACCTCGATATGACACCGTGCGCCGTCGATACGGAAGTCTGCATCGGCTGCAAGAAGTGCTTATCGACAGGCTGCCCGGCTCTGCGCTTCGACAATGAAGCGAAGAAATCCGGTATTTCTGAAACGGACTGCGTCGGCTGTACGGTCTGCATGCAGGTCTGCCCGGTTCATGCCATTTACAAGAAGGGGGATAAATAATATGTCAGACGTAAAGAGCGTACTCTTCGTCGGTGTCGGCGGTCAGGGTACTATATTAGCCAGTAAGATTTTAACCATCGGCCTCATTGAAAACGGTTACGATGTAAAAATGTCCGAAGTCCACGGCATGAGCCAGCGCGGCGGCAGCGTCAGCACGCAGGTCCGCTTCGGTAAAAAAGTTTATTCGCCGATCATCGGCGAAGGCTCGGCAGATATCCTCATTTCTTTCGAAGAAATGGAAGCGGCTCGCTATGCCAAGTTCCTCAAGAAAGACGGCAAGATGGTCGTCAATAAGATGCAGATTCCGTCGTTGCCCATCCTGTCTGGGGCCTGTTCGTATCCGGAAGGAATCTTAGAAGAATTACAAAAACGCGTACCGATTACCATTGTCGACGCAACGAAAATTGCGACGGACCTCGGGAATCCAAAAAGCGCCAACGTCGTCCTCTTAGGGTCTCTCATCGGCTCCTTGGGACTGCATAATATCGATTGGAAGGCGATTATTGCCAAGGTAGTAAAACCTGCTTTTGTCGATATTAATTTAAAGGCTTTCGATGCCGGTATGGCCGCTGTATAATAGAGTGTGTGCTAGAGTAAAATGCCAGGCATGAAATGAAGTGCCTGGCATTTTTGGCACCCAAGGAGGAAGAAACACCATGCAACCTACGACAAAAGTACCAGAAGCACCATCTCTTCGTTCACGTTTATTCGGCAAATCCTATGAAATGTACGCACAGGCGGCGGGCATCACTGTCGACGAATGGAAAGCAGAAACGAAATTCAGCGGCATTGACCTCGGTTGGGTCATCCTGTGTGTCGGTATGTCTTTAGGGGCGGGAATCGTTTTTCTGCCCATCCAAGTCGGGTTATCCGGTTTGCTTATCTTTGCTCTCGTCGCTATCGTCGGTTATCCGATTGCCTATGCTCATCAGAAATTGTATTTGAACGTTTTGGCAGAAGCTCCTAAATGTGAGGATTTTGCAGGTATTATCTCCGGTTATTTGGGGAAAAATTGGGGTTTCTTCCTGGGTGCTCTATATTTCGTCTTTACGACGATTCTCCTCTTCTTGTATTCTACAGCATTGACGAATGACAGTTCGTCCTTCTTAATGACTTTCGGCGTTACGGAATCGCCCCTGGTCGATAATCTGTTTTATGGCGTAGCCCTCATTTCCTTCTTGGTCCTCATCGCGTCCCAAGGGGAAAAACTGCTCATGAAGATCTCGTCGGGCATGGTCTTTACCAAAGCCATGGTCATCGCGGCTCTCGGCATCATCATGATTTCCCACTGGGATCTGGCCAATGTCCTGATTCCGCCCGATGCCTGGTACGTCATTAAAAACTTTTATCATCATGCTGCCCTTCATCGCCATGTCGATTGAATTCTTCGTAGCCCTCGGTCCGGTAGTCATCTATTTCCGCTCAAAGACGGATAATAAGGTCGTCGCCCATTATCGCGCTATGAGGGTTTATAACAGGGCGTACTTATTCTTGGTCGGATTGGTCGTTTTCTATACCATTTCTTTCAATCTGGCTATCGATCATGACCAGGCTGTCGTCGCCTATACGGCCAATATTTCCGCCTTGGCTCTGGCTGCGCAGAATATGGACGGCGCCTTGATCAAGGTCTTGAA
>ENA-OQAB01001486-OQAB01001486.1-human-gut-metagenome-genome-assembly--contig:-NODE-1486-length-11097-cov-2.291067_pt1 | contig 11097 bp, 10 predicted proteins | sample MGYA00242490_ERZ504517 | MGnify/ENA primary metagenome ERZ504517 (study PRJEB26092, sample SAMD00036298) | human gut metagenome | host: Homo sapiens | study: EMG produced TPA metagenomics assembly of... | reverse complement strand
CTTATTCAATTTTACTAATGCCTGAACTTCCCGTTGGAAAGTCTCATCAGAGAGATTCATGGTATAACAGACCTGTATAGCCACTCCTGTATCAGGCAAATAAAAATCAACCTCTACATTTCTATTATAAAAGAATACAGCATCGTCCGTCCCATAACGCCGCAATAGTGTCACAGCAACCAAATTCTCAAGCAACGAGGTATCAGCATCCAAAAGAAGCAAATTGAGAATGCCATTATCCGCAAAATAATATTTCGGATTAGTTTCACGCTCCACCAATTTATCCGCAATATTTTGTATAGGAATCAGCAAGCAAGCATCTTTGGCATATTCCATGTAGTTAATGACAGTATTCTTCGATATTTTCACTCCGGTTGAAGCTACAATATTAGTTATACGAGTAAACGAAACCGGTTGCTTTATACTTTCGGCCAATTTGCGAAAAAGGATGCGTAAAGCAAAAGTATTTTCGATGGAATGTCTTGCAGCAATATCTCCTAAATATATCTTTTGGTAAACACTTGTCAGATAATCCCGTTTTGCGGCAAGCGATGCCCCTTCCGGAAAACCACCGGAACGAAATAATCATTGAATATACGCTTTATTTCTGCCCGGCATCTCTGTTGCAAACAAAGAATTCTCTGTAACTTCAACCCCATTAGCATAAAGAAACTCTTTAAAATCATAAGGGTATACATGTACTGTAATGTATCGTCCCCCCAAAGTGGTAGCTACATCCTGACTAAGCATTTTAGCATTGCTTCCTGTCACATAAGCCCTATATTTATTATCAGCCAATCGCCGAACAAACTTGTCCCAACCATCAATATTCTGAATTTCATCCAAGAAAAGCATCGGCCTGTCTGTTGACATCTCGGCATGTACTTCCAGTATGAGATTTAAATCTGCCGCCGTCATTCCAATCAAACGTTCATCTTCAAAGTTCACATATAGCATTTCATTCCAAGTATGCCCATTATGCAAAAGTTCCTGTATCCGTTGATAAAGTAAAAATGATTTTCCTGCTCGCCGGATACCTACAAATACATAATTTCCAAACTCTTCAAACTGAAAGCTACGAGGTATAACTTGATGTTTGACCACCTCATTTCTATTATCTAATAGAACTTCTTTTAGTATTTCTCTTCTAATCATATTTCAAGATATTGTTCTAACCACTGAACAAATATAATCTAATTCTGTTCAATTAACAAGACAATATTGCTTTTTATTCAACTATTCGTCGATTTCCGGCTCTTCTATGTCGTATTCTGTTTGTTCCAGTTCCCGGTCTGCTTTCTTCATATTTTTCGTTAGCATACTTTCGGGCATATAATATTTAAAAGGTATGCGGGTACACTTTGTCTTCTTCAGTTCCCTACTGAATTTTGAGTTTGCCACAAAATATACGCGTGAAATAGCAACTTTCCCCGGCGTTACCTGTTCGGGCAGCACACATCCCTGACTGGTCAGTGCCGTTTGAAAGGTTCCCAATCCCTCAATGGTCACCGAATGACCGGAGGAAAGCAGGTCTTGAATACTTTCAACCAACTCCGACAGGATTCCTTCTATCTGCCCACGATGAAAGCCTGTTGTCTTTGCCATCCGTACTGCAAGTTCTTTATTTTTCACTCCTCCTCTTCGCTGCATTTTACTAGGTACACCATACCATAACTCTTTCCGTTCTCCGGATGATAAATCCGCTTTCTTTCTCACTACATAAGGGATAGACATAATCTTACGCTCCTTTCTTTTTTCGTTTATACTCGCGTTCTATCTGACACCCGGGTGTCAACACCATTGAGACCCGGGTGTCAAGCATACCAACACCCGGGTGTCAGTGCTCATGAGACCCGGGTGTCAGATAAGTGTTGGCTGCAACAAAATTAAGTCTTTATTGCGAGAGAACAAAAGAATTCTTCTATATTTGTGCATCCCTACATTATACTAAAGAAAAACATAGAACTATGATTAAGATTCTTCTATTGATAGACTATTCAAGCGAATTTGACAGGAAACTGCTACGGGGACTTGTCCAATACTCCAAAGAAAAACGGCCCCCATGGCTCTTTTTACCGACACCTTCTTATTATAGCACAATGCATGGCGAACAGGCATTCTGAAATGGGCGAAAGAATGGAAAGCCGACGCCATTATCGGTCAGTGGAATAACGATACGATCGATTTGCAGAAGGAGCTGAATATTCCAGTAGTACTACAAAACTACCATCACCGGAGCGTCACTTACTCTAATCTGACAGGTGATTATAAAGGAACGGGAAGAATGGCAGCCCAGTTTTTTGCCAAAAGAATGTTTCGCAATTTTGCTTATTTCGGCGTTAAAGGGGTGGTTTGGTCTGACGAACGCTGCGAAGGGTATCGGCAGGAAGTGAAACGTATCGGAGGCGAATTTTTCAGTTTCGAATCTGATAAACAGGAAGATGAGATAAGGATGGAAGTCAGCCAATGGTTACAGCAACTCCCCAAGCCAGTCGCTCTATTTTGTTGTGATGATGCGCACGCCCTGTTCATTTCTGAAACTTGCCGGATGAACAACATTCATATCCCCGAAGAAATCGCTCTATTGGGTGTAGATAACGACGAACTGATGTGTAATATTTCCGACCCACCCATTTCATCCATAGAGCTGGAAGTAGAAAGAGGAGGCTATTCTATCGGCAGACTCATCCACCAACAAATAAAGAAAGAACATGAAGGCACTTTCAATATTGTTATCAACCCCATCCGCATCGAACTACGCCAATCGACGGAGAAACACAATATCAAAGACCCTTATATTCTCGAAGTGGTGAAATATATAGATTCACATTACAGCTCCGACCTGACGATAGAATCTTTGCTTGCCAACATTCCGTTATCGCGCAGAAACTTTGAGGTGAAATTCAAGAATGCGATGAATACCTCTATATATCAATATATTCTGAATTGCCGTTGTAACCATCTGGCGGATTTATTGCTCACGACAGATCGGTCTTTAGCTGATTTGGCAATAGAGGTAGGGTTCAAAGATTATAATAATATCTCGCGCGTCTTTAAAAAATATAAAGGTTGTTCACCTCTTGAATATCGCCAAAAGAAGACTAGTCATATTTAATCTTCGTTTTTTGAATAGTACTTTTCGTTTTTACTATAAAAACTATTATAGAAACAACCTACTTTTGTCATAAAAGTTAATACTCTCTCAATTTAACGAAGAATGTATTAGCTATACCCAATCTTTGTTATATCCTTAAATAAATATATTCTAAAATGTCAAATACCATTCAAAAACACAGCAAAAGGAAAGCGCAGCTAACAATAAAGTTCGGATTTTCCAAACAGTTTTTTATATACTATATAATTATCTGCATAGGGTTCTGCACAGCTAGTTGTATAGAGAATAAACAAACTAATTCACTGCAATATAATACAAAAGCATGGAATAAAATAAAAGATTATTTCAATCCGCCAGTGATATATAAAGATAATTATGGAAATTATCGTTCCCCTCTGTTACTGAATAATGGAGACACTATCAAGAATGTAAATGATTGGAATAAAAAACGAAAAAAAATAAAAGATACATGGATGAATTTAATGGGGAAATGGCCTCCTATAATTAAAATCAAAAATTTGAGATATTAGATACGCTTAAACGTGAGAACTTCTATCAATATCGTGTCCGCTTCTATTGGGTTCCTAATGAACAAACAGAAGGGTATTTACTAATCCCTGATAAGAGAGGGAAGAAGCCTGCTATTATTTCTGTTTTTTATGAACCTGAAACTGCCATTGGAATCGGTGGAAAACCTAATCGTGACTTCGCTTATCAACTTACTAAAAGAGGATTTATCACCCTGTCATTAGGAACAACCCAAACAACGAAAGAAAAAACATACTCCATATATTATCCGACGATCAATAATGCTTCTCTACAACCTCTATCAGCATTAGCCTATGCAGCTGCCAATGCATGGGAAGCATTAGCCAAAGTTCCTGATGTAGACTCTACTAAAATTGGCATTGTCGGACATTCATATGGAGGGAAATGGGCAATGTTTGCATCTTGCCTCTATGACAAATTTGCATGCGCTGCATGGAGTGATCCGGGTATTGTTTTTGATGAAACCAAAAGGGGATACATCAACTATTGGGAACCTTGGTATCTTGGCTATTACCCTCCGCCCTGGAAAGATACCTGGAACAAAAACGGATATACTAAAGCCAAAAGGAATTTATTCGCAGTTACGTAAAAATGGGCATGATTTACATGAAATTCATGCACTTATGGCTCCCCGCCCTTTTCTTGTTTCCGGAGGCTTCTCTGACGGACCTGAAAGATGGATACCTCTAAATCATACAATACTCATTAATCGAATTCTAGGGTATGAAAACAGAGTAGCGATGACCAATAGAGCGAAACATGATCCTGATCCCGAATCAAATGAAATCCTTTACAATTTCTTCGAGTGGTAATTTATGTTCCACTAGTTGACAAAAAACATTACATAATAAAAAATATCTTATGAAAAACTCAAAAATTAATTGCAGAGCCACTATCAATCGATTCATTTTGCTCTCTCTCACTTTATGCTATATTTCCACAGCATATTGTAGTAATAAGGAACAGGAAATAAAACAATTTCTCATTTATGATGCTATGTCATACATCGGCAAACCAGACTTAAGTTACTATGGTCTTCAGCCTGTTTATCTAATGTATGAAGTAACCTTGACAAAAAAACACTCCGATCATCCTTCAAAGTCATACTTGACTTCAACAAAATCGAGAAACAAGCCAAACTTGCATCCTTATTTCCGAGAACTATGATTTCAACGGATATAGAACAATGGTATTACGAGCCTTCACTTACAGACCAGGAAATAGAACAAAGATTCGACACATTATTTAGTTACTTTAGACAAAATATTTCACCAAACATAACAATCGGCAACTATGGAGCCGCTCCTACAGCCTTATGTGTACACCGATACTACCATCCCAAAATGTCAGAAGATAGTATATTGATGACTTGGCGAAAAAGCAATAAAAAACGTTGGGCTGCACTCAAATATGCAGATGTAGCTCAACCCTCTCTTTACATTGCCGAGCCTAATATCGAATCTTGGATAAAAGATCTACAAATAACAGTAAAAGAAATAAAAAAGCACTACCCCAATAAAAAAATTATAGCATATATTTGGCCCCAATACTATGATAAAAAAGATAGTCCATATTATAAACAATTCATTCCCCCCCACATTTGGAAACAAATGCTAGAGGCTACTTATACATATTGTGATGGAAGTATCATATGGTCAAGTAGAACAGATGAAAATGATCAATCAGTATTCTGGGAGGATCTTCGGGTTCAACAAATCTGGGAAGTAACAAAACATTTTATCCATTCCCACAAAAGACAGATTGTGTTTCCTGAAAAAGAAAACTTGTCCATATTGACTTCTACTCCACAAGAATTCAATATATATTTAAACACAAATCACCCCCAATTAGCCCAATATGGAGTTCAGACGATACAAATGATTAATGAAAAAGATTTGGGAAACTGTACCAATGAAACTTTTGTTCTTGATGTAGACAAAGTGAAACAATTTGCCATACAAACTCCAAAATCCTCCAATACGCCTATATGTATTGCACCGATTAATAAAAAGAGTGATACATTAGATTATCAAGAAATTTACAAATTGTTAAAAAAAGACAATGGTAATCAAATATGGCAAATATCCTCCACAAGTTTAGGTAAACTAAGGCTTCATAATTCAAATATGCATGTCAACATGGGAAGTTGGGCAATAAATACAATGAATTCTCCGCAAGAGCCGGAAAAATTCACAGATGCCATTATCATAAATGCCCCTATCGTTGATAATGACACAATCACTTGGAAGAAAGAATTATACATTACTATAAAAGAAGCACAATTCAAATCTGAAGGAAAACCAATATATGTATATTTGCCAACCACCTCGCTTAATAACAATTATACAATAAAAGCAACGGAATGGAAAACTGCATTGAAAACCGCCCAACAATGGTGTAACGGTATAATAATACATGATATAAACAACAATCTACCTGACACGAATACAGCAATATGGCAAGAAAGTTTAAAATTCATAAAAGAAATGAAGAATACAGTAGATTAAACTTACGTTTTTTGAGGACTAGTCTGCGTAAAATCAAATCGATACCTTGATATATCAGGCTATATTTGCACTATTAGGATATCCAATCAATAAACTGCAATACCAAATTTAATACAAAATGAAAATGAAACTATTGAAAAGCAAAATTCTGCGAGATGCATCACGAATAAAATCTTTACCGATATGCATCTTTATGTTCTTTTTCCTTTTTACTCCCTTTGTTTATTCCCAGAGTAGAAAGCAAATAACAGGAAGCGTACAAGATGTTCAGGGAAACCCTCTTATTGGAGTTAGTATCTTGGAAACCGGAACATCAAATGGGACCATCACAGATATGAATGGTACCTACTCTCTCAATATAAGTTCCACAAATGCAACACTAAGATTCTCATATATTGGCTATGAAGAACAACTAATTAAAATACAAGGTCGAAATGTCATCAATGTAAAGATGAATGAAGAAACTAGTAATTTAGATGAAGTCGTAGTGGTTGGCTATGGGGTACAACGAAAGTCCGACTTAACCGGAGCTATATCTTCCATTAATGCAGCTGAGACTTTAAAAAAAATGCCTGCGGCCCAAGTAGCCGATTTGCTCCAAGGACGCATTGCCGGGCTTAGTATTGTAAACTCATCCGGAGCAGCAGGTGCTGCCCCTACGCTACGTGTCCGCGGTGTAAACTCCATAAAAGCAGACGGTGGCCCACTAGTCGTTATCGATGGTTTTCCTGGTGGTAACCTCAGTGCCATAAATCCCGCTGATATAAAATCTATTGAAGTACTAAAAGATGCCTCATCAACAGCAATATATGGTTCAAGAGGAGCCAACGGTGTCATCTTGATTACAACAAAGTCTCCTAAAGAGGGCAAATTATCAGTAGACTACAATGGTTATGTTGTTGCCGGAACACCAGCCGACAAACCTTCCATCATGCCCGTAAATGAGTTCGCCCGTATGGCCAATGATTGGAATCAGGCATATTATGGTAAAGACCTATATACAGAAAGACAAATCACTAATTTCACCAATGGATATGATACTTATGATTATATGGGAAATATCATCAATGATTACGCCATCAGCCATTCTCATGACATCAGCATCAAAGGAGGAAATGATAAAATGAGCTTCTTATTTTCCACTCAATATATTCATAATAAAGGAATTGCCGGCCATTCCACAAATGACAGATGGAACTATCGTTTAAAAGTGGATGCTAATATCACTAAAAAACTAAAATTTGGAGCTAATTTTATGAATGATTAATAGTGCTGCAGGAAATAACTTCTCCGGACAATACAGTCTACTCACTTTGGCACAACAATTTCCGCAAACTGTACTTCCGTATGATAAAAGAAGGAAACCTCACCCAAGGAACTATCGACAATACCGGTATTTACAATCCAATAGGTTTCATTGATGAACAAAAAAGGAATAACAACGAGGATATGACTTTAATAACTGGTTACAGGCATATATCAGTTATGAAATTATTCCCGGATTAACATTCAGAAATGAACAGCAAATAAATATAGGAAACCGTTTTTATGGAACCACAAGCAGCAAACAAAGTATGAATGGATTCCTAAAAGGAAAATCATTAGCTACATATTATGATGCAAATTCATGGGGGTGGCGCATGACAAATACACTTAACTATACAAAGGAACTAAACAAGAATAATCGTATCAACGCTACTATTGGTGTAGAAGAAAGCCTATCACGTTCATACATCATGAGGCAGACTGCAGAAGGATTAACTTCCGAAAGCATCGGCTGGAAAAATATGATGTTGGCAGAAACCAGCAAACTAGAAGACAATGAGGTTAGCAAGACAACAGCCATATCATATTTCGGACGAATCAACTATGTCTTAATGAACCGCTATATGGCCACAGTAACATTCAGAAGAGACGGTTCTTCCTTGTTGTCTTACGACCATAGATGGGATAACTTTCCTTCTTTCAGTCTGGCTTGGAATCTAAAAGAAGAATCATTCCTTAAAAATATTAATTCTTTAGACCAATTGAAACTAAGATACGGATACGGAGTTTCCGGAAATCAGGCAGTAGCAGCTTATTCGGCATATACACAATATGATGCAACAATAGGGAATGGCCAAATAGCTTATACGCTTGTCCCAGGTAATCCTATATTAAAATGGGAAAAAACACATCAACACAACTATGGGGTTGATGCAGCTTTTCTAAATGGCAGAATTTCATTCACATTCGATTATTACGACAAAAAAACAAAAGATGCCATTAATACTGTAGTTCTCCCGGCAGATACAGGTTTATCATCCGGACTAAGAAATGCTGCTGAAATCAGCAACAAGGGGTTTGAAATTACTTTGGGAATTACTCCGATTACAGCAAAAGACTTCTATTGGAAAGCAGACATTTCATTGGCTCATAATAAAGCTAAAATTGAAAAATTAGGAGATATAGATTCGGATTTCATGGAAATAGGCACAGGATGGGGAAATTCATTCTATCGTTACTTTGTAGGAGAACCGATCGGTGCAATCTACGGCCTTCAATCCACGGGAGTGTGGAGTACCGAAGAGTATAATAACCCTGATATTAAAAAACCAACTTCTCCTACAGTAAGACCCGGCTCTTACAAATATGTCGATCAAAACGATAGTGGAACTATAGATGCAGATGATTATGTCATTATCGGTAACGGGCAACCCAAATTCAATTGGGGAATGATAATTCATTTACCTATAAAAACTTTGACTTAAATATTTTCTTAATCGGTTTTCATGGATTTGATATTTACAATTACCCAAGAGCCAGACTTACAAGTTCCTTATCTCCATTCCCCGAATTAGCCGAACGCTGGATTGCAGGCAAAAATGAGAATGCAATTATAGCCGGATTCGGTAAGGACCGGGACGCTATAACAAGCCCTGAAACGGTAGCATCATCTACATTTGTAGAAAAAGGAGATTTTGTAAAATTGAAAAGCATTACTTTAGGTTATAATTTCTCCAAAGGTTTATTATCAAAAATAAATCTAAGTGCAGCGAGAGTATATTTTTCGATAAAGAATGTTTGTACAATCACTAAATATTCCGGAAACGATCCTGAATTGTCAATAAGTAACCCTCTACGCCCCGGACTTGATATGGGAACTTATCCCAGTCAAAGAGAATATCTACTTGGCTTAAATGTTTCATTCTAAATACAAGAATACAATGAAAAAATATATATTCATACTTCTGACAAGTTTTTCTTTAGCTTCTTGCGTAGACTTATTGCAAGAACCGCAAAGCAAATTAACGCCTGCCACCATCGAGTTGACAGAACAAACTCTTGAAAGCATGACCAATGGGCTTTACAAAGATTTATGGGGAGAAAATTTCGGCTTTAACTGCCGGTTGGCATCACTCGCATTGGCTGGTGACGATATGACTTCAGGTGCTTTGGACAAAGTCAGGAATGTTTTGGACGATCAACTAAAAGTTCCAATAGATAATGCAGATGTGCTAAATTTATGGAAATATTTTTATCAAACAATATACTCTGCAAATAATATAATATATCTAATCAATGAAAACGAAAATCTCGACACCCAAATAAGTAATAAGTATTTAGGAGAAGCCTATTTCTTCAGAGCCTTATCCTATTCTATATCGTAAGATATTGGGGAGATGCTCCTGCTATTACAGACCCTAACTCAAGTACAGACATAGATGGGAGTAGTAATATGCCACGTAAACCGGTGAAAGACATCTATGAAAGAATAATTCTCCTGATTTAAGTAATGCAATCAACCTGCTACCATTACAAAGCCGTGACAATAACAATCAGGCTCCAACCACCTGGGCTGCCAAGACTTTGCTTAGTGACGTATATATAACCATGGCTGGATGGCCATTAAAAGAAGAGAATTATTATGCAGAAAGCTGCTAAAACTGCAAAAGATATCATAGAAAATGGACCTTACGATCTGGTCGGTGAATATAAAGATCTTTGGATGAACACTAAAAAGACGGATAAAACTGAACATATATTCGCACTACAGCATTCACTATCTTATTTACCAAGCCAATATGGCATATCCTATCTTGGAAAAGAAGAAAATGGCTGGTATGACTATGTAGGTGATCCTGTATTCTTCAAAAACTTCCCTAATGACAAAAGAAAAGAATTCTGCTATATTACATCAACCGTGGATACTAAAGGAAATCGGATTGACTGGGAAGACTTTGATATAGGCGCACCTTTTATCCGGAAATACAGGAACTATGGAGGCTGTGGAACATACGGTATTGATGGAAACACCTCTACACGTAGTTCACTTTCAGAAGGTCTCACTCCTATTTACAGATTTGCAGACGTATTGCTAATTTATGCCGAAGCCAGCAATAAAGCAGAGGGTTCCCCCAACACTCTTGCATATAAATGTTTAAATAGAGTCAGAGACAGGGCATTTGGAGATCAAAGTCATCAATATGCAGGTTTAACACCAGAAAAATTTGCAGATGCGGTATTCGATGAATTTGGCTGGGAAAATGTATTTGAATTCAAAAGATGGTTCCAATTGGTAAGAACAGAAAAAAGTAGACGAGGCTATAGGCAAGAATGCAGCAATTGGAGCGAGATTAAACGCTAATAAAGAGAATTATCTTTTCCCGATACCTGTAAGACAATGCGAACTCAGAGGTTGGAAAAACAACCCTGGCTATTAAGTAATTTATCACAAAATCAAGAACTATATGAAAACATCAGAGATTAAATGGTTGACCATGTTACTATTCAACTACCATGCTGTTCATTACTGCATGTAGTGACGACACCATTCGTCCTCCTTATTTAGAAGAGGAAATTGAACCTTACTCCGGAAACAAAAGAATTTGTTGTTTACGATGCGATGAGATTATAGATAAACCGGATCTTACATCGGATATGATC
>ENA-OQAB01001484-OQAB01001484.1-human-gut-metagenome-genome-assembly--contig:-NODE-1484-length-11104-cov-2.615560_pt1 | contig 11104 bp, 15 predicted proteins | sample MGYA00242490_ERZ504517 | MGnify/ENA primary metagenome ERZ504517 (study PRJEB26092, sample SAMD00036298) | human gut metagenome | host: Homo sapiens | study: EMG produced TPA metagenomics assembly of... | reverse complement strand
CTTTGATTATCTGAAAGGCAGTGACCGTGAAGGACCGTTTTGGGTCCTTGAAACGCTGCCTGACGGCGCAAGGCATGGATCACACTGAACGCCTATGAGAAAGGGAATCGCCCTTGACCACAGCAACAGCTTTGTTTTATGAGGGTTTAATTGCCTTATAGCTTTTATGGAGGGATTGAAATTTGATTCCAGTAGGAATTTTATGTGTTTTATTCGCTTTTCTTTTATACAGCAGGACCTTATCCGCTAGCTTTATCACGGATGGGGAGACATACTTGTCATTGTCTTTTTTCGGATTTGTACCGGTAGGCTGCACTTACTATGTGATGTGCCGTGACTGGACTTGGAATGTGACACTCGCCTCTCTAGCTTGCGGACTGATTATAGATACCTTGTTGATGGTGAATAATTACCGTGACCGCGATCAGGATGCAAAAAGCGGAAAGAAAACAATCGTAGTACGCTGGGGAGCCAATGCATGGGCTAACAATTATACTTATTTTTGGGATTGGCTGCCGCATGGCTTTGTTTATTGTTTATCCCGACCGGGCACATTTGGGCTGCATTATTACCCCAAATTTATCTGTTACCTCACTTCATGGCATGGCAAAGAATGGTAAAATCAACAGGGGAAAAGAATTAAACAGCATATTGGGAGAAACCTCCCGCAATATGCTGCTATTCGGCGTATTACTAGCATTCGGCCTTATCCTATAATCTTCTGGCAAGATCTTGCCAGAAGATATTTCCCAATAAAGCGCAACAAATCATTCCGCTTTCTCTATCAATACAGTGGCATAAGCGGAAATGCCCTCCTCCCTGCCCGTGAATCCCAGTTTCTCTGTAGTGGTAGCCTTTACGGAAACATCATCCACATCAATCCCCATCAAATGAGCAAGTACCAACTGCATTTCCGGAATCCGCGCTTTCAATTTAGGACGTTCAGCACAAATCGTTGCGTCCACATTACCTACTTTATATCCTTTTGCAGCAATCAGGTCCACCGTTTCAGCCAATAAAATCTTGCTATCAATATTCTTGAATTCACCCGCAGTATCAGGAAAATGATAACCTATATCACGCATATTGGCAGCTCCCAGCAAAGCGTCACAAATGGCATGAATCAACACATCGGCATCCGAGTGTCCCAATAACCCCAATTCATGTTCAAATTTTATTCCTCCAAGCCATAGTTCACGACCGGTTACCAGTTGGTGCACATCGAATCCAAATCCTACTCTTATTTTCATCTTACATAAAAATCTAATAATTTCTCACCTTCCAAATACCCCTGCAAATGCTGTCCTATGCCGACTGGCCCTACTCCCACAGGAGTCCCCGTATAGAGCAAATCTCCAATCTTTAATGTAAAAAACCGACTAACGTATGCAATTATCTCATCCACCTTAAACAACATATCCGCAGTGTTGCCTCTCTGCACTGTTTTTCCATCTATATCCAAATGAAAGTTTAAATTCTGTATATCCTTAAATCTGTCTACCGGCACAAAATCACCTATGGCAGCCGAGCTATCAAACCCTTTACACAGCTCCCAAGGCTTGCCTTCCTCCCGGAACCGCCGCTGAAGGTCACGTGCCGTAAAATCTATTCCTACCGTCACCGCATCATAATACCGACTGGCAAAACGCGGAGCAATATTCTTTCCCAAACGATTAATACGTACTACCAATTCTGTCTCATAATCCACCTGCTGAGAAAAATCAGGAATAAAAAACGGCTTGCTGTCTTTCAGCAGAGCCGAATCCGGTTTCATAAAAATAACCGGTTCTTCCGGTAATTTTCATCAGCATGTAACTCGTGGCAATGTGCAACGTAGTTCATTCCTACGGCTATAATCTTCATATTATTATTCTTGAATTACATTTAATCTGTTAAACATTACAGCCAGATGAGCATAAAGTGATGTATTCTGCACCACAATATTTTCCGGTACACGAATACGGAACGGTGTAAAGTTCCAAACAGCCTTAATGCCACCCGCTATCATTTTATCTGTTATCTCCTGTGCTATATTAATAGGCACAGTCAATACCCCGATATTCACATCACAGGATTTCATTTTTATCTCAAATTCATCCGAATGATAAATAGGAATTCCATTTATTTCCTTCCCGACCAATCCGGGATTAATATCAAACGCACCTACTATCTCTAATCCAAAATGATGCAGCCCCGAGTCGCGCAATAAAGCACCTCCCAAACTACCGACACCAAACAAAAAAGGCTTTATGCATTTTGGTAAATCCCAAGAAACGCTCCAGCACCTCTATCAACGCATCAATCTCATACCCCACACGTGTACGGCCGGATATATTTACATAAGAAAGATCTTTCGCTATTTGGGAAGCATCTACATTGATTTGCTTGGATATTTGGGTAGAAGACACGTACGTTTCTCCCTGTTCTTTCATCAGTTTCACATTCGAAAGATACCACGGAAGCCTGCGCAAAGTCGGCTCAGGCACTTTATCCGAGAATTTATGCATACGTATATCCATCTTTTTCTTTAGGTATTATCATTAGGTAATTTGCAAAAGTACACTTTTATTTGTTACATTGACGGATAGAGTATAAAAAAAGTCTTATCTTTGAGTATTCATTTAAGCAAAATTCACATGAAAATTAACGATTGGAAAGAACGTCTGAATGTGGTTTATTCCACAAATCCTGATTTCAAGTATGAAAGCGTTGAAGAGGAAGCGGTTGAGACATTAGATAAAAAACAACAAAAGCTACGTGTCAATATAGAAAAAAAAGGACGGGGTGGCAAAACCGTGACATTAATCAACGGGTTCATCGGAACAGAAAATGACCTGAAAGAGTTGGGTAAATTATTGAAAAGCAAATGTGGAGTAGGCGGTTCAGTAAAAGACGGGGAGATCCTTATCCAAGGAGAGTTCAAGCAACGGGTCATCGAGTTATTGAAAGCTGAAGGATATACCCAGACCAAATAACCGGAAAAAAGAAAGGGACTGTTGTCACACAGTCCCCCATTCTATAATTGCGGAAATCTTATTCAGCACGTAAAGTGAAACGTTTGAAAGCAACGATCTGCAATTCAGGATCAGCTTCCTTCAACACTTCTCTTACAGTCTTCTTACCATCCATGATATCCTCCTGGTTCAGCAAGCAAACTTCCTTCAAGAACTTACCCAGACGACCTTTAGCAATGTTTTCAATCATCTGTTGCGGCAAGTTGGCAGCTTTTTCAGCAGAAACAGTAGCAATGATTTCCTTAGCTTTGGCAATATCTTCGTCAGTAATCCAGCCCTTAGCCTTGTTACTTTCCATGTGCTCTTCGCTGTCTACATGTGCAGGGTTGATACCAGCCTTCTTCAAAGCAACTTCAACAGCCTTGTCTACTTGTTCTTTCTTAGTCTTATCAATAGCTACCTGTATTTCAGCTTCTTTTACAGATTCAGGAACACCGGCTTCATCAATTGCAATAGGATTCATAGCGGCAATCTGCATAGCAACTCCGTGAGCGGCAGCTTCAGCTTCCTTATTCATGGCAACAATAGTACAAAGCTGGTTATTTCCCTGGTGGTTATAAATAGAAGTATAAGCACCTTCAACCACATTGTAGCCATCCAATTCCATTTTTTCACCAGTGATACCGCTACGGTCTGTTACAGCATCCTGTACAGTACCGTTACCCATAGGCAAAGCCTTTACTTCTTCCAAAGTCTTACATCTGTTGGCAACAGCAGCATCCAGAATAGCTTGAGTCAACGCTACGAAATCAGCATTTTTAGCAACGAAGTCGGTTTCGCATTTCAAAGCGATGATAGCAGCAAATTCGCCATCCTTTTTTGCCAGCACACAACCTTCAGATGCTTCACGGTCAGAACGTTTTGCAGCAACAGCCTGTCCTTTTTTACGGATAATTTCCATTGCTTTATCGATATCGCCGTTTGCTTCAGTCAAGGCGTTCTTGCAATCCATCATACCAGCTCCACTAATCTTACGAAGCTTGGTTATTTCAGCCATAGTTACAGCCATAATATTCCTTTATTTTTTAATTGTTAGTAATATCTTTAAAACAGAATTGAGAATTGAAAATTGAGAATTGAGAATTAACAGCATAATCTGCCCCTTCCCCAATTTTCAATTCTCAACTCTCAATTTATACTATTAAGCTTCTTCGTCTTCTTTCAAGAAAGCGGCAGCCTTAGCAGCATTGATAGCTTCTTCTTCGGCTTTATCCATACGAGCCTTGGTATTTTTCTTCTTACCAGCACCCTTAGGAGCATTTTCACCGGCAGCTTCCATATCTACTTTTTCAGCTTTTCTTTCTTCCAAGCCTTCAGCGATAGCGCCACAACAAGCATCCAAGATCACTTCTACAGACTTAGTAGCGTCATCGTTTGCAGGAATCACGAAGTCTACGTTTGAAGGATCTGAATTTGTATCAACGATAGCAAATACAGGGATACCCAGACGGTTAGCTTCACGAACTGCAATGTTTTCTTTCAACACATCGATAACGAACAGTGCTGACGGCAAACGAGTCAAATCAGCGATAGAGCCTAAGTTCTTCTCCAATTTAGCACGCTGACGAGAGATTTGCAGAACTTCTCTCTTAGAAAGGTTTGAATAAGTACCATCATTGGTCAACTTATCGATAGTAGCCATTTTCTTCACAGCCTTACGGATAGTCGGGAAGTTAGTCAACATACCACCCGGCCAACGCTCGATTACATAAGGCATATTTACAGAAGCAGCTTTCTCAGCTACTACTTGTTTAGCTTGTTTCTTAGTAGCAACAAACAGGACTTTCTTACCTGATTTTGCGATTTGTTTCAGTGCATCAGCAGCTTCATCTACTTTAGCAACTGTTTTATGGAGGTCAATGATATGGATACCATTGCGTTCCATGAAAATATAAGGAGCCATTGAGGGATTCCACTTTCTCTTAAGGTGTCCGAAGTGGCAACCGGCTTCCAATAATGTATCGAAATTAGTTCTAGACATTTTGTTATTCTTTAAATCGTTTACTTTCTTTTTTGTTTATCTCAACCAACCATCGGGTAGTCCGCTACCAAGTAGAGTCCCGCTGGTTTAGATACTAAACGCTTCTTAACCAGTTCCAAGTAAAACCGGATATTAACGTTTACTGAACTGGAATCTACGACGTGCTTTGGGCTGACCCGGTTTCTTACGTTCTACAGAACGAGAATCACGTGTCATGAAGCCTTCTGAACGAAGAGCTGTTTTATCTTCAGGGTTGATTTTAACCAGCGCACGGGCGATAGCCAGACGCAAAGCCTGTGACTGACCTGTAAAACCACCACCGTAAAGGTTTACTTTGATATCATATTTTTCAGCAGCCTCCAGCTTGTTCAAAGGCTGTTTTACTACATACTGAAGAATAGTTGATGGAAAGTACTGTGCAAGGTCTCTCTTGTTAATAGTAATCTTTCCTGTACCTTCGCTTACGAACACGCGTGCTACGGCGCGTTTACGTCTGCCTAATGCATTTACTACTTCCATTCTTTATTATTTAAGTGAGTTTATATCAATTGATTTCGGAGTCTGAGCTTCATGTTTGTGTTCACTACCAGCGTAAACATACAAATTGCCCAGCAACTGTGCTCCCAGACGATTTTTAGGAAGCATACCCTTTACTACTCTCTTCAACAGTTTTTCTTCACCGTTAGGTTTCTTCATCAACTGGGCAGGAGTCATTTCTCTCTGACCACCGGGATAACCTGTATAGCGCAAGTAAACCTTGTCGTTCCACTTGTTTCCGGTAAATTTCACTTTGTCTGCATTAATGATAATAACATTATCACCGCAGTCAGCATGAGGGGTAAAGTCTGGTTTGTACTTTCCTCTCAACAGTTTCGCAACTTTCGAACCGAGACGGCCTACGACCTGATCGGTTGCATCGACAACAACCCATTCTTTATGAGCTGTTTCTTTGTTTGCAGAAATGGTCTTGTAACTTAAAGTATCCACTCTTAAATTCTTTTTTAAATGTTAACTACTAAAAAACAATTCTTCCCAGCGTTTCTAACCGTTCCCGGACAAAGAACTATTAACACGCTAAGAATTAATTCTTTATAAACTTTTGATAATAATCGGCTTGCAAAGGTACGGCTTTTCTTTGAACTGACAAACAAATTAAGATATTTTTTCCTCCTGCTTTTTGCATACAAAAGGCTGATACAACCACATCTAGGCTTTGAATAACGGAGTAAAAACATAGGGAAGAAATTTTGATTCTTCCCTATACATATACAGTTATTCATATATTTTCAACGATTCCAGCCACTCTCCATCTCAGAGCAAGTACAAACAGCCACAGATGCCGCATTGTTTCCACCGGACTGACGAAGCTTTAAAAGTTCAGTTGCTGAGATCCGAACTACTTTTCCATCGGGACGACCATAACACAGTGTCCCTTCGCGCCGTGCAGTTTCCTCTATCAACCGCTGTTCCGCTAATTCTAAACCATAACGCAACTTCGCACTTAATTCCTTATATTCTTCTTCAGTTGACATAACTTCTGATTTTAGTAAAAAGTTCTTGATTATAGATATGGACCTCATCTCCCAAACGGAAGGCGTCCGCCACAATAACACGCGGTGTGCAGCTATTGTCCGCAAGCATCCAATAATCCACGCAAGGCATATAAATACGGAAAAAGTTTTCCAACCCCGAACGATAACGACGACGGATAATGGGAGCAGGTACATCATGCCCTCCGTTGGCAACACGCTGTTTCACTCGCTCTATAGCCAGTTCAGGCGAATTCAGCCAAAAATAAATAAGGCTGACACTATATCCTTGATTTTGTGCCTGCTGGATAAGATTGATATAAGAACGGGTGGACAATGTGGTTTCAACAGAAAAACTGACTCCGGCTGACAACAGTTCTCCGATGCGTTTCAGCATCAGTCGTCCCGCTTCGATTGCTACACTTGAGGGGTTAAAAGGAGAAAGTCCCTTGGCGATTTCATCGGCATTGACAAATTCACGGCACTCTAAAATTTCGGGTAATACCGTATACGAAGCAGTCGTTTTACCAGCTCCGTTACACCCCGCTATTATATAAAGTTTAGACATTAATCTCCTTTTCTATTTCTGTTATTGGCGACAAAGTTAACGATTATTTCCAATTTTTGTTCTCGAAAAGACATAAAAGTGATGAATAATAGCACATTTTTTGAAATTCTGTGCAAATCAAGAAGAGATTACAGGAATTTTACCGTATATTTAAGTGCAAACAGGTAGCAGTTACTCACTACATCATTTTATTGGAAACAATTAATACATAGACACCTTTCATTTAAGTATCCAAACAAGCAATCATATAAACAAGACACATATCCCACCATATAGATAGGGACCACGCTTTCAAAAAATGAAAGAGCAGCCCCTCCCCAATGACTATCCTTTGTTTATAAACAAAGATTCAAACTTATCTGACCAAATCCTTGGGATAAACAGGAGGCATTTTCACCCGTTTCCAAGTTTCATAATACCAAGAATTGATTTCATTTCCATCCTTATCCGTTTTCACAAAAAACTTCAGTACCATGACATCGCCCCCCTTCATCTCAAATTCCAAAATATTATCCACACCTACCAATTGTGGAAGATGCAGATTTTTCTCCACATGCTCTGTATAAGCATTAGGAGCAGTCTGCCGATAGGTACCGGAACCAATAATAATAGCTCCATGATTAGGAATCATGGTCATATTGGTAAACTTGCCGTCATCAGACAAAATTTTAAAAGAATTACTTGGTTTCAACTCACCCGGCACCTGAGGAGTACCTGATACATAAAAGCACATCTGCCAAATCCCTTTCAAGTTGACAGGGGCTGCATCTGATTTTTCCTGTCCCACTACACGCGAAGTACCGATTAGCAAGAATGCTATCATCAGTAGGAATAATTTTTTCCGTTTCATAGCTGTATATATTTAGTTAACAAATTGCGTTATGTGGATACAACAAAATTTAGAAAAAATTTTTCAAACTTTCTGCTTTTCAAAATAACTTTTTTTACAGTTAAACACAAAAAAAATTACCAATGCTCTATGTTATAGGGCAGGATTTTTTGAATTATTATTTCCTACAATTAGAATTCAGCATTGCGCGGAGTACGTGGGAAAGGTATCACATCACGAATATTGGTCATACCGGTAACAAACAGCAACAACCGTTCAAAACCAAGTCCAAAACCAGAATGAGGACATGAACCAAACTTGCGGGTATCCAGATACCACCACATATCCTTCATCGGAATTCCCAGTTCCTGAATGCGGGTCATCAATTTGTCATAATCAGCCTCACGTTCAGACCCACCTATTATTTCGCCAATCTTCGGGAATAATACATCCATTGCACGCACCGTCTTTCCATCCTCATTCTGCTTCATATAGAATGCTTTGATTTCTTTCGGATAGTCTGTCAGGATTACAGGACGTTTAAAGTGCTCTTCCACCAAATAACGTTCATGTTCAGAGGCTAAGTCTACTCCCCAATATACCGGGAATTCAAATTTATGACCTTTTACTACAGCTTCCTCCAGTATCTTGATACCTTCCGTATAAGGCAGACGGACAAATTCTTCCTTCAGCACGCCCTGCAAACGTTCTATCAATCCTTTATCGAACATATCGTTCAAGAACTTCACATCATCATAGCAGTTGTCAAGCGCCCACTGTACACAATATTTAATAAAGTCTTCGGCCAAATCCATATTATCAGTAATATCATTGAACGCAACCTCAGGTTCAATCATCCAAAACTCGGCCAAGTGACGCGGCGTATTGGAGTTCTCCGCACGGAATGTAGGTCCAAATGTATAAATAGCCCCCAAAGCAGTAGCAGCCAATTCACCTTCCAACTGTCCGGAAACCGTCAAACTGGCTTGTTTGCCAAAGAAATCATCATCATAAATAATCGCTCCGTTTTCATCTTTCTTCAAATCATAAAGATTCTTGGTAGTAACCTGGAACATCTGTCCCGCACCTTCACAATCGGATGCTGTGATAATAGGTGTATGAAAATAGAAGAAACCACGTTCATGGAAGAACTTATGGATAGCGATAGCCATGTTGTGGCGGATGCGGAATACAGCTCCAAATGTATTGGTACGGGGACGCAAATGAGCGATCTCACGAAGAAACTCCATCGTATGACCTTTCTTCTGTAACGGATAAGTATTATCACAAGTACCTAATACTTCGATTCCACGCGCTTGAACTTCGGCAGCCTGACCAGAGCCAATGGATTCGGTCAACTCACCGTTCACACTGATACATGCACCGGTGGTGATCTGCTTCAACATTTCTTCGTCAAAGTTTGCCAAATCAACAACAATCTGCACATTATTTATTGTAGAACCGTCATTCAGGGCGATAAAATTTACCTGTTTGCTACCGCGGCGGGTACGAACCCAACCTTTTACATTGACCATCGCACCAAAATCACGGCGCTTCAGCAAGTCAACAATCTTTGTTCTACTAATTTTTTCCATTGTTTTGTCTCTTTATTGTTTATTATTCAAATGAGCCCATGCGGAGCATGTTCACTTCTTGTTCCGTCAGGTAACGCCAGTCACCGCGACGCAAACCTTTTTTAGTCAGGCCAGCAAAATAAACGCGGTCCAGCTTGATTACCTTATATCCCAAGGATTCAAAAATACGACGCACAATACGGTTCTTTCCGGAATGGATTTCAATACCGACTTGTGATTTGTCTGTTTCCGATGCATAGCTGATGGCATCTGCATGGATCTCTCCATCATCCAATGTCACACCTGCTGCAATCTGGTCAAGATCTGCCTTGGTTACATTCTTATCACAATATACATGATAAATCTTCTTCTTCAAATACTTAGGATGAGTCAGCTTGGAAGCCAAATCACCATCGTTAGTTAACAGTAATACACCGGTAGTATTACGATCCAAACGCCCAACTGGATAAATACGCTCCTTACAAGCACCTTTCACAAAATCCATTACAGTCTTACGTTCCTGAGGATCATCAGAAGTAGTCACACAATCCTTCGGTTTATTCAACAAAATATAAGTTTTACGTTCAATACTTACCGGTTCGTCATGGAACTTCACTTCGTCAGTACGCTTGATCTTAGTACCTAATTCGGTTACCACTTCACCATTTACACTGACTACACCTGCTGTAATAAACTCATCAGCCTCACGACGGGAACATATACCTGCATTAGCCAAGAACTTGTTCAGACGAATCGGCTCATTTGGATCGGTCAATATATCTTTATATTCAATCTGTTTCTTCAGACTATACTTTGCATTCGGGTTATAATCAGCCTACGGGGGCGATAGGACGATTGTATCCGACCACCTTGATAACCACCGGTACGAGGACGATAACGGACGGTCGGCCGCCTTGATTATAACCGCCCGGTACGAGGACGCGGAGTGTAAGAACGCTGTTCACCACCTTCACCGCTGTTAAAACGGGGACGCGGAGTATATGGACGCTGCTCACCACCTTCGCGATTATATCCTCCGGTGCGGGGACGCGGAGTATAAGGACGCTGCTCACTACCTTCGCGATTATAGTTTGTACGGGGACGGTATTGACGTTCACCACCTTCCTCACCATTATTGAAACGAGGGCGCGAAGTATATGGACGCTGCTCACCACCTTCACGATTATAATTTGTACGAGGACGGTATGAACGTTGTTCTCCTCCATCCTCACTGTTAGGATTAAAGCGGGGACGTTGCGGACGGTCACCATTATTATAGCGATTATAGGAAGGACGGTCACCGTTGTTATAAGAAGAACGGTAAGGACGGTCGCCACCTTCGCGATTATAGCTGTTCGTACGAGGACGGTAAGGACGCTGTTCGCCGTCGTTGTTGTATCTGTTGTAATTACTGTCTCTGTTATAAGACTTATAACCACCATCACGGCTTACATTCTGGTTTTCTTCGTTTGCAGCACCTTCTTGTCTGCTTTCATTTTCTGTACTCATGGTTTTCCTTTTGTTTATTAATTAATGTATAACGCCTCTCGGCTTTTTGATTAAATCCAATCTTAACTATTTTTTAAAACCTGTATTAATTATGCGGTGT
>ENA-OQAB01001483-OQAB01001483.1-human-gut-metagenome-genome-assembly--contig:-NODE-1483-length-11110-cov-2.662478_pt1 | contig 11110 bp, 16 predicted proteins | sample MGYA00242490_ERZ504517 | MGnify/ENA primary metagenome ERZ504517 (study PRJEB26092, sample SAMD00036298) | human gut metagenome | host: Homo sapiens | study: EMG produced TPA metagenomics assembly of... | reverse complement strand
AGCAGTTGAAAGAAAAACACCGAACTCGCCAACATGTCCGCTGATGTAAACATAGTGGAAGAGCAATAGCAGAATCAATACGACCTGTACATATAGTTTACGAGCCTTTACACTGTGTATCATAGCATCGTAGAACCTTACCATAAAAGAACGGTGGCTTTTGTACAATGCTAATGGCAATACGAAAAGCGTTATACAGAAGATAAGTTGTAGTATATTCCAAATCATAAATAATAGGGTTTCTCGCGTATTTGAATGGGGGATATCATCAACTCTAATTGGACAATATTGTGGGTGGCCAATAGGATGATAACTTCGGCGTCCCTCGGTGAAAGGTATATCGCTGCTTTCTTAATACGTTGCTTGAACGTATGCTCCTGCTTACGGTAGGCTGCCAATGCCTTATCCAGTTTATGTTCCGGAATTGTCCATGTCATGCCTTTGGCGTATGAGCCTTTGTCTTTGTAAGCCCGCAGTACCAACGTGCGGGAAACAATGTAATTGATATATCCGTTTCTTGACAAAGCATACTCCTTATAGAAATTGTCATCAACAACCTCTATCCATGTCCGGTATTCCCTAATCCAATAAACCATTTGTCGGTATAGTGTGTCCCGCATAACATGACCATTAAAGGAAATCCATCAAGAGATCGTCTTTGTTCTTCTTATACTTGAATGTGCCACTTTTGGAATGAAGATCCAAATCAAGGCACAGCTCGCCGTACATCTGCTCAAGAGAATCATAGATGGTGACAAGAATGCTATTTACCTTACCGTCTGCATCTGTCTTGCAATTCATCTTGAACATCTGTCCAAATGCCGGGTTGGAGTATGCACAGGTGCTATGCCCGAATTTGTCAGCGTGCGTGGGGATGTGGTGGTAGAGAGTTATAAGCTCCATATCGTCCTCAAACAGATCCATCACTTCCTCCAAATCGTAAGGGTCGCGTAGCGGGAAGGTCAGTAGGGCGTAGTCACCGTAGAATTGTGCTTCCTCCATTGTCGTCACATCGAGTAGTTGCGGTAGTTGCAGAGGGACAAATGTCATAAAGTCATTGAAAAAATGTCGTAACATATTCATTTTTTATATTGTTAGAGCGTCTGTATGAAAATATCCATAAGCATTCCTGGCAGTTCAGTCAGTTGACCACTTTCCGATTGCAGGATTCGGCTCAAGGTTTTGAACGCCACAGGTGTCTGTGCCGCCATCCTGTCAAGTTGTTTCCGTTCTTTATCGGAAAGCAATGTCATAGAGAATCCGTCCAATGAAGTATAAGGGTGGATAAGCATCCATATATAAGCATGTGCTTGCGAAGAAGTCTTGATTTTTTTGTTCCGAACATCTTCTATACAAATCTGCATATTTTGTATTTGGCGACGATTGGTGCGCATTGTCAAATAAAGCATAGCCTCCCGATAGGTAATCTCCTTTCTCTCAGCGGCAAAGAATATCTGCGAACAACACTGTTCAGTACCACGTGTGATGTCAGCCATACTCTCACCTTCGAAATCGTGCAAGTGAGAGAGGAACGCACGGAATATAGCATCTTCTTTAGTGATATAAGTAATCAGTTCATTGCGGCTATGTATGCCGTTACGGATAGTTCGGGTCAGTAACATACGGTAAGCCGCAAGGATTTCCTCTTTGTTACCCTTATGAAGCGGAAGATTATCCAGTGAGTTGAAAAACGGGCGGATTTCTCCAGCGGCATGATGCAGTTCCTCATCATTGTTATAAGGTGAGAACTCTCCTTTGAGAGCCAAAAGTTCCTGATAAGTACGCGTCTTTGAGAGGGCTAAGCGTGAGAACTCAGTGCGGATAGAATCATGCAGTCTGATACACTCTTCACGCTGATTGGAATGGGGGTGGCTGAGCGTATCATTCCGGAGATACCTAAAAACAGAGTCTTTTACTGTTTGCCATTGTAGGATATGCTTGGTCAATACTTGAAATGAGGAATCTTTCTGACGTCGTATATTGTACAAGTACTCCCTGTATATTCCGGCAGGATCGTTCGTAGCTTCAGACAATGATTTGCCATTTCTATCGCTGCATGATATCAGGCCCAATATGGCCAATGAAACGATACATCTTCCAGTCAAAAATGATGGAGTCTTGTAGTATGATTTTAAAATTTTCATATTTAACAATTCATATTTAACGATGCAAATCTATATATTATTTTTATTGTAAAAGCCCTTTTATATCGCATTTAGTATAAATTTTTGGTATCATATTAATAATAATGATTATCAATGAAAACAAGTGCAAGAAAAAAGCTAAAAAAAGGATTTAGCGAGATTTTTGCCACGATATGATTTTAGATTAAAATGAAAGTGCTATATTTGCACTTGTTATCAAAACAGTGTATATTAAAATGGCAAAAGTTGGCTATATATTCAAGGAAAATAATGACAGTTTTGATGCTGAGAGAGAATGGATGCAGCGATATGGTTGTGTACAAATCGTAGAGGAAACAGTTGAACATGAAACATTGAGACCTATGTGGAAACAGCTTATGGCGAATCTTCAAAGGGGCGATGAAATAGTCATATCCAAATTCAGCAATGCTGCACGCGGTTTAAGAGAACTGGCCGCGTTCATCGAACTATGCCGTATCAAAATTGTACGTGTCATATCCATTCATGACAGAGTTGATACTCGCGGTGAATTATTCCCCGGTACGACAGCAGCCGATGTGTTGTGGATAATAGGGGCATTTCCGGAAGAAATTGCCGCACTACGAAAATATTCCGCTCATGTCGAGAAGTTACGCCAGAATATCAAAGCCCCGGCTGTGCCGAAGGTATTACCTAAAGCTGAACGAGATAAGACAATCGTGGATATGTATATCAACGGGCATTCTTTCGATGACATTTGGGCTGCAAGCGGTTTTAGCAGCAAAAGTTCTATTTGGCGCATACTCAATAAATATGGCGTAAAACTTGATCGTGGCCAAACCAGCGGTCCGCGTGTCAAACAGAACCCGAAAGAGGACGGAACAAATGAAGGTAACTCCTGATAGAATTTTCAGATAATCAGGATCGTATATTTGTTTTCGGTTATTATTTTGTATTTTATTATTGTTAAAACTATAAAAGTAAGACTTATGGGAGATATTATAATTGTATTGCTGGTATTCTGGGTTGTCGGCAAGCTCTTGAAGGGCGTGTTTGGCGGTTTCAGTAAAAGCAGCTTCAAAGATGATAAGTAGGCCAGCCAAGGGATGGGTAAATACGGTCAAAAAAGACTGGTTCAAGAGGCGTGAAATTGTAAAAAGGAAGTGGAATGGAATAAATATAAACGGAGCTTCCGGCAACAGGAATCCAGGATATATCGGTTGAGATATACCCTGAATACATGTCAGATATTGTCTGTCCGGAGATGTTTAGGCTTTCCACCTATACCCCTCGTCTGTCAGTTCCAAGTATTCCTCTAATCCCGGTTTTACGAAAAAGACAATTTCAAAGGCTTCGTTACTTCCGTTATCGGGGAATGTCATGTCGGTTTCTCCATTTCGGATAGTCCCTTTGCCCACGTTGGAACCAAGGTCTTCATCCGCATAGGCATATTGAAACTCGACGTCCGGAAATATCTCGGAGAGTGTTTGGATAAGCAGAGGCACACCTTCCCAAGCCGTATCAACCAAAGCACGTTCGGTTCTTCAAAATTCTGATTAAAGGCATTCCATTTTGTACCCCAGTTGGCAATAGACCATTCATACCAAGTAGGATAACCGTATTTTCCCCAGTTTCTCAGATATGTCATTTCCAAGTTGTAATGCTTCTTCCCTGACTTTTTCCTCCTGAATTTCCATCCATTGAATGACTTTCAGGTCGTCCTGTGAATTGAACGGTTTACGTTGCTGTGCTATGATATACTGCATACCAAATTCCCCAGAAGTGGACGCTTCTATCAGTAAGTCCTTTGGCATAGGGATAATGTTGTTGAAGTCAATATAGCAAGGCGTACTGTCTTCATCAGTTTTTCCTTTTAAGAAATCCATCACATTTTGTACTGTTTCTCTGTCTGCGTTTATTTCTAAACGGTTTGTTACATAATTAGGCATGATTTTAATGTTTAAAGAATTGGTTAGTATTAACTTTTATTTCCCATATTGTCGGTTCTTTACTGATTGAACCGTTTTGGGATTTATGGATGCGGTAAACGGATGTCGATACAGCTTCATACGGCAACTTTTCTTGCCAAATTACTCTTGCGCAGGAAGGAAGAATTTTGTAAGAAATACACTTCAAGTAGCAGGATCAAGCGCGATAGCCGACCTTTGCATTTGATAAAACCAAACCGGTGATAGGATGAAGAATAGATGGGAGATAAAATGAAAAATAATTAATATAAAAGAAGAATGCTATTCCTTTTGCAGAAATATAAAAAAGGAATAGAATGATATAATTATAAAAGAGGGACTATTATTACCCTCTCAATTATAAGAGGGTATGTTCTCAAACTCCGACCCTTATTTGTAATACTGTAATACCGCAACACCTCCGTTAAAGGTTATTACGGTATTTTTTTTGAATTATTCTTGTGTTACTTCCATAGCATTGCTGTATTCTTTGATTTGCTCCATTGTCAGCCATTCGGGTTTTTCGTTTTCTCGGAAGCTGTCGTGAATTTTCGTCATGTATTCAATTTGTGCCTTTTCAGAACCAGCCCACAAACGACGAGAACTTTTGTTTCCAAAGCCAAGATAATATTCACAGTCGGCTTGCAAACGCCCCAATAACATATACCTGAATTTTAAATCGTGCTGTAATACTTCTTCTATTGTCATACTCGTTTTCGTTTTTAATTAAGTTTTTTATTTTCCCTTTTCAAGTCTTTCGACTTTGCCGGAAGGGTTGTTTTTCATGTGCGTCCCAAACGACGAAGCAGGAACGCAGTGCAAGGAATCGGAAATGAAATTTTATGAATACCGAAATCTATGATTTAGGAAGATTACGTCAAATTTCATTTCGGATAGCGTAGCGATACTTGGATAGCGTTCGTTCGCCGTAATTTTGCACACGAAAACAAGACCGGGCGAAAGTCTGGATAACGACAGGAAACATCAACATTCATTACATAAGGGCTGTAAAAGAGAAGCAGGCAGTTACGCTGCTATAAAAGGGAAACAAGGAAATTAAAAAAGTGGGCACGGAGCAATCTGTAAAAAAGGGGGATGCCACCTGTCTTCGGGCAAAAGAAGATACCATACCGATAGGATTTAACCGATACGGTATCTCTTTGGTAGTCATCAGTACCATACTTTCAGAAAACCATTTAAAAACATTCGATATTCGCCTCTTGGAAAATCTGCGGGGCGTGCTGATAAAGCAAAGGAAGATTCAATACCGCCATTGGATATTCCACAAATCCGCTTCTACGCTTGTAACCTGAATAGGTCGCTAAATTATTTGTCTCCAGAAACTCCATTGCATCCGGATAATGATTCACATCAATAAATGTACGGTCTGGCAAATCGAGTGCATCCATGCTCTCCAAATTGACGGATAGCACGATATACTCTGTTTCATCTTCCACACTTTGCAAAGTAAGTGCTAACCAGCCATTGCCATAAAATTGAGGCATGAGATAAAAGCGTTCTCCACGAAACTCGTATTCTTTCCGCGTTAGGGAGCTGTCCGGCTCTACCAAGCGAAAATCATCCTCTCCAGAAACAAATTCTGTTGATGGGTCGCTGACATCCACATACGTTCCATTTACATTGTGACACAAATACTCTGCATTTTCTGAACGAACAATCACAAATTGAATTTCCATACTTTTAAAATTTAGCTATTAAACATCATGTTCTTTTTTTCCCTTTTTTCGGAAGCCTTTAGGCTTCTCCAGTCGGGATTTGATTTTTACGTGCATTCAAGATTGCCTTTAAGGAAAAGCAGGCAAGGAATTTGGACAGAATTTTTACAGTTGCGGTATGGAGCGTATACGACATTTGAGCGATTGAAAATCGGGAAAGCTACTGAAAAATTGTGTTCAAATAGCGTAGCGGTACTTGAATGTTTTTCCGTGGCAATACCTTTGCACAGGAAAAAACAAGTCCTGACTGGTAGCAGCCTGAAACGAAATAATTTCGTTTTATACAAGGGTAAAACGGAGTGATAAAAAAGGGAATGACCACAAAGAGCAGCCGACAAAAGCCGGCTTTCTTTTGTTCCTGTGGGAGGAGCTGGGACATTTAATCCGTTACATCATAATAATAGCTTAGCTCGTCATCTTTCAGATACTCCATTGCATATTGACTGGCTTGTGCCCAAAGGGTATTATACAATGTCGCAATTTCCGGCCTTGTTTCATAATACTGCCATATCTTATGGTTAAGCACTAAAACCAGTTCCGTGAGATACTTGTAGTTCTCTTTCCACTCCTCAAAAGCACGGTTGAAAGTGTCCTGTATCGCCGAAAGACCAAATCGGTCAGCAATGGAAAAATCATTCCAAAAGGTTGTTTGCAATTCATAACCGTTCTCTAACATAAATTCTCTGAATGTCATAATGCCTCAAATTTTAAGATTAATATTTTATTTATTTCCCTTCGATACTTCCTGTACCGAAAGGTTGATTATTTTTCTGCCCACGGGATTGGCGGCCAGAACGGGCAAGGAGGATGCGGAAAATACACTCTTCGATATTTCGGAGAGGAAGATTTTACAGCAGCAAGTGTCAGCGGTCCTTGACAGGACGGACAGCCGGCAATCGAATTTTGCAGGGAAATAACCAGGCTTGCGGGATAGAAATATAGGGGGGTAGCTGGATGGGGCTATAAAGGAGGGCCGGAGTCTAAAAAAGGAAACTGGCACAAGCGGCCACCTACAACAGTTGGGCGGGAACATTCATAAATGTGTAAAAAGGAATAGTTTCCCACCACATTTTATGCAGAATATATACGGCATAAAACACAAGTGCCGTAACAGCCTCTTGAGAAAGCGTTACGGCATTTGTTTAAGTACAGGTTACAGGCTATTTTACCTGAACGAGGTTGTCCTGTAGAGTTTTCCAGCCATACACTGCGGCCACATAGGGGTGGAGGGAACGTGTAACTTGGCGAAAACCATTCTCGTCAATTTCATAGTTGTAGATTTTTGCGGCAATCCGTTCTGCGTCGTCACGATTTTCAGCGACACGGTACAAAACATAATTCGTGCCATCATGGTGCGACATACGGCCTCGTATATCGTAGCCGTCACCGTACCACTCTGCATCATACTGTGTAGATTGTAATATCCCGGCAATGTTGTCACCCAAAATTTGATAGCCTTGTTTGCGTCCGTTCCACAATCCTAAATCTCCAAATGCAATAATGACTCCATTGACATCCTTGTTTAGGTTCTGCCGCTCATCCCCCAATTCATTATACACTTCGTCCGACCACTCTTCATCGCTGACCTTGTAGGCATCATCGTCCAGTTCTTCTCGCTTGAAATTTTGATAATACTCTCTTGCTGTTTCATCCAATAGAGCATCACTTGACCAAATTATTTGTTTCATACATTCTAATTTTTTATTTTCCCTTCCCTTCAGAGGCTTTTACCTCGTCCGGTGGGATTTGATTTTACGTGCAAACCACAAGGCGGAAGAAGGGAACAATGCAAGGAGGAAGCGGAATCCGAAGGATTTCATTTGAACGGCATTGACTGCAAATGAAACGCGCCTTGCAGGTTCACGTCCGACTTAACTTCGCACTGTAAAATTAATGGACGGCGGACGTAACCTCACTTTTGGGAAGAAATATGGTTATAAGAGGGACTGGAAAGCTGCTCAGAGGTATGGAATTGAGAGAGTCTTCTTTTTTCTATTGAAAATCGTAATCTGCCTGTTCATCAAGTGGAGCTAAGTATAACAGTATTACCGGGTGAAGATTTCATTTGGAGCTTGGCATCGCAACAGTCACTTATAAAAGTATGATGCGTATTAATCCGGTCATGAGCAAAACAAAAGCGACCAAAAGATCGCTTTGTTCATGATAAGGCAAGAATTATTTTTTGCCTTTTTTCACGGGCTTTACCGGCTTTTCAGGAACATCCTCCTTTTCGATAGGAGGATAAAACTTGACAGCCACCATAACAACACGATTGTGCTTCACACCGACCTTGTCGGTCCACTCTTCAGGCTTAAAGTAGCCTTCAATGGTGAGCATCGTACCTTTGGTCAGTTGGTCGAATGACCCAGTATTCTCGTTTTTACGCCAAGCCTCAATATTCATAAAGGCTGAAATGCGGTTGGTTTCCTCGGCATTCCTTTCCTGACGGCTTACGGCCAATGGGAAACGTGCGACACTGCTGTTGGTGAACTCTCGGATTTCAGCGTCTTTACCTAAGAATCCGGTTACTGTGAAATTGTTTTCAATCTTTTTCCATGTTGAATTGCTTTTAGAAGTTATTAAATCAATTTTTACACTGCCTAAAAAGTAGATGTCGTTTAAGGGATGCACCAAGGATAGCGCGTCAATACGCTTTATTTTTAGCCACAGGTAAAATCGAAGGCTCGATAAAGGAAGATTGAAGCGGCTACGCCATTGGTCAAGACAACCATGTCGTTCCCGTCGGCATACTAATCTTTGCAGAGGAAAAATGATGATTGCTTCGATAAAAAGCGATTATGGAAAATGGGAAACAAGTAAACCGGTAATGATAAGGAAAAAGAGCAAATCCAAATGTCGGCACAAAGGCGAGACATCCGTCCGAAAGTCAGTGAAGAATAGCAAAGCCAAAGCGAGACATGCCTGGCTTGAATTGAGACTGTAACAAACAGAATACCATCCAATCAGAAAAAAGGCCACTGCATAAGGAATGTGTCAGCCAAGAGTGGACAGAAGCGTAGGTAGCCCATCCTTGGAGGATAGTGATATCCGCATCGAAAAAAAATGGAACTGGAAGGAAAAACGGCAGGAAGAACCAGACTTTTCACAAAGTGGTTTCCAATTCTCTTTGTGCGAATGGCTGGTTTCTACAAAAGGGAGTGGCGCAGCCAAAAGAAAAAGTTATAAAAGGAAAATGGAAGTAAGGCTGAAATGGGTGATTCCATTCCAGCCAGTCGATGATATTTGTCCAAGGTGTCATTGAAATTCAACCATCATAATACGATGCTCGAATATTTTGGTTTTGTCGCTGGGACGTCGCTGGCAAACCCAAAGGTGTCGTGCACCGTAACCGTATGTGAAATATTCATCAAGTGGAGTTTTTTTCTCCAACTGTCTCATGCTTTCACGCAATTCCGCCTCATTGCCAGAAAAAAGAATCGTGTTAATGATTCGGAAATAAAGTTCAGTTACCTCGTCACAATAGGGGCAAAAGCTGTGTTCAATTGTTACTTTCATGCTTCTTTTGATTTTTATTGTACTTCGATTATATCTTCAATTCGACCATATAGGACAGAACGTAGTGCGGTTTTGTCAATGGTATAATATTCGGCAATATGTCCGTGTTGTTTCACGAAATACCGTTTGAGAACATCGGAGAAGTCAAAACGGTAGCCCATTAAAGCGATACCTCTTTTGAAATGGCAGCACTCTTTCACATTGCGGGTGAGCCAGTTCTTTTCTTCCCGACTCAACTTGTCGCCATTATCAAGACGTTCCCGTAATTTGTAAACCTTGCTATCTTTCAGTTTTTCCAATTCGGGCACATCCCATTGGACGAATTTCATTGCTATCTGTGTCATGGTTTCTATGTTGTAAAATTGTAAAAATTACTTCATCACAGTATTTAATACTCTCTCTTTGCCACAGATGAAACGAACAGTGATTTTGTTGTCGAAATCACCGACAATCGTTCCATCCGTGTGTCTCTTATAGAATAAGCAAAGTGTAGGATAGACCATAATTTTACTTTATCTTCTTCTACTCATTCAGTTATTAATTTGACCTTCCATTCTCCCTGAGAGAATATTCTAAAGCTCACGTACTCGTCTTCAAATTCATAGGTTAGAATCTTGATATAGACTTTATCTTTGTCCTCCAACGATTCTACCAATTTTTTGATTTCTTCTTCTGGATACACCCAACGAGAGGAAAATTCTGCATCTACACTATCACCATATCGATTGGTAAATTCGCTGAAAGTGTCATCCAAGAAAGCCTCTATTTTGTCGAGGTCTGTTTTATTTTCCGTTCTTGCGTGGAAAATGTTGGTTGCATAATTTGCCATAAATACCAAGTTTTAAGTTTGTTACTTTCCCTCCTGTAGCATTTCACTTACTTTCGGGCTTGATTGAAATTATGTCGCTTCAACAGGTGGCATGGCTATGTATGCAGGGTTTCACTACAAAATACTACCTCTGCGAAGCGGAGCGTGGAGATTTTGTAGTGAACCTTCAGGTTACAACCTTGCATACAATAAAGACATGGCAAATACCTTTGCGACACAATTCCCATCGGGCAGACCGAAAGTTGATATGCGAGCATGTGGGAGTTTGCTCGGTACGGATGTGTGTAAAAGGTGGCTATGAAGTAAAAGAGTATCGCAGCGAAAAGAGAAAAGAGGCAAGAGCTTATCTTCTCTTTTGGCTGTATGGGTAGAATGGGAAAATCACAAAAAGTAACATGAAAATCCAGTTTGGTTTAGTTTGTTAGCCTTATATATGGCTAAACTAAATTAAACTAAATATAGGGCCATGGCATTTTTGGCATGCCTGTACAAAAAAAGAATTTATCTTTGCTACAATGCAATACAACTTCAAGAGATAATAATTTGTATTCTCTTTATGAGCTGCAAATAATTTGTTAGTTAAAGTTAAGGAGCAAATTACTTCGAATGATGAGAAGCAGATAAAATTGCTCGGAATGCACTCTGAAAGCAAACAAACGAAAAGAAAGAAACAGAGTGCAAATAGAAAAATGAGAAATCACTTTAATTCCTATTTTTGTTCCTTATTTGTTTCTCCATTAAAATTACCTTTCTTATAATATATTGATTATAAAATATTTAAGTGTATATTTTTAAGATGGTTAAGAATATTAACAATATAATTTTCTGCCATCTTTTTGTATTTTGATTTTCTAAAGAATAGCGGTTTGGTACCCTGAAAGATTGAAAAAGCCCCTTATCCGACAGAGGATAAAGGGCTACGTAGAAAAAACGAGTAAT
>ENA-OQAB01001482-OQAB01001482.1-human-gut-metagenome-genome-assembly--contig:-NODE-1482-length-11111-cov-2.997633_pt1 | contig 11111 bp, 13 predicted proteins | sample MGYA00242490_ERZ504517 | MGnify/ENA primary metagenome ERZ504517 (study PRJEB26092, sample SAMD00036298) | human gut metagenome | host: Homo sapiens | study: EMG produced TPA metagenomics assembly of... | reverse complement strand
GTCAACCATTGTCGCTTTTCTACACAGTGTGACTGTTTCCGCATATCGGGGCGGTTATTGTCGCTTGTCGTAAACGGTTGTAAACCCTTGTCAACTGTCTGCACGGTGTGACAAAAAACAAGCCCCGGCAAATTCTCCACGTCAGAAATACGTCTCAAAAAGTATGTGGAAATTTGGGAAGCGACAAATGGCAACCGAAAAGGTGTTAAATTTTAGAATATGCTGGTAATTAAAGATTTACACTCGGATATTTCTGATTAGTTTTGGTTGTTCTATGGTTATAAATACAAGAACGAAAGTGGTCTTGCGCAAGGTGGTGACTATTTAGGATATCCGGCTGCACGCTCGTTTATAATTGGTGCTAATATTACGTTCTAATCATCTTTAATACTATATCATTATGAAAAAGATATATTTGTTATTTGTATTATCTGTTTTATGTATGTCTTGCAGTGATGATTTCATTAGCAAAAATCCTCCTTCGGATCTTAACTCGGAAGGATTTTATAAGACTGAAACCGATATGAACCAGGCAGTATTGTCCGCTTATGCGAATTTACGCTCCCTTTATAACCAAACATATGTCAGATTAGGAGAAATTCGCTCTGATAACACAACCTATTCTTGGTTAAGTGGAAATCCGGCAAATGAAAAAGGAATTGATGAATTTTCATCTCCTTTATTGCCAGAAAATAATTTCTTGGCCAGCTGTTGGGATGATAGTTATAAAACGATTCTGCGCTGCAATATCGTGATTGGAAGGATTGAAAATATTGAATTTAAAAGTGAAGTATTGAAAGCTCAATATACGGCAGAAGCACGATTCCTGCGTGCATTAATTTATTTTTATCTGAATCGTATATTCGGTGGATACGGAGTGAATGGTGAATTACTTGGTGCTATTAAAGTCGATAGGGAGATCACACAAACGGAAGCTTATGACATTGGGAAGAGTTTCTCTTCAGGAAATGTATGATCTTATAATTCAAGATTTGAAATATGCGGAAAGTAATTTGCCTGAATCATACGGCTCTACTGATATCGGGCGTGTGACGAAAGGAGGAGCAACGGCTTTATTGGGTAAAGTCTATATGACGATGGCAGGCTATCCGCTGAATAAAGGGGAGGAGTATTATAAATTAGCAATAGACCAATTTAAATCGGTAATTGGTAATTCTCGTTATTCTTTGGTCCCAACCTATAAAGATTTGTTTGAAGTATCCAACAAGAACACGTCGGAATCGCTTTTTGAGGTCCAATATAAGAAAGGAACGCAAGGCGGAGCTACTGGCAGTCCTTGGAACAATAACTTTGCACCTCGTTTTTCTGATAAAGAAGTTGTGTTGGTGGGAGATAAAGGTGGTGAAAATTCCCCTACGCAAGATATGTCCAATGCTTATGAAGTGGGTGATCCGCGTAAATACGTTTCCATGCGTGACGGTTGGACGAATGCGAAGACGGGAGCTTGGGAAAATGAAAAATATGTCTGCAAATATTATGATGTTTCAACAAGCGGTTCGGACAACGATAACAACTGGATCGAATTGCGGTTGGCTGATATTTATCTTTTATATGCCGAAGCACTTGTTCGTACGAATGGTGATAAACAGACAGCTATTGACTATGTAAATAAAATTAGAGAACGTGCACGTAATACGCCGGGAGATCCGGACATTACACCTGCTGCGGATTTATTACGGGATTACACGCTTTCAGATTTCTCAACCTCCAACGACCTGTTATTGGCTATCGAAAAAGAACGTCGCGTGGAACTGGCTTTCGAAAATCATCGCTGGTTTGACTTAGTGCGTACAGGACGGGCAAAGGATGTGATGACTGCTGAACAAAAGTTTGACGGTTATTCCGATTTTACTTGGAGTGATGATGCTCTTGCTTATCCTATTCCGATGACTGTCATGCAGTCTAATCCTGGTAAAATTATCCAGAATAAGGGATATACGCAGTTGTAATTGATATAATGAGGGTGTATTTGCACCCTCATTATAAACTCATAATTTGCTAATGCCATGAATAAAATAAGTGTTGCTTTAAGCTTCTTGTTATTGGCCGTCTGTACATCTTTTGCACAAATAAATGAGAAAAGGTACACAATATCGGATTGTATAACCTCTTTTTCAGATGAGCGTGTGATTAAGAATAAGACAGGCTGGGCTTTCTGGTTTATTCCTGCTGACGGAATTGCGGATACTCTTTCAGTAAAGATGTCGTGTGTGGATAAGGGAATAAAGACACATGAACCTCATTCTCATTTTGAAGACGAACTCTTTTACATGGTAGAAGGGACATCCGTCGTTCATCTGAATGGCGAAGAGCATGTTCTCAATCAGGGGGATGCCTTTTATGCTCCGGGAAGCTCTTCTCATAATATTCGAAGGGTAGACGATAAACCGATCAGGTATCTTATGTTCAAGCGTGAGATACGGGGAAAAATTTGTCAAAACCTTTTTTACCGGGGAAAAAGAATTATTCTATGAAAGACTGCTTGATCCCCTTTGATCATTCGCTTCATACCCCAAAAGGCGGGAGGCTAAATATGTGGTATCTGACAAAAGAAATGTCGGCTGGAGGTTTGAATGCTCAGTTACATGTTTTTTCGGATTCACATCTATACAAGCAAGACGATTATGCCGGGCAGGAGGTCTTTTTTATACTGGAAGGGAAAGCGGAAGTAACGGTTAACGATGAAAAACGTTATTGTTGAAGCGCTTTCATCCTGCTATTGTCCTCCTGGTTCAAAAACATAGTATTCAAAAGGCAGGAGGAGATCGTTTGAAATTCATTGTAGTAAGAACAAAATAATAGAAATGGAGATGAAAAAAGTGTTTGTATTTTTAGCCGCACTTCTGTTTACGTGGACAGGAAGTGTTGAGGCACAAGACAATCAGCTTACAGCCAAGGAAAAGAAAGAGGGCTGGGTGCTGCTATTTAATGGAAAGAATCTGGATGGATGGACTTCTGTCGGGAAAGATGTCCCGCCTGCATTCGGCTGGGAGATTGAAAACGGAGTAATGACGGTTCGTAAACAGGATGGTAAAAGAGGTGGCGATATCATTACACGTGCACAATATTCGGATTTCGACCTGAAAGTGGATTTCCGTATCACGAAAGGAGCCAATAGCGGAATTAAATATTTCTTCACCAAGTACGAAAAAGGGGGTTGGTTAGGGTTGGAGTATCAAATCATGGATGACGAAAACCACCCGGACGGGAAATTAGGACGTGACGGAAATCGCTTGGAAGGTGGCCTTTATGATATGTTCCCGACATCCGCTAAAAAGGTAAATCCGATAGGTGAATGGAATCAGGCCCGTATTGTTGCTAAAGGTTCGAAAGTCACACATTACTTGAATGGAAAGAAAATCCTGACATTCGACCGTAGCAGCCAATTGTATAAGGAAACCTGGCAATTGAGCAAGTATAAGAATTGCCAACCTATGTTTGGAGATGTGGAAAAAGGGCATATTCTTTTGCAGGATCACGGGGATGTCGTTTCTTTTAAAAATGTAAAAATCAGAAAGTTGAAATAATTAAAAAACAAACAGAGACATGAAAAATACAACAACAAGAAGAGGCTTTATCAAACAAGTCGCCGCAACGGGTGTGGGTCTGACCATCGGCGGTATGTCGTTCAAAGCGACCAGTGCCAAGAGTTATGCGAATATTATGGGTTCGAACGAACGAGTGAATATGGCCGTTATGGGAACCAATGGCCGTGGTGCCGGTATGGCTCGTAATTTCCAAAGTCGTAAGGATGTGGAAATGCGTTACGTTTGCGATGTGGAAGAAAAAGCATTGGCAAAAGGGGTTGCTGCCGTAAAGAAAGTTGGAGGCAATCCGAAGACGGAAAAGGATATTCGTAAGATATTGGAAGATAAAAATATCGATGCCATACTGGTGACGGCTCCTGACCATTGGCATGCACCTGCAACCATTATGGCTTGTCAGGCAGGTAAACATGTCTATTGTGAAAAACCTTGTAGCCATAATCCTCACGAGGGTGAGTTGAGTCTTGCCGCCGCCCGTAAATATAACCGTGTCGTACAGGTCGGTGCACAGCGTCGTTCATGGCCCGGGCTGACGGAAGGAATAGAAGCTTTGCATAATGGTGTCATCGGAAAGGTTCATTTTGCAAAGGCTTGGTACACGAATAACCGCAAATCGATCGGTTTCGGTAAAGAAATTCCGGCTCCTTCCACGATTGATTTTGATTTGTGGCAGGGACCGGCTCCCCGTCGTTCTTACCGGGATAACCTGATTCATTATAACTGGCATTGGTTCTGGCATTGGGGAACAGGCGAGGCATTGAACAACGGCACACATGAGATAGATGTCGTTCGTTGGGGATTGGGGTTGGATTTCCCGACAGCCGTCAGCTCTGAAGGTGGCCGTTTCCGCTATAAGGATGATTGGGAAACTCCTGATACGCAGACGATCGATATCCGGTTCGGTGATGATTGTCTTGTAACTTGGGAGGGACGTAGTTGTAATTCCCGCGATACGGAAGGACGTGATCGTGGTGTGATCTTCTATGGTGAAGGTGGAGCGTTGGAAACAGGTCATAATGGGTATCGCATTTTCGATATGAAGAACAAGCTGGTTAAAGAGCTTGCTTCAAAGGATGTCATTGACGGTCGTGACCCGAACAGTCCGAGTGCTAACTTGGATATGGGACATATTGCCGATTTCATCGATGCGATCAAGACAAACCGGCGCCCGAATGGAGACATTGAAGAGTTACATAAAAGTACGTTGTTAGTCCAGTTGGGTAATATTGCCTGGCGTACAGGTCATCGCTTGATGATCGACCCTTCCAATGGTCATATTGTGAACGATCCGGAAGCTCAACGCTTGTGGAGCCGCACGTATGAACCGGGCTGGGAACCTATTGTTTGAGTTTCTATTTCATGGTAAAAATAGAAGAAAAGAAGGTGTCTGAAAAGGCTGCCTTCTTTTTTTGTTATGCTGCCCGTTTATTATCCATTTTTATATTTAAAATATCTTTGGTCTTCTCAATTATTACTTTTCGAGAAGTCATCCTACAGAAATAAGTAAAAAACAAAAGAAAACTGACTTTTTTAGCTAGTTTTCTTAGATTATGTGCAATAGCAACCAGGGTAAACTCTGTTTTTATCTTCTCCAGCCCTCTTAATCTAAACCGGTTCCACGCCGAGTTATGCTTTATTTGTGCAAAGACAGCTTCCGGTTCTATACATCGTCTGCCCCGATGATAAAGACCTTCCTCACTCATGAGTCTTTCCCGTGCTTTTTGTTTATACCTGTTAAGGTTATAGTTAACTTCTATGATCCGGTTGGCCTTTGATTTATGGCATTGAGACTTCAGCGGGCAACCCTCGCAGTTCTGTGCCTGATAACGCTTCAGTATGGATACATATCCCAAATCGGACTTACTTTTCCTTTGACCTTTATATTCCATATGTTGTCCCATCGGGCATATGTAATAATCCCTTTCCCGGTTGTAGTAAAGGTTCTGTATGGCAAAAGCATCCTTCTTCCAGGCACGCTTCTGCTCTTTGTGGAAATAATTGTACTTGACAAAAGCCTCTATACCCGCATTCTCCATAAACTCGTAGTTTTGTTCACTTCCATAACCGGCATCGGCCACTACTATAGAGGATTGCCTATGATAAGTCTCTCGAAAATCTTTCAAAAAAGAAATTAAAGTTCCCGTATCTCCGGCTCGCCTGTAAATTCCCAGATTGGTAATAAATTGATTCTCTGTAGCAATCTGTATGTTATAGGCAGGTTTCAATTGCCCGTTTTTCATATGATCCTCTTTCATGCGCATGAAGGTCGCATCCTCATCTGTCTTACTGAAAGAATTACGATCCCCTAATTTCTCTAATTGCGATTCGTATTTGGCAAGGCGGGGCAGATATTCTTCCTGTAACTTTTTGATTTGTTTCTGCTCAGCTTTGTTCATCCCGGAGAGCCGTTTGTTTAAAGCGCCCATTTTTTCCCGCAAACCACAGGAATCCATATCCGGTAAGCTATCCGGTGTCCTTTCCTGTTTATCCTGCTCGATATGTTTGTCAACCTCACTAAGGATTGACTGTATTTTCGACTCCAGTTTTACCTTGTTCTTTTCCACGCTACCACGCCAGACAAAAGTGTAGCGGTTGGATGCTGATTCCACTTTGGTACCATCGATATACTGTACATCCAAACTGACATAGCCGGATTCCTGTAACAGCAGAACAATGGCTGAAAACAACGATTTTATGTGTTCTTTTAAACGTTTGCCGCGGAAATCATTGATCGTGCGGAAATCGGGAGTACTATTACCAGACAACCACATGAAGTGAATATTCTCCTGCAAGGCCTTTTCTATTTTACGACAAGAATAGATATTGTTCAGGTATGCATAAAACAGAACTTTGAGCATCATACGGGGATGGTAGCTGCTGGTACCTCCTCCTTTATATGCCCAGAGCAGACAACTAATATCCAAGGCGTCTACAACACTGTTTACAACACGAACGGGATGATTGGGAGCTATCTTTTCCGATAAGCTGACCGGAAAAAGTACATTTTGGTTGGAAGTTAACTCTTTAAATACTATCTTAGCCATTGCTATAATGTTTGTTTTTTTGCAACGGTAAGATAATACTTTTTACCGAAATAAACAATAGCAAAAGGGGCTATCCGACTTTTTGGACAGCCCCTTTTTTTGCAAGCATCCGATTGGGCTTCACCATTTCCTGAAACCCTTTGACTATTATCATATGAGAGGGTGAAAACAGTCCTGACGCTTGCCTTCACCTTAAAAATTTACTTTCACCTTGTCTCGCCCAGACACACCAGATCCGGCCTCTTATACAAAGCGACATATTTAAGCGAATAATAAAGAGATTGTGAATGATATTAATATCCTAATATACTAACATTTAATATTTACCTTATATCTCTTTTCATTTTCGACCTAAGTCGAAAGCCTTTTTTGCCCATTGTCAAAAAGCCTTTTTCACCAAGGGCGAAAAGGTTTTCGACTTAGGCCAAAAGCTCTATGGTTTTATAGTTTAACAATAAAAGTATAGCGACTGCCACTCTATAGTGTACCTTCCATACCCGACTAACCCGCAGATGAAGACAACCGTAACAGGTGAAGGCACTTTTACTATTTGCATTCACCCATCAACAATCTTATAACCCAACCAGTGCATACAAAGGTGAAGCCTCCCCCTGATTATTGGCGGAAAATAAAAAAAGCCGGACTTTATTCAGCCCGGCCTTCCATAAACTTATTCAATAGATGATCGATCTACTTAGCATAGCTTACCGCACGAGTCTCACGGATCACCGTGATCTTCACCTGACCCGGATAGGTCATTTCGTCCTGGATCCTCTTTGCGATTTCGGTTGACAGGTTTTCGGTATCCTTATCATCAATCTTGTCAGCCCCGACAATTACACGGAGTTCACGACCGGCCTGGATAGCGTATGTCTTCACTACACCCGGATAAGAAAGAGCCAACTGTTCCAGATCATTCAGACGCTTGATGTAAGCCTCGACGATCTCACGACGAGCACCCGGACGTGCACCCGAAATAGCATCACAAACCTGTACGATCGGAGCAAGCAGCGTTTGCATTTCCACTTCGTCATGGTGAGCACCTACAGCATTGCAGATATCCGGTTTCTCTTTATATTTCTCGCAAAGCTTCATACCTAAGATTGCGTGTGGCAATTCCGGCTCATCATCAGGCACTTTTCCTATATCGTGCAACAGTCCGGCACGTTTTGCCTTTTTCGGGTTCAATCCCAGTTCAGATGCCATCACAGCACATAAGTTCGCCGTTTCGCGTGCGTGCTGCAACAGGTTCTGGCCATAAGAAGAACGATACTTCATCTTACCGATCATACGGATCAGTTCAGGATGCAAACCATGTACACCGAGATCGATAACGGTACGCTTACCGGTTTCCACCACTTCGTCTTCAACTTGCTTTCTCACTTCGTTACCACTTCCTCGATACGCGCTGGGTGGATACGTCCGTCCTGTACCAACTGGTGCAAAGCCAGACGAGCTATTTCACGACGGACCGGATCAAAACCGGACAACACGATTGCTTCAGGCGTATCGTCAACCACGATCTCAATACCGGTTGCTGCTTCCAACGCCCGGATGTTACGCCCTTCACGACCGATGATACGGCCTTTGATCTCGTCTGATTCGATATGGAAGACTGTAATCGAATTCTCGATTGCCGTTTCGGTTGCTACACGCTGGATGGACTGGATAACGATTTTCTTCGCTTCCTTGTTGGCTGTCATCTTTGCCTCTTCCATGATTTCATTGATGTAGGAAGTAGCTTCTGACTTGGCTTCGTCTTTCAAGGATTCGATCAGACGCTCCCTCGCCTCTTCGGCAGAAAGCCCGGACAGAGTTTCCAGATGTTCGATTTCACGCTGGTGAAGTTTCTCCAAATCCTGCTTCTTCTTATCTACCAGTTCCAGTTGGGCCGCCAGATTCTCCTTCACGGCATCCACTTCGCTATTCTTGCGTTGCAGATCTTCCTGACGTTGGTTCAAATTCAACTCACGTTGTTTCAACTTAGCCTCTACAGACTGTATCTTTGAATTACGGGCGGACACCTGTTTCTCCAGGTCCGCTTTCAAATGAAGGAACTTCTCTTTTACTTCGAGCAGCTTCTTCTGCTTCATTACTTCCGACTCCTTTTCAGCCTCGCGTATCACAGCGTCATACCTTGACTTCATAAGGACTCTCATCACAAACCACACGAGCAAGCCTCCGACAACGAAGGTCACAAGTGCTATGATTATAGTCATACCCATTTTACTTATAGTTTAAATTCAGTTATATTATTATACAAAAAAGCACTGCCTTACATGGATACACCCATGCAAAGTAGTGCGGAAACGCATCTTCTTTATTCTTACAACTATTTATCCTTCAGGTAACTTTCCAGTTCATCGGTCAGCTCCTGTATCTTTTCAGTAAAGGGACTTGTGTCATTCTTATCCTCCAACTTCAAGTTTTCCACCGATAGCTGAAAGGTTACCATGGCTAACAAATCTTTTACATCCACGTCGGAATATTTCTTCCGGTACTGGTCCATTTTCTTCCTGATTTGCCGGACTGCCTCACGGGCTACCTGCTCCTCACTCCGGTTGATCCTGATACCATAACTTTTACCGGCTATCTCTACATGTATAAGAAATTTATCGTCCATCGCCTCTATTCGTTTAATAGTGCAATGCACTTGTCTACTTCCCGCACTAACTTCGATAACCTCATCCTGGCACTTTTCATTTCTCCCTCGTTGACAGAAACGACCCGTGCAGTCAGCATGTTATCGCATTTGGCATTCAACTCTTCGATCGTCTTCATTGCCTGCTGAAGTTCTCCTTCTTTCTGTGCTAAAGAAACTTTCAAGCTCGTTGATTTTCTCCTTTTGCCTATCGCAAAACTCCATCAAATCACGAACCCTAACATCAAATACAGCCAACAATCTTTTATGATCTTCGGTCATTTCACACCAAATTCTACACAAAAGTAAAGGATAGAATTGAATAAAACAACGAATCGGTTTGTTTTTTTGACAGAAAACGTCCGGACACACAAAAGGCCGTTCAAACTAAAATCCGAACAGCCCTCCTTCCAATAGATTCAGCTACGCTATATTTATACTAACGCAACGTACAATTCACCCTCGACGTTTTCGAAAGCCAATTTGCCTTCTTTCGCTAACCAACCAAAAGCAGCATACATATCTTTTTCCGCTTTAATCTTAGTAGCTTTCTTTACTGCCTTAACACTCATCTTACCGCCTTCATTCAATGCGTTCCAAACAAGGCCGGCGTTTGTTCCAATCAATTCGATCATGTTTCTTTTTGTTTTGTTAATCGTTAACGGGGGCAAATTTATAGATTAATCGATTAAAACAAAAGGATATAGATGTTTTTTAGCATAAAGACAGGTGCTTTTTATGTTTTGAAAGCATAATTAACACTATTATAACAGAATTATAGCGTTATTTTCGTCCGATCTTTGGCTGTAACAAGTTCCGCCTCCATGTTTATAGCTGAAACATATTTGCTTAATAAGCCCACGGCATACTTTCCTGCCGCCTCCAACCCCTCCAATCCTGAATAACCATTTATAATCATTAACAAGTGAGTCGTATCCAGTCCTATTTTTGTCCGTTCCTCATCACTCGTCGGAGTTCCTACCCCACCGACTGCATCCCGGTAAACGGGCAGACCTGCAATATTCAATTCTCCACGCCCGATTCCATGATAAATTTCACCTTCCCTGCCGACTCCCAACACCAGACTGCCACCGGCAATTTTATCCGCATCGAAGCCTCCGATGGAATATCCGCTACGGATAGAAACCAAATTGATGAGATCGACCAGCGTATCGACCTTATAAAGGGGTAATCCACGGAGAATGCGCCTCCGCAAGGCTTCAGAAGAAGGACGATAACGATTCGGATCTTTTCCCAGACGCTTATAAGCCTGGCGGGTAGCCTGTATAGGGAGCCATTTGTTGATTTGTTCCAGTTTAACTGTTTCCCGGACAGCCTTTTCTTCGTCCGCTATCTCCTGCCAAAGCCTTTCGTCCGGTTCAGAATTGCAAACATCACAAGACAGGGCCAAAACATGCAAATCCGGACAGGCCGTGGCTATTTCTTCTGAAATTGAAATATTTGTCATAAAATTTCACTTATAAAAACCACAAACAATAAACCTATTTAGTCAGAAAGGATTAATTTTTCAATTGCAATAATGTATATTTCAGCTTGAGGATATAACTCATTCACTAATTCTTCGTCGCAGTACGCAAAATCATCATAGTCTCCACTATGCTTCTTTTCAAACAACGTTCCAAATATCTTACCTATTTTAATCGGCAACTTTCCTGTAGATACAAAATGTAAGCCAAGCATACTTTTTACGCCGTTATGAGTCTGCGTTAGGATATCATATTTAAGCAACTTCTTGCATGACCTTCCTGATTTGTTCTACTACATCTGTTCGTCTCATAACTTTTTTATTTAATAAGCAAAAGGACCATATATATTATACACCACTCTATTTACTACAAA
>ENA-OQAB01001481-OQAB01001481.1-human-gut-metagenome-genome-assembly--contig:-NODE-1481-length-11115-cov-2.920368_pt1 | contig 11115 bp, 12 predicted proteins | sample MGYA00242490_ERZ504517 | MGnify/ENA primary metagenome ERZ504517 (study PRJEB26092, sample SAMD00036298) | human gut metagenome | host: Homo sapiens | study: EMG produced TPA metagenomics assembly of... | reverse complement strand
CTGCAACAGGCCGAGGAAATTCCCATAGAGGGCGTAGCCACAGCCGACGATTGCAGCGAGCAGTTGCGCGCCCTCTACGAGAACGGACTGCAAGGCGGCGCCGAAACGGGCTGGGAGAACCTGGACGCCCACTGCACGTTCGAGCTGGGGCGGCTCGTGGTGATAACAGGCCGTCCGGGCGACGGAAAATCCGAGTTCACCGACGAGCTCGTGCTCCGCCTGCGTCTGCGCCACGGCTGGAAAACAGCCTATTACAGCCCTGAGAACCTGCCCGTGGAGTACCACCTCAAGAAGATTGCCGACAAGCTGTTGGGACGTAACTTCGCCCCCGGCTACGGCATGACCGAGGAACTGTACGACCAAGCCCGCCAATGGCTGGCGGCCAACGTGACCCATATCCTGCCCGGTGACGGCGCCTACCGCATAGACGACATCCTGCTCAAAGCCCGTCAACTGGTACGCCGCCGCGGCGTGCGCACCCTCGTGATAGACCCCATGAACCGTCTGGAGCAGGACAGCGGCATGACGGAACGCGACTTCATCCGCTCCGTACTGAACAAACTCTGCCGCTTTGCCCAGCGCAACCGTTGCCTCGTCATCCTCGTAGCCCACCCCCGCAAGGTCAACCGCAACGAAGCCACCGGAGAACTGCGCCGTGTGGAGATGAACGACATCAACGGCTCCGCCGACTTCGGCAACATGACGGACTACTGTATCGACGTAGACCGTAACGACAAGAAGCAAATCGTAACCATTTATATTGACAAAGTGCGCTTCAAGCATCTGGGCAGTGCAGGCACGTGCGCCAAGTTCGTCTACAACTTCATCAGCGGGCGCTACTTCCCTTGCGAAGAGGGTATCGTGCATACTCCGGACGGCGACAGTCCGGGCCCCGTAGACACGCGGTTCGACAATGCAAATTGGTTGAAAAATAATGAGGAACAAGGTTGCCTGTTCCACTGAAAATGCGTACCTTTGAAGCAATCAACTATCTGAATATCAAAACCTGAACATGTATAGACTATGATGAAAAATGATGCTTCTTTCATTGCTGAAGCCCCCTTCTCCATCCGCAGCTACGGCAAAGGAGAACTGGCGATGTGTTATATCCGCAACGTGGCGCAACAGAGTGCCGTAAACCTGTTTAACGAATGGATCCGTACCGCCCCCGGACTGGAACAACGCCTGCTGGCCACGGGCATGAACCCCGCCGCCCGCCGGTATACCCCCGCGCAAGTGCGGCTGATGGTGAGTGTTTTCGGAGAACCTTAAAGGGTTCTTCGGGAAAACTCCCGAAACGTTGCGGCTGTAACTGTCGTTGTGATTCTCTGCGGTTCCCGGTAACTCTCGGTAATTCCCTGCAACTCTCTGCAATTCCCTGCAACTCCCTGCAACTCCCTGCAATCCTCTGCAATCCTCTGCAACTCCCTGTAATCCTCTGCAACTCCCTGCAATCCTCTGCAACTCCCTGTGATTCCCTGTAATCCCCCGTAATTCTCTCCCAATCTCCCCCAACCCTTGCAAAGCTCCTTTCGTACCGGCACGCCGCCGTATCTTTGTATCAACGAAACGAAAAGGAGAAAACTCGCCGCGGAGAAGCCATCCCCGTCGTTCCGGAAACAATTGACAATTCATTAAAAAGTAACGAAATGACAAAAGCAAAAGCATTAGTAATGCGTACGCAGCGACACAAGAAAATAGGCGACAATACCTCGCCGATGGTCTACACGCTGAGACGCAAGCCAAAAGACGCCAAGATTCTCGACCTCGAACGCATCGCGCAAGACATCGAGGCACTGGGCAGCATGTCCGCCGAAGACGTGGTACACGTAGGCAGAGCCCTCGTCCGCCAGATACGGCAGACGCTGACGGACGGGAATAACGTCCGCCTGGACGGGTTCGGTATCTTCTATACCACCTTCAAGTGTCGCGCCACCGAGGCCGCCAAAGATTGTACGGTGAAAAACATCGAACGGGTGAATATCCGCTTCAAAGTAGCGAACACGCTCCGTTTGGAAAACGACACCAACGCCACGACCAAAGGCAACCCCAACACCTTGATTTTTGAGCTGGTGTCCGAAGACGGCGTTTCCGGCGGCGGAAACAATGGCGGCGGCAGCGGAGACAACGGTGAAGAGGAGAACCCGCTGGGATAAGGGAATTTTACGAACCGATAATCGGGATTTATCATTTATAACTTAAAAACAAAAGAATATGAGTAAAAGTACAGGAATCTGGGACACAGTCTTGAAAGTAATCATCGCCGTAGCTTCCGCCGTTCTCGGCGTTTTTCGGAGCCAACGCGATGACGTTCTAAAAGAGTAACGGTACACACCGTACGAGAGGATGCGCCGCCCCGGCGATGGGAACGAGGCGCATCCTCTTCTTTTTTTATCCGCTTTTATCTGCGCCGGAAGCGCCTTACCAGCGAACGCATCCCCGCCGAGCAGCAATAAAAGCCGCCGCACAATATCAGCAGGAACACCAGCGACGACACCAGCGCATACACCATCCACATGCCATAGCCCTGAGACGGTTCCGGCAGCGGAAGGAAACAGAGAACCACGTCCGTCAGCCCCCACGAAAGGACGGCAAGCAGCAGGTAAAGGAATATATTCTTCCAATAGGACATGACGGGCATTCCGAACCCTTCCTTATAAAGGAGATAGGGTTTCCAAACGCTGACGACGGTCAGCGAACTGGCTACATCGCCCAGCAACACGCCCGGAAGCCCCCACAGGAAGCCGCCCGCCAATGCCACCGCCACCGTGATTGCCAGCGTCGCCACCGCCGCCCATGTGTCGTGAAACAGTCCGTAACCGAAGATAAACTGGTCGTTCGTGCCTCTGAACTGGCTGATGAAGAAGTTGGTGAGGATAATAACCAACACGGAACGGGGCAATACGTACTCCTCGCCCAGCCACACCGTAATGAACGGGTCTGTCAGATGATAGAGCGCGAATGTCAGGAACGACGCTATCAGGAAACGCAGCGAGCTCAGCTCCCAAAAGACTTGCTGGATGCGCTTCACATCTCCCTCGGCTATCAGGTTGCCCACGCCCGCTCCGGTACTGCCCAGAAAATTGTCGACAAACTGGTTCAGCTTGGTGAGCAACAGCATATAGTTGCCGTAATACGCCACCAGCTTCAGTGAGGTAAACGCGTACACCAGAAAAGGCAAAAGCTGCGTCCTGCCCATTCCCGCCAGTTTATGTACAAACATCTGGCGGGCTTTACGCACGATAATCTTATTCTCCGGATACTTCCGCCTGCCTTCCGCCACCTCGCACTTCAGCCACGGATATACCCGGTTTATCTTCCAATTCAGGATGAACGAGTACAGAATGCCGAATATCAGCTCGATGGCTATCCACAGGTAGAAGCTGCCCACATGGCACGCCAACGCCGTTTGCAGGAGTATCTTGACGATATTGGCCGTTTGGAAGTAGACGGTGACCACATAATTGCGCTGGTCGGCGCCAAGCAGGGTCTGCCGGTAATTGACGAAATAACCGATGAGGGCGGAAGCCAAAAAGGCGAAATAAGCAAAATAGATTACTCCGAAATGAATACCGGCACCGGCGAATATGTAAGGCAGAAAACAGGCGAGCAGCAGCCCGGCGCCCAAAATCAGCAACCCCACATTGCGATAGAGATAGCCCAGCACCGAGATGATTTCCTTTATCTTGTCCCGGTTGCCGTCGAAAATCGGTTTGTAAAGCACATAGCCGATGGAAGCTCCGATGCCCAGCTCGGCCAGATTGAGAAAGCCCAGCAGGTTCTGCATCGTCCCCGTCAGCCCGACAAAGTCCGCCCCCAGCTTCTCAAGAAATATCTTTCTGGAGAAAAAGGAGATGAAAAGGGTGACAAGGTAGAAGAATACATTGACACGCGCGTTCAGATAGCTTTTCTTCAGACGGGATTCTGACATAGACGCTTTTTTAACTTTGCCGACAGCAAGCCGGAGAATGTTTCATAAACCATATCGGGACATTCCATACGCGTATAAATCCACACGGCTTTCAAATATCCCCGCCAGCCAAAATGCTTCCGGCACAACTGTACGTAATAGTAGCGGTTCACGCGTTTGTCCCGCTCCCCTATTTTCCGCATGAAACGGTTGTACCGGCACGATACCCGCACGCGCGCCAGCAGGTTCTCAAGCACAACGCCGTAGTACAAAGAGTTCTTGCGAACCGTGGCGCAATATATGGCTTGGGAGCAGAGAGCCGTTTTCCGGGCGTAATAATCGCTGTATGCCGAAAACATCACGTCGTTTCCTGCCGGAGTTTCATCGAAACGAATCCGGTGGTTCCGCACCAGGCTTGCGGATATCATCTTCGCCCACGGCACTCCGTTCTTATATCTCAGCGCTTCCCAATCGGCATCCTCACGTATCCGGCCGTAATATTCCTGCCGGGATTCCACCTGCCGGAGCGTATCCGAGTCCGTGCTCTCCGCCCGAAAAACAATCATGTCGTAATCCGTAAGGGCGAATGTATCCAGCACATCCAAAAATCCCGGAAGAAAGAAATCGTCGGCATCGGCAAACAACAGCCAGCGCCCCTTCGCCGCGGCCAACCCGCAATTGCGCGCGTATCCGGCTCCCTTGCTTTCGGACGTATGGATAATCTCCGTGTCCTTACGCTCGCTCCCCGGAAAGTTGTCAAAATCTACAACGGCAGACGAACTGTTATCGTCTACTATCACAACCTGGATATCCTGCCGTAACGGTATGGAATCGAGACAGCGTTGCAATAACAACGGAATATTCTTGTGAGGAATTATTATCGTATAGGTATATGCAAAGTCCATTTCAAGAGTTTTTCTTCTATCTGTCATTATCCATCTACCCCATGCACCGTATGAATAAACCGCTTATTCGCTTCTTTCAATCGGAACAGGTTCAAAAGCATCAGCAAGAAAGAGTAAGGAACCCAGCAAACCGCCTTCAGCAACCGCCACTTCCAATACTTGCGGGGAATGGCGAGAGCCAGCGCCGACAGCAGCAGGATGAATATTCCCCACCACTTACAGGCCGATGGGGACGCGCATAGGGAATGCGCGAGGGAGATGATGAACACGAATCCCAACAGCAGCACCCGGGAGAACGAGATTTGCTGGTAGAGCTTGTCGCAGAAGTCCCACTTCCCGTCACGGATGGCGGGCAGCAAGCGTCCGGCAAACTCAAAGAAGCTGTAATACTGCGCGGACAGCCAGCGGCGGCGTTGCTGGTAGAAATTGTTGGCTTGCTGTATCTTCTCGTCCTTGACGAAAGTATCGGGCAGGTAATGGAAATGCACGCCCTCATAAAGGAGCTTCATCTCCAGCACACGGTCAAAACCGCCCACCGAGGTGTTGCTCATCATCGCATCGTAAAACAGGGGATAGTCAAAAGCCATGCCCGAACCTATCAGAGCCGCCGACATGCCCAGATTGGCATGCCCCGAACGGAAAATGGAGTTGTTTATCTCCTCGCTGACTGCGTCCAGATAGGCCATGTCGGTGTTCAGGTTCTTGGCCACGCGATGCGTCTGCACCACCCGGACACCGGGCACGGCGAAAGCGTCGTTCACCTCGGACAGGTAGGACGGGGCGATAATGTTGTCCGCATCTATTATCAGCGCCACGTCGTAAGCGGCTTTGTCCAGGTATTCGAGGGCGGCTTTCAGGGATTTGGTGTTGGTGCTTTTCTCAAAATCCACTTGAAGCAGCTTGATGGGAAGTGAGGACAAGGCCGCGTTCGTCTCAGGCCGCATGTGGTCTGAAATAACGGTGACGTCGTATTTATCGTCCGGATAATCCTGCGCCAGGCAGGCGTGCACGGTGGACAGGATGACCGCATCCTCGCGATAGGCGGCAATGAGTACCGCAAAACGCTTGCAGGCGCGTGCCGGTACGGAAGCGAGAGGTTTGCCACGGCGCAGCGATGCCAGACTGTACACCAACAGATACGCCACATTTATTGACAATAAAATGTATAGAAACCAATCAAAGATATGTAATAAGTGTTCCAAAATCCATGCAATTTAACCCTGTTGTTTTATTTGTTGGAAAGTCTGCCCGCAGGGGCTTCGTCGCAAAGAATACAAAAAAACGGGGAGAGTTTGGACAGAATATACAAAAAAAGGCGGAAAATAAAAAAAAACGAGCAAGTTTCTCCCGAACCCCTCGCCTCGTGTAAGAAAAGCCAAAAGGCTTTTCTTTTTTACTTGCATCAAATTGTTACCCGAAAATCAATCTTTTCTTTTTTACCTCTAAAAACAAACTTCAAACCTATCAAATAACACTTAATGTTTAACTTTTACCTTTACCTAATTACCTACTTTTAATCTATAAATTTTTCTGCTTATGAATTAATTCAATCTTTTTACCTCTTAACTAATTACCTTTACTGAAAACTCTTCTTTTATTTTTTAAGAGCAATTTCTCAACTGCACTGCAAAGGTAAGCGTTTTTTCCGTGTGCGCAAACAGTAGAGGGAAAAAGTGAGTGTCTTATAACATTGTTTTAGAGATTAAACGTCTCTTTTACACTTGTAAACACTTAAAAGGCTATCATTGTGACACTCTTTCCGCCGAAAGCGTTACACCGGGTACAAAAAAACAAACCACCGAAGCGCCGTAGCACCTCGATGGTTGTCCCCTTTAAACACCTTTAAACAAAATGAAATATAATGATTACTTTCTTGCTTCCGCAATGTAAGCCAGAGCTTCCTTGCATTTCTCCGTAACGTAAGTCCAGTCTTCAGCGGCAACCTTGTCGTTCGGGAAGAGCTTGGAACCCATACCTACGCAGAATACGCCGGCTTTAATCCAAGAAGTCAGGTTTTCCTGTGTCGGTTCCACACCGCCGGTAACCATCAGCTTAGACCACGGCATCGGAGCCAACAGGCCTTTTACGAGTTTTGTACCCAGCACGTCACCGGGGAATATCTTACAGAGATCGCAACCTGTTTCCTGCGCGAAGCCTACCTCTGAAACGCTTCCGCATCCCGGAGTGTATGCCACCAGACGGCGGTTGCAAATCTTAGCGATTTCGGGGTTGAACAACGGGCCTACAATGAAGTTTGCGCCCAATTGCAGATACAGCGCAGCGGTAGCAGGGTCTACGATAGAACCTACACCCATAGCCATTTCGGGACATTCCTTAGCAGCGAACTTCACTACTTCGGCAAATACTTCGTGAGCGAAGTCGCCGCGGTTGGTAAACTCGAATGCGCGGACACCGCCGTCGTAACATGCCTTCACTACTTTTTTCGCTACTTCTGCATCTTTGTGGTAGAATACAGGAACCATACCGGTTGAACCAATCTTGTTCAATACGGCTATTTTATCAAATTTTGCCATTGTATTAATCAATAATTTAATGTATAGAAATAACTCTATTTGATTTTTTCAGGCATGGATTGCACGGGCTCAACACCGTATTTTCCATGTGATTATCACACCGGTATCCGTAAAATCCATGTAATCCGCGCCTGAAAAGAATTATCAGCGTTGTACGCGACCGCTTGCGTCACCACCGGCCAGCGCTTCCACTTCCTCAACAGAAACGAGGTTGAAGTCACCGTTGATAGTGTGCTTCAAAGCCGAAGCGGCCACCGCGAATTCGAGAGCGGCGCCTTGGTTGGGCTTAGTCAGCAAACCGTGGATGATACCGCCTGAGAAAGAGTCACCGCCACCTACACGGTCGATAATCGGGTTGATGTCGTAGCGTTTTGATTCGTAGAACTCTTCGCCGTTGTAAATCATTGCTTTCCAGCCGTTGTGTGTTGCCGAGAATGATTCGCGCAAAGTAGAGATTACATATTTGAAACCGAATTCTTTGGCCATTGCCTTGAAGATGCCTTTGTAGCCTTCCGCATCTGTCTTACCGCCTTCTACGTCAGCATCGGGTTTGAAACCGAGGCAGAGTTCCGCGTCTTCTTCGTTACCGATACAAACGTCTACGTATTGCATCAACGGTTTCATGATGGACTGAGCTTTTTCCTTTGTCCAAAGTTTCTTACGGAAGTTAAGGTCTACGGATACCGTAACACCATGACGCTTGGCGGCTTCGCAAGCCAGACGGGTCAATTCGGCAGCCTTGTCGGAGATAGCCGGAGTGATACCTGACCAGTGGAACCAGTCTGCACCTTCCATGATAGCGTCGAAATCGAAATCCGCCGCATCCGCTTCGGAGATTGAAGAGTGGGCGCGGTCGTAAATTACCTTGCTGGGACGCATGGACGCACCGGTTTCCAGATAATAGATACCTACGCGGTCACCGCCACGTGCGATAAAGTCTGTCTTTACACCATATTTACGCAAAGCGTTCACCGCTGACTGACCGATTTCGTGTTTCGGCAATTTGGTTACAAAGTAAGCATCATGACCGTAGTTGGCGCAGCTGACAGCAACGTTGGCTTCACCACCGCCATATACTACATCAAAAGAATCGGACTGTACGAAACGAGTGTTGCCCGGAGTGGACAGTCTCAACATAATCTCACCTAATGTAACGACTTTCTTTCCCATAATTCTATGTTTTTATTAAATATATGATTAAATTGTTTCTTTCAAATTGTCATATCAGCCCTCATGAAGAGGTTAAACACTTGATTCTATGCAGAGTAAACAAAAACGGGGTTTGTTCTTCATAGCTTTCGTGTGCGGGCACAAAGATACAACAATTTTCGTAATTACAAAAATTGTTATATATTTGTGTCGAAAATATTTAGATTATTATTGTGTGCGAGCACAAAAACCTATATAAATAAAGGTTATCGTATGAATAAATTGCCCGAAAGGATCAGAATCAAAGACATCGCCCGTCTGGCAGATGTATCAGTGGGAACAGTAGACCGCGTTATTCATGGACGTAGCGGAGTGTCGGAAGCCAGCAAGAAACGCGTAGAAGAAATTCTGAAGCAGCTTGACTACCAGCCCAACATGTACGCCAGCGCTTTGGCTTCTAATAAGAAGTATACGTTTATCTGTCTGCTGCCGGAGCATCTGGAAGGCGAATACTGGACAGCGGTAGAAACCGGTATCCACGAAGCTATTGCCACCTATTCGGATTTCAATACTTCGGTGAAAATCAACTATTACGATCCGTACGACTACCATTCATTCGAGAATGCCAGCGAAGCCATTCTGGCTTTACAGCCGGACGGAGTGATGGTAGCTCCTACCGCTCCGCAGTATACGAAAGGTTTCACCGATCAGTTGCAGGCATTGGATATACCTTATATATATATAGACTCCAATATCAAAGACGTTCCTCCCCTCGCCTTCTTTGGTCAGAACTCACGCCAAAGCGGATACTTTGCCGCCCGTATGCTAATGCTGCTTGCCAGAGACGAAAAGGAAATCGTTATTTTCCGCAAGATACATGAAGGAATTGTCGGTTCTAACCAGCAAGAGAACAGGGAAATCGGATTCAGGCAGTACATGGAGGAACATCATCCGTCTTGTACTATACTGGAGCTTGACTTGCATGCCGAACGCAATGATGAAGATAACGAAATGCTGGATGAATTCTTCCGTTCTCACCCGAACGTAAAGAATGGAATCACTTTCAATTCAAAAGTCTACATTATCGGCGAATACCTGCAAAGTCGCGGAAAGAAAGATTTCAATCTGATAGGCTACGACCTTCTGGAACGGAATGTCACTTGCCTGAAAGAAGGAAGCGTTTCCTTCCTCATCGCCCAGCAACCGGAACTGCAAGGCCTCAACGGCATCAAGGCGCTTTGCGATCACCTCATTTTCAAGAAAGACGTGACTTGCATCAACTATATGCCGATTGACTTGTTGACTGTAGAAACAATAGACTATTACCATAGCAAATAACAACAAAATCCAACTAAACAAGTACATGGAAACAAAGTATTTAAGAATTAATCCTGCCGACAACGTTGCCGTTGCCATTGTTAACCTCCCGGCAGGAGAGCATCTATCCGTAGATGGAATAGAGATTACACTAAACGAAGACATTCCTGCTGGACATAAGTTTGCATTAAAAGATTTTGCAGAAGGCGAGAACGTAATCAAGTACGGCTACCCTATCGGTCATGCCCGTATGGCAAAAAAACAGGGAGACTGGATGAATGAAACGAATATCAAGACTAATCTTGCCGGACTGTTGGAGTATACCTACCATCCGACTCAGGTTACTCTGGATATCCCTCATAAAAACCTCACTTTTAAAGGCTACCGCCGTAAAAATGGTGATGTCGGCGTAAGAAATGAAATCTGGATTATCCCGACTGTAGGTTGCGTTAACGGCATCATCGGACAACTGGCCGAAGGCCTGCGCCGTGAAACGGAAGGAAAAGGGGTAGATGCCATCGTGGCTTTCCCGCACAACTACGGTTGCTCACAGCTTGGAGACGATCACGAAAACACGAAAAAGATTCTTCGCGATATGGTACTTCACCCGAATGCAGGCGCAGTACTGATAGTAGGCTTGGGCTGCGAAACAACCAGCCGGACGTATTCCGTGAATTCTTAGGAGACTATGACCAGGACCGTGTGAAATTCATGGTAACCCAGAAAGTTGGTGACGAATACGAAGAAGGAATGGATATTCTGCGCGATTTATATGCCAAAGCATCCAAAGATGAACGTACGGAAGTACCTTTGTCAGAACTTCGTGTCGGACTGAAATGTGGTGGTTCCGACGGTTTCTCAGGTATCACTGCCAATCCGTTGCTGGGCATGTTCTCAGACTTCCTGATTGCACAAGGCGGTACAAGCGTGCTGACTGAAGTTCCGGAAATGTTTGGTGCGGAAACAATTCTGATGAACCGTTGCGAGAACAAAGACCTGTTCGAACAGACCGTACACTTGATCAATGACTTCAAGAATATTTCCTGTCCCATGGCGAGCCTGTGGGTGAAAATCCATCTCCGGGAAATAAAGCCGGCGGCATCTCCACTCTGGAAGAAAAAGCACTGGGATGTACACAGAAATGTGGTAAAAGCTATGTATCCGGCGTGATGCCTTACGGAGAACGTCTGCAAAAGAAGGGGCTTAACCTGCTGTCCGCTCCGGGCAATGACCTGGTAGCTGCTACTACCCTTGCCGCAAGCGGATGCCATATGGTACTCTTTACCACCGGACGTGGTAC
>ENA-OQAB01001480-OQAB01001480.1-human-gut-metagenome-genome-assembly--contig:-NODE-1480-length-11121-cov-2.499636_pt1 | contig 11121 bp, 12 predicted proteins | sample MGYA00242490_ERZ504517 | MGnify/ENA primary metagenome ERZ504517 (study PRJEB26092, sample SAMD00036298) | human gut metagenome | host: Homo sapiens | study: EMG produced TPA metagenomics assembly of... | reverse complement strand
TGGTGAGAAGGCTTCTTCTCAGGTTGTAGTTTTTTCCATCGGAGTGACTTTCTTCATTATAACCACCGATGATTCTATCTGAATATTGGAAAGATAATAGACCAGCTTCCCATCTTTTTACCTGAAATTGGGCCGTACAATAGTACGTATTCTTTTGTTTGGCATCCGCCTGGGAAGTAAGCACCAGGTTACAACTAAAACTCTTGGCAGGAATGCTTACTTCTGTTATTCCGTCACGCTGTGCAGAGCAAACGTTTTTAATAGTCCACAACAGAGCATTAGCATAAATACTTTCATCGTTCATCGGACTGAAAGGAATGAATCCGTTGACTACATATTTGCTGCCGTCCGCACTGAGCGGATAAGTATTCTTTTGTTCAGTAAAAGTTTGTGCAATCAAAGAGGGCAGTACTCCACCCAATAAAAATACAATTACCCAAAGTCTCAGTCTTGTTATCATACGCCGCTATGTTTAAGAAAACAGCATTCACGTCTTTTCCATCAAAAGAAAAGAGCGCAAATGCTGAAATTTATATGATTAAAATATGTGTCTCAATTAGAAAGCAATCCCCAGACGGATCATAAAGTTACTAGTCTTGATTCCATCGAGATCGGAAAATACGTCAATGAATCCACGCTGATAAGTGAAATCCAGATTGAAACGGTCATACCACAGTCCTACGCCAATATTCATACCGGCATCGAAATGATTGTAATCCACTTCCAGATAATCTGCAAAATCTCCCCAGCTGATGCTTTCACCACTTTCTTTCATTTTGCTGGTATAGTCATAACTGGCAAAAACACCCAGATGCGGATCGATGCTAAGATTGTCCGCTACTCCAATTTTCCATCCGAAAGTGAACGGTGAATATTGAATATTGTGTGCGATACATTTCATTTCATCGGCTTTAAACCCACGGGAACCGAGGCCGAATTCCATTCCCCAATATGCTCCGGCACCGCCCATAGGCTTTTGATAGCCGAATGTAGCATTGTAGCCAATGTTTGAATCCGCTTCAACTCCGTCACCGTTGAGGTTCATGATGTTCAGGCCTGCACGCAGGAACCATTGTGTGTTACTCGCTTGCTTTTGAGTCTTGACGATTGCACTTCTGGATGATACAATCTGTGCCTGTGTTCCTACGCACAACAAAAGCGCAGCAACAATTGATAATACTTTTTTCATTATTGTCTATGTTTTTTGGTTATTAATTCTTGTTCTTTATGACAGGTGCTATTTTGGTTCTATCATCGGCACCCGAAAGTTTCTGGATACGTATCCATTCGTAATCTTCTGTCGTGGCAGTATGCCAGTTGGTGAACACGCCCGGATAACCTACGACCGTAACCGTATATCCTCCCGACTTTTCATCATCCTCTATCTTAAAAGTGGCTCCCATGATTACATCACAATCGTTCTTGATAGTGGACAAATAAGTTCCCCATGCACGGATGTTATCAAGCTCACCCTTCATGGCAACTTCCACCTCTTCTCTGCTCAGTGTCCATACATCCTTTATTCGTCCTTTCTCTTCAAGAATTTTCACCTCTACAACTGTAGGCTTTACACAAACTTCGGTTACTGCATCTCCGGCACGTGCCTGCGCATCACGAAACTTAAAGACAGTCTTTTGCGCATACGTCCCAATGACACAACCGAAAACCAGCATCATAATTAGAATCAACTTTTTCATATTCTTTTGTGATTTTATGTTAATATGCCGCAAAGGTATGCGAAAGGAGTATACCAGCAGGAGAAATCATAGTTCCGGATAGGATACAGAAATGTATCTTATTTGGATACACATGAAGAAGTACCGATACGGATGTTATCGGATAAATCGCGGAAGAAATCATGATCGAGTATGCACGAAATGCGCCAAAGAAGATGGATGTCGATATTTTCCTTCTTGAATATCTTGTATATATTGGGACGTGTACAGCATAACTGTCCGGCGAACCAGGTAACTGTGCGTCCCTGTTCGTGAAGCGTACGTTCGATAAGCTGTCCCGCATGAATCATGCCCAATCTTCCTATGAGTGTCTCCCTGACTCCCACCGGGTAAACGGATAAATGTAAGATGAAAGGAATATATAAAAAAGCGTGGGAATCTTACCTTCGTCCGTTCCATGTTCAAGGCCTTCGCAATGCCCACCACCGAGAACGAACAACGCAGAAAGCCCACGCCGATATGTACAACACCCGTAACCTCCCTTTGTTTTCTCAAAAAGAGGCACGGATGTATATAAATACACATCAGGAGGACGTCTTAGTTGCTATTCGTCATTCCGGTGGTCAAAGTTTGCGAAGTTCTGAAACACGAAAGACAAACGCTTGTAAACGTCTTCTCTATATACACGGCTCCCCCACCACCCGGAGGCTTTCTGCGGAAGAGTCCGTTGCAAATGTATAAAAAAATTAAGTTTGGTGCGCCAATTATGATTAATAATCTTTTAATCACTCCACGGTTCTTTCATTTAAAACAATTCCTATAATCCTTGTTATTCTCCGAAAAACCATTATTTTTTAGCGCACAGCGATGCATGAAGCACCGCTTTCTGGTGTTTCCTTTTTTATCGTTCATTTAAAATAATTTTTTTGTAGGCGGAAATCAAATGCGACAGAGGTCGTTTTTTTGATTCCGCCTTAATTTTCGCTATGCGAAAATACGTATTTATTTTGCTGATATGCAACATTTTGCGTGTTTAATATATTAAAAATGAAACATGTAGCCTGCCGTTCGTGGCAGCATAATGAAACAATCTGAAATGAATTTGTGAAATCAGTGCCGGATTACCGCAGGACAGACAAGGGAACTACAAATACAAGCTGGAAGATATTCTTCTTCTTGTAATACTCGGACGGCTGAGCAAGTGTATAACAAGACCGGATATAATCAGATTCGGCGGGCGTAATCTGAAACGCTTCCGCTCTTTGGGGATTTTGTTGGACGGCGTGCCCTCTGAGCCTACGCTCTGCCGTATATTCAAACATATTGATGATGAAGCCATGTCTGAGCGGATGTCTGAATTTACCTCCGCCTTCCATGACGAGCTTGTCGGTTTTGCCGGGGACATCCTCTGTATTGACGGCAAGGCGATGAGAGGGACGGTACTTGAAAACGGACGCAACCCCGACATCGTGTCCGCCTATTCCCTTGGAGGAGGTGTCACCCTTGCCACGGACATGTGCGAAGAAAAAAGCAATGAGATAACTTCCGTGCCCAAACTGTTGGACAAGGTGGATGTGTCAGGACGCATAGTTACAGCGGACGCCATGTCCTTCCAGAAAGCCATCATAGATAAAATCCGGAAAAAAGGCGGTGATTTCCTTATCGAACTGAAGGCGAACCAGAGGACTTTGCGATATGGGATTGAGGACAATGTCGAACTTGCAGAGCCTGTGGATGTATACTCGGAAGGACCTTTCCTTGAACATGGCAGGATAGAGACCAGAGTATGCCGTATCTTTCGTGGGAATGACCTGATTACGGACAGGGAAAAGTGGGATGGAGATCTGACGGTTATCGAAATACGGACTGCGACGGAAAGAAAATCTGACGGTCAGAAATCTTCCGAAAGAAGGTTCTATGTCTCCAGTTTTCGCGGAAGTGCCCGGCGGATGGGCACGATAGCCAGAATGCATTGGGCGATAGAAAGCATGCACTGGGACCTTGACCGCAACCTGAGGCAGGACTTCATCAGACGGAAAAGTGCAAGGTCCGCCAGAAACCTTGACACGATACAAAGGATGGTACTGGCAATACTTTCGATATGGAAAGGCAAAAGGAAAAAGCTCTCTGACAAGGCAAAGGGAACGGCCGAACTTATCAGAGAACTTTCCATGAACTTTACTGCAATGATGCAGATGCTGGCTCAAAAATGAGATAATTTGTAATTTCAGAGGATTCGTAACATATTGGGTATCAATTATAACAAAAATCCTGCTTCCCATAAGAAGTGGGTGGGGAAATTATGTACCTTTATCTAAGCTTAAATGAAAGAGCCGTGATTCTACCGATTACATTTGGGACAGCATGGTTTTTCTTCATCTTATCAATGATATACAGTAATTTTTCCGACATACATCTCATTTCAGACGAAATGAAGCAAAATCTGAAAGAAGAATTGCTGATACTTACAGATGAGTTGGAAAGGCTTGCTATAAAAGGAAAGACAGACTTTGGTAATGATGTGCATATTTATGTGTCACAAATCAACTTCGAGGCGACTTACAGTTATCTCGAGACAAGTACACTACAACTTAGTCTGATACGTGTTTATTCCATTAATTCACTCACTACACAGGACGTCAGATGTTTCAAAGTCTGAAAGAATGGATTCAGTCATTAAAGAAATTCTCTACACTCATCTCAGAAAGTAGTGAGATGCAACGCATCCAATTCTTTAATCAACAGCGCGAAATCATTGATGCTCTATAGAGTTCTTCCTAATTTCGATAATCGAAACTAACTGAATTTTATAATTCCAAATCATGAAAGTAGACAAGCTTATTGCCTACTTTTTTCCATTATACGTTCTTTTTCTATCTCTATTCTATCAAATGAGAAAAAGCTCTTACTCTTCAGAACTGTTTTCCCACACAAAACTCTCGTTTACATGCCGTAATTTTGCATAGAATGTATCACATAAAGTATTAACGTATATAAAAGAGAACAAACAATGAAAAATGGTATTGTAAACGAGTTGATTACTGCAATGAAAGAACGGATCCCCAAAGGACAAAATCTTGCCAATTCTCTGGCAGACATTTTGTATATGGGTAAAGAAGCCGTCTATCGCAGACTACGGGGTGAAGTAGCTTTTACTATCGACGAAGTAGCCCTTCTGTCTAAAAAACTGGGGATTTCTATTGATCAGATTATAGGTAACCACCTTTCCAATAGAGTTACTTTTGATATGAACCTGCTGCATTCGCCCAACACTTTAGAAAGTTATTATGAGATTATCAGCCGTTATCAGCAGATATTCGATTATGTGAAAGGAGACGATACGACGGAAGTATATACAGCTTCCAATCTTCTTCCCTTCACTCTTTATTCATCTTACGAATACATGTCTAAGTTCCGCCTTTGCCGATGGATTTATCAGAACGGGCAAATGAAAACACCGAACTCACTGGCAGAGATGCAGGTAGAAGACAGAATCGTGAAAGCGCATAATAAGCTGAGTGAAAGTGTAAAGCAATGTCGGAAGACCTATTTTATCTGGGATAGCAACATCTTTCTTTCCTTTGTCAAAGAGATCAAGTATTTCGCAAGTCTGAATCTGATTACGGAAGACGACGTGGCACACCTGAAAGATGAACTCTACCAATTGCTTTCAGTCATGGAGACACTATCTGTTAAGGGAGAATTCAGTGAGGGGCGAAAAGTCTCTTTCTATCTCTCAAACATTGATTTCGAAGCGACTTACACCTACATAGAGAAACAAGACTACCAAGTCAGTTTGCTCCGGGTGTATTCCATCAATTCGATGGATTCGCAAAGTCCGCAAATCTGTCAGATACAGCGGAACTGGATTCAATCATTGAAACGACATTCCACACTAATTTCAGAAAGTGGAGAAGCCCAGCGTATCGAGTTCCTGCAAAAGCAACGTACAGTGATCGATACTCTCTAAAGTACAAACAGCCCGGATCATTATCGACCCGGGCTGTTCTCCCTTCAGGATATTACTATTTATCCTGTCCCACTAATAATAGTTCCCCACTATTCTTAGATCATTCTATTGATTCTCTTCCTGAATGCGATGCACCCATCCATTGACAACAATCTGTACAGCAAGCCATGATTCAGACAAGAAAAAGATTATATGATAGTTGCTCTGTCGATCCAGATATTCTTGTGTGCTCAGATTTTTACCCTCCGCATTGGTCATAGCAAGATAATCAATCAGATTTATATCGAACACTCTCTTTCCTGGATGCTTTTTCAGTTAAGCACCAAACGAGTTTTCCGGTCTTCCAATCAGCCTCATTTGTATTCATGTCTACATAGGCAGTCGCAGATCCTTCTGTCCATATAGTAGGTCGGAAACTCAACACTCATCATCCAGTAATGAATTATCATGTCCCAGATGTCCATTAGATTCTATAATCTCATAGTCATAGTCATTCATATCCAGTGTCCAGCTGCCTGTATAAGACTGGAAGCCAAATCGTACGATTTTTGTATCTCTGATCAGATTTATCGTCTCAGTCTGGTGGACGGTCCCATCGAAGTTGACATTGATGACTTCACCATACCAGAGCGTTTCCATCCTTTTATTGATGATGAGAGAGGCTTCACGTTTTAGTTTCAATTTTAAATCCGTAAGAGTAGAGACACCAGGTGTCAATGAAGTGATATCATATGAATCACGTGCACCGGCCCATGCCATAAACTGATATTGTCCGACAGGAAGTTCAACTTCCATCAGATAATTGCCGGTAGACAATGCACTTCCCTCTTCAGCTTGTTTAAACAGATATTTCCCATTCTTATCAAATACATAAAGTTCTACTTTATCTACCTGAGCATGAAACGCATCCGCAAACTCCATGTTATAGTCATACTTGAACTTCACTGACAAGCGGCATTCCGGCAGGTCTTCATTAAAGCTGTCGCATGAAGCTACTATCCCGGAACTCATCAACAGAATACCTAAGGCAACGTAACATATAAGGCTTTTTAGATTCATATTTTCCTTTTTTTCAATTATATATAGAGGAAAAGAAATAATCTCTTTTCTCGTTAATTTCCTAATTCAGAGGATAGAATACTTTATTGATTCATCAAAAGTAATATCCCGAAATTTTAAAAAGTTTTCGGCAACTTTGAAAATATTGGGAGTAAAGTTGTGGGAGAGTTTCTCCCACAACTTTTATTTGAAAAATCTATTTCTATTACTAATTCCGAATTACATAATTTCCTCTTGAGTATACCAAGTCCAAGGATTAGGTATAATTTCAATAGACAACCAGCCTTCGTCACTCTCATCCGGCGTTCCTTCGTCCGGATCCGGAATAGCCGGATATCCTGGATTGTTAAACTTCTTAACATTGATATCGTAAACAGAGTTACGAACAACTCCAAATTCACCTAATTCATTTGTTACAGCACTGGTATCATCATGTTTGATCATAATTTTGTAGTAACTTACAGCACCTACATAATAAGTAAGACCTGTTACAGTTATAGCTCTGTCTTTAGCTGCAACATTTCCTACATTAGCTTTTGTTGCTTTAAAATCGTCAACAAGACTGGTAATAGCTGCAGCATCAGCTGTAGCAGGAAGGCTAATTTTCACCTACACCAACAGCAGCTAAATATCTATTATACGCAGTAGTACGAGCAGTCGGGAAGGTAGTAGGCTCTTTATCAGCATATTTAGCTTTCAATTCTACCTCAATCCACTCCATTAATGTAGCAAAAGTATAGAAGCCACCATTGATTAACATCCAGTCACCGACAAGTTTCGGATCTGTTTCCTGAGCTGTAGATGGAGTACCATCATTTGGCGCAGGTCTGCCATATTCAGACGGAATGAATTTAGCCTTCAACAGTACATGTGTAGTATAAGCATGTACATTATGAGTTGCAGTCTGCGTATTTTCAAGACAATATTCAGCAACTTTATTCACCGTAGTTGTAGGATCATTCCAAATTGAAGGAGCTGAAGTACTGGTATAAGCATTATAGTTAGCCAAAGCTTGAGTACTATAGTTAGGGTCAACTCTGTATGAACCGATCTTATACTGGTCAAACGGAGTAATACATGTACCACGAGCACCTAAAGGTTTTTTAGCAGGAGTCTCATTCCAAGTCAACGTTCTCTTAGATACAGGGAAGAATGTCTTGTTAGTAGCATTCAACACCCATCCCGCACCCGAAATAGTTGCCTTAGCATCAGAATCAGCAGTAACATATACACGAACTTTTGATACAACACGGTCAATTCTGATAGATATTGGATTATTAGTAGCTGCTGTCTCAGTTGCATAAAGAGATAAATCGACAGGTTCACCAAATGTTCCTGAAGCTTCATCTTCATCTGAAGGTTCCAACGAACCTTTGGCGTTAGACATCATAAATTTACCAGCAGTTGTCATAGAAGCCGAAGTATCGTCAAGGGCAGCATTTACTGTTGCATATGTCGTTCCAACAGGCCATTTTTGATCTGTCAGACTAGCAGTCTTTGCTTCAAATTTTGGAGATGGATTTGCAATAATCAATATCCGCTTAGAAGTTGCAGGAACTTTAAAAGCCTTGCCTGCAGCCCCACTAGGTATGCCATTGGCATCAAGACCTGCTTCATCATCAGTCAATGTGATATCAGCAGTTACAGTTGCAGCATCCTCATTCGCATTTGCCGTAAAGAATATGGCACGTACTTTAGTAATTTGGATTCGTCCTCTGTTGCAGCTTCCTGATTCGGGTTATGCAATCCACGAGTTTGTACCGGAGTCTTTACAGCTAATGCCACCCATGCGTCTCCTGTCGGGTCTGTCACCAATTGATTATCATCACCTGGATTCCCAGTCGGCACTAAATCTTCGTTACTACAAGCAGCAAAAGCCACAGCAGCAAGCGCTAACATAAAAAAATTCTTTTTCTTCATTGTTTTTACAAATTAATAAAAGCGTTTGTAACTAGTTTATTTATCCCTATTTTCTATTTTTTCTATTTCAGCTGCATTCGTTTTTTTCTTAGCCAGTTCCTCCAAATTCTGTCCGGCAGCTTGCAGACCCGATTTGGCTGCGGCTTTCAAATATTCTTCCGCATGTTCATACTCTCCTTTTAATAACATTAATACACCCATAGCATTGCTATACTCAGGCAGCTGCTTATTGACATTTACCATATTCAGATAGCGTTCCGCAGATACCAAGTCATTACGCGAAAGAGCAGCAGCGGCAGCATTAATACTGGCGATCTCATCCTTCGGATACATTCGGACCGCAGTCTCGAACACATCGATGAATTCCTGAGAACCCTTCGGATAGCTGTTGGCAACCATAAACATTTCATTCAGGCTCAGATTCTGAGGACGTGTCTTTATGATCTCTTTCGCTTCGTCCAGATTAAAGTTCTTAATCTCATAATTCACCTTACAAATAGCCACACGAAGACTTGGGAATATATATTTCAACATATATCGATAAGGTACTCCGCCACGAAGCTGCATCAACTTAGCTTCCCTACCTTTTTCAACAGGGATATCATTGATAATATTCAGCGCTTCATCTTTATATTCAAAATCAATCGTATCCAGCGCCTTCACCAGTCCATCCCAGTTTTCACCACCAAAGATGATATAATACTGATTTCTCGAGAAATCGTATCTGGATGCCAGATAATCACGTAGCGCCATCGCACGTCCTTCGGACAGACGTTTGTTATTTGCCAATGATCCTTCAGGTGAAGCATAGCCTACAATATCCAATTTGTTTACCTTGATACTAGGATCAGACTTCAATTCATCAATCATCGCACGGATCTTAGCCAGCTCCTTCGGGTTATTCATATATTCCGGACGAATATTAATCTTGTTCACCTCGAAGTCGAGGAAACATTCCGCCTGTATATCACGGCTCTTCACTTCTTCCGCTTTAGGCTGCAAATAGGCAAAGAAAGGTGTTACCCACGTAAGGTACTAATATACGTTCCAGTTCAATATCCCCAAGTGGTTCCACATCCATCAGCTGAATTTCGCCGCAGCCGCATTCGTCGCGCTGTACGTCCACCCGGGCATCGTCCATCCACGATTCGTAAGGCAATATATATCTGTATCGAATCGTATCATTTCTTTTCTTGCTACCCTTTTCCACCACATAAGGTTTTTCGTAGCTATCCTTCTCCTTCGCACTCATCAATAAAAGCCAGCGTTCATACGCCAGGTATTCATTATGTCCCTTGATGGATACTTTCGGAAGATTGTAAGTATGTGCAGGAGCAACCAGTTGCGGAATAAAATCCACTCCGTGTGCCGATTTGACCTTTACATCCTCCAGAACGAAGTCAATATTTATATAAACCGATTTACCGCGCTGTTCCAACTGTACCGGTACTACAGAGATAACCCCGTCATAAGAGCGTGTCTGGGCAACTGCCGAATTTATATTCTGACATAAGATAGCCAATACACACACGATGAATTGTATACTTCCGTTCATCATTCTATTCTACTTTATTTAATTACGTAAATAAGTGACACACTCGCTTTGGTGGGACCGAAATAGTTTTTACTGCTGTCTTTCAGTTTGGTACCACACGCCCTGCACGGATATTTGTCATATACAATATGTGCATACCCCACTCCTACCGATGCTTCGATGCTCCAGCGTTTCTTCAGAATCCATGAATGACCGACGGAAACACCCCCGCCATACAGATATCCCTGATAGCGGCTGTTCTGCATATTCTCACTAATAAACGACCAGTCCGGGAACCCACCGACATTGAAGTCCGCATAATGTCCATGCACTCCGATGAACGTACGTCTGAACTTCTCACAAAACCAGTAGCGGACTTCCGGCTGTATTCCCCAATGGCGCAGACGTCTTCCGTTGTCCGGCTTCCAGGGATTATAGTTCACCGGAACGTCCAGCGTCCACTTACGTGCCAGTCCGAATTCCAGCCCGAGATTCATGGTAGTCGTAGCGTCATATAGAAGGTTGCTTTTAAGCGCAACTTTCTGAGCTTTACTCTCGATAAAACATCCGAGCACCAATACTATGAGTATACTAACTTCTTCATTTATCTACGTTTATTAATTACCCTTTTGAGTGATATCAATTTTGATACGCTTCACCGTACTTTCACCTGTATATAAACTACCGGGCATAATTGTTGTCAGATACACGATACCGTTTTTCCGTTGTTGAAGCCGTATTAGGCATTATTTTAATATAGATATGCCCGTCTTCCACTATGATTTTATCCGTATCATTTCTGTCCACCATCGAAGATGGCAGTAATTTTTATCCATTCCTTAGGATTGTCAGTACCATCTTCCACCTCCCCGGTAAGGCAATGATAATCCACCTCACCAGTCGTCGGAAACGGATAACTATTGGCAGGCATGTATTTAAGTATGGTACCGCCGGCATCAATA
>ENA-OQAB01001479-OQAB01001479.1-human-gut-metagenome-genome-assembly--contig:-NODE-1479-length-11129-cov-4.077168_pt1 | contig 11129 bp, 11 predicted proteins | sample MGYA00242490_ERZ504517 | MGnify/ENA primary metagenome ERZ504517 (study PRJEB26092, sample SAMD00036298) | human gut metagenome | host: Homo sapiens | study: EMG produced TPA metagenomics assembly of... | reverse complement strand
GAATCATAATCTCCAATGTTCAAAGATACTACTGCTGTCCTTCTGAACCGGCTCAGGCTGCTCTCAAAGTCACCGTAGACAATGACTCCCGGAATATCCTTGACGCCCTCATAGAACTGCAGCATCAGGGCGTTTTCACGGCTGTGAATATTCTCCACACCGATCTCCTCAATAAAATCAAGAGCAGCGCTCAGTCCCGCGATTCCATGTCCGTTTAAAGTTCCCGCCTCCAGGCGTACCGGCATCTCAGCCGGATGTTCTTTTAAGAAGCTGTGGACGCCGCTTCCGCCTCTCTTAAAGGGGGCGATATCCACGCCTTCTCTCACGCAGAGTCCTCCTGTTCCTTGAGGGCCGAACAGACCTTTGTGGCCGGTAAAACAGAGCACATCAGCCTGGAATACCTCCATATCCACAGGGTACGCTCCCGCTGTCTGGGAAATATCGGCGATAAAGAGAAGGCCGTGCTTTCTGCAGAATTCTCCAATCTGTTTTAAATCTACTACATTTCCCGTTACGTTAGAGGCGTGGGTACACACCACCGCCTTTGTATTCTTTTTAAGATGCTTTTCAAACTCCTCGTATTTCAGCCTTCCCTTGTTGTTACAGGTGACAAAGGAAAGATCCGCGCCCTGTTCTGCCAGGTGAAACAGAGGTCTGAGCACAGAATTGTGCTCGAGAACTGTGGTAATCACATGGTCCCCCGGTCCAATCAGGCCGTTAATAGCGATGTTCAGACTTTCTGTGGCGTTGCAGGTGAAGATTGTCTGCTTTGGATCTCCTCCGTGAAACAGGCGGGACAGCTTCTCTCTGGTACTGAAAATAATACGGGAGGCGTCCATGGAGGCCTCGCTGGCTCCGCGGCCCGAATTGCCAAAATTTGTCAAAGCCATTGCCACAGCCTCTGCTACCTGCTTCGGTTTTGTCATGGTTGTGGCCGCATTGTCAAAATAAATCATCTTTTCTGCCTTCCTTTCCACTGCGGCTAGTACAGAATTTCCTCAAACGCTTCCCACACCAGACCTTTTTCCTCCAGAAAGCTTTTAAAAATCTTCTGCGTGATCCGGGCTGGTACACCATGCCAGGCCGCAGCCAGCAGACAGTTCTCTTGGTACAGGGATCATGCGTCCCGGACGTCCCGTCTCCCTGCAGGCCTTTTCCAGGGCAATAGCATCTGCTGTGGTGTGAAACGTAATAATTAAAGTAGGTTCTTTTTTTCTCATTTTACTTTCCTCCGGGCACTCTGGCGTCTCCCGTCTTTTTTGTGATCTTCATCTGATCGTAGGTTTCCAGAAGCATCACAGCGTATTTTCTGGAGGTTCCAAGCAGATCCCTGAACTCTCCCAGGGTAATCTGCGGATTGGCCGCCAAATGCTCTCTCAGGATATTTAGCGCTCGATCCCAGTGTTCCTTGTGCATCAGCACGCCGGTTCCGGCCTTCACGAGAATTCCCTTCTTCGTCAGCTCGGAGAGCACCTGTCTGGCCTGCTTTCTGTCCTTATAGGCTCCTACCAGCTCATCGGTAGACGGAACCTCGATTCCCGCCTTTTTGTAGATATTCTCCATGTCTGTCATCATCTGGGAGGCCTCATCGGAGTAGCTGACTGTAAATCCTGCCACCGATACGACGCTTCCCTGGATAGTGATAACCTTCCTCTTCTCCAGCTCCGCTATCAGGGCCTCTGCCTTCTTTCCGCTCTTTAAGTGCATCCTCTCTGCCAGACGGCTCTTTAGCTCCTCGCGGTCCATTCCCTCCACAATGGGGTTTTCCCGGTGGAAATGGGCCAGCACCTGGTTGGCCAGCTCAGAAACCTTCTCCCAGTAGGCCTTTCCCACGAAGCTTCCGTCGTTTAAGTGAAGAATTTTCTTCTTATTCCTCAGAGTATCCAGCATCTGTTCTGCCTCGGAGACTGTCAGGTCCATCCAGGCGGCCAGATCCTCCGCCTCAGGGAACCGGCGGCTCTCCTCGTTGACCATCTGCTCCAGAATCTCCATATCCGTGCCTGTCTTTTTCAGCTTCAGGGACTCGATGACATCCTCCTGGCCTCTCTTGTGCTTGTCAGCAGCCGGATTTAACACCGTACCGCCTCCGAAGGTCTCCACTGGAGAGTAGAAACGGATAATAAATTTGTCGTTTCTCTTCACGCAGATCGGATCGTCAAACCGAAGCTGCACCAGAGCCTCCTGGCCTGCCTCCACCACGTCGCAGTCTAACAAAATTACTTTTCCGATGGCCTGGGCGGATCCGTAGCTTAAATGGACTCTGTCTCCGTTTTTCAGCTTCCTCTGGGTAGAGTCGAAAAGGCGCAGCGTGGCGTCCACCATAGTGCTGTTCACCAGAGAGCCAGGATAAGCCAGCACCTCGCCTCGGCTCAGCTCCTCCTTCTTGATTCCAGCCAGGTTAATAGCCGTTCTCTGGCCTGCACAGGCCTTTTCCTCCTTCTGGCCGTGGCTCTGAACGCCTCGAATCTTTAACAGGCGCTCCTGGGGATAGACCATCACCTCTTCTCCGGCCTCGCACATTCCCTCTATGAGCGTTCCTGTTACGACAGTTCCAAAGCCTTCCATGGTGAATACGCGGTCAATGGGAAGGCGGAACAGCTCCTTCTCCTCTCGCCGTTTGCCAGCCTGTTTTGCCATAGCGACAATCTTCTGTCTTAAAACGTCAATATTCTCCCCAGTGTAAGAGGATACGCGGATCATCTCCGCCTGCTCCAGAAAGCTTCCCTTGATCAGCTCTCTCACATCCTCCTCCACCATGTCCGCCCAGTCGCTGTCTACTGTGTCAGACTTGGTAAGGACCACGATACCCTGGCGGATCTGAAGCATCTTCAGAATCTCAAAATGCTCCACCGTCTGTGGCATAACTCCCTCGTCCAGGGCGATAACTAACAGTACCAGATCGATGCCGCCGATTCCGGCCAGCATGTTTTTGACAAATTTCTCATGGCCCGGCACGTCGATAATGCCGATATGAACGCCGTCTGTGTCAATGAGATTGGCAAATCCCAGCTCAATGGTAATTCCCCTCTTCTTCTCTTCCTTCAGGCGATCCGTGTCAATTCCGCTGAGGGCCTTGATCAGACATGTTTTTCCGTGATCCACATGGCCTGCGGTTCCCACAATTACATTCTGCATACGATTACTGTTCCTCTCTATCACAATTCTCTGCGCCGCCAAGGGCTTTTGCAATCAGAGGATATTCATCCTCCTCAATGGTCCGCACGTTCAGATAGACCGCGTCGCGGAACACATGGGCGATCACCGGAAGCTCTGCCTTTCTAAGGCATCTTTCAATCTTAGCCTCTGTGATGGATCCGCTTCTGACAGAAACGGCGTATCCGGAAATCATTACGCCAGGCGCAGAACCGCCGCCTACCTGATCCTGGCAGGCCTCCACCTGGAACAGAAAGCCTTCTGTCTCTTTCTCAAGCAGAGCTTTCAAGGCCTCCGCCTTCTTGTGAAGCTCATCGGCAGTCATGGTAAGCATCCGGAGAATCGGAATATTTTTCCTGCAGGTCGTCCGATCCAGATACTCAAAGAAGGTGGCCTCCATGGCAGAAAGCGTCATTTTGTCTACCCGGAACGCCCTGGCTAAAGGATGGGCCTTCATCCTGTCAATAAACTCCTTCTTTCCTATGATAATGCCTCCCTGAGGGCCTCCCAAAAGCTTATCTCCGCTGAAAAGCACCACGTCGGCGCCGTCCCGAAGCGCGCTCTGCACCGTAGGCTCGTCCACACCGAAATCAGACAGATCGTTCATCAGGCCGCTTCCCAGATCATAGATCACCGGCAGATTCCACTGTTTTCCCATCTCAGAAAGCTCGGAAACCGTAGTCTCCTGAGTAAAACCGATAATCTTGTAATTGCTGGTGTGAACCTTTAAAAGCGCGCCTGTGACGCCTTCCTCATAGGCGTTCACATAGTCGGAAACCTTTGTCTTGTTGGTCGTTCCAATATCTCTTAAAATTGCGCCGCTCTCCTCCATAATCTCAGGAATGCGGAAGGATCCGCCGATCTCCACCAGCTCTCCTCTTGACACAATCACTTCTTTTCCTCTGGCCATGGCAGAAAGACACAGCATGGTAGCCGCCGCGTTGTTGTTCACTACCATGGCGGCCTCCGCGCCCGTCACCTGCTTGATAATCTCCTCCACATGGCTGTGGCGGGAACCTCTGGCTCCCTTTTTCAGGTCGTACTCCAGAGTAGAATAGTGGGCGGCCGCCTCGCAGACTCCCTCAATGGCAGTATCAGACAGATTTGCCCTTCCCAGATTGGTGTGGAGCACAATTCCAGTGGCGTTAATCACCCGCCTGAGGCTGCGCTTTTTGCGAAGCTTGATCTGCTTTAAAGCGCCCTCTACAATCTCGTTCACACCTGTGGCTTCTTCAATGCTTCCCTGTAAAATTCCGTTTCTCAGCTCGTTAATCTGCTGGCGCACAGCCTCCACTACCACGCTGCGCGGCGTTTTTTCCATAAAAAAAATTGAGACGCTCGTCCTGCAGCACCTCATCAATCTTAGGGATTTTTCTCAGTAATTCCTGTCTTTCTCCCATATTATATTATCCTTCCTAAATAACTATCAGATGAAAAGAAACGGAGGAGGTGGGAATCGAACCCACCCAGGGAGCTCCTAACTCCCCACAACGGTTTTGAAGACCGCGAGGCACACCAGCAACCTATCTGCCTCCTCATTCTGCATAGCTTATAATATTATATCCTATATTTAGTTTTTTGTCAATAAAATCGAAAAAATCATCTAAACAGTGCGGAGAAAGGAAGTTTTTTGTTCCGGAAAAGCCACAAAAAACTTTCTTTCAACGCCTGTACTGCAAGGCCAGAACTCTCAGCTTCTGCTTCTTTAACCGTTCGTTAGCCGATATATCCGGCTGCTGTCAGCAGTTCTACTGCCTTCTCCTTCTTATCAGCCGCCATTCTGACGATTGGGCCTGTACATCCCATGCCGCTCTCAGCGTAGATGCCGTTCTTCCAGAGAACCTTAACTGCATCCTCCAGATCCATAACCTCAATGCCTGGGATCTGCTCTGTACAGATCTCCTTCGGAGGCATGGCAACCTCTTCGTCGTCCCCGTCAGACTTCTTGGTGTTGGCCTTCTTAATCTCGTCTAAGATGGACTTCAGACCAGCCTTCTCAGCCTTCTTCCACTCATCCTTTACGATCTTCTTCCAGTCATGATTGATCAGGTTTGTAGCGAACTCCATAGCGCCTGCAATTACAGGAGCGCCGGAAGCTCTGGAAACGATCATAACCAGCTTGTCAAAGTCTGGGCCGATTCCCGGGCCGTAGCCGAAGCCTAAGGACTCGTAGCTTCCGCCTGTTGTGTAAGCGGAGAAGATCTTTGTCATCAGGTTTCCTGTCAGGGAATCCATAACCATAACGTCTGCGGAAGCGCCTAACAGGTCGTTTCCTCTCATTACGATTCCGCCGTCTGCACGGGCAGAGTCAGCGAAATGAATGTCATAGCCATTCTCTTTTAACTGAAGCAGGTACTTCTCTGTCTGTCTTGCGCCGTCAATGTTGGCAATACCAACGGTCGGGTTCTCGATTCCGTCTGCCTTGGCTGCGATGATACCGTAGATAGCATTCTTAACCATAGCAGAAACACGATCTGTGTCAGAGGTTCCTGTAGTTGTGGCCAGATACATGGCCTTTCCCATACCTGGGGTAATGATTTTTCCAACAGTAGAAACGCCTACCGGGAATGGATAGTGCATGGTAACGGCAGCGTCAATCTCACCGGATTCCAGCAGCTCCTCCATCTTTTTATGAATATCTTCCCCTTCGATCATGTAAGGGGTGAGTCCCTTCCTTACTGCCAGCTCAAAGGCTCTGTCAATGTTCTCCTGGCCGTGCTCGCTGCCCTCGCAGGCAAATCCGATCACTGCCTTCTTGCCATAACGGCCTGTCTCAAGAGCATCGGCAACTTCCAGAAAGGTCTCTGCGATCATTTTCTTAATCTTTGCTTCAGACATAATTTTTCGTCCTTTCCAGATATTTTACTGCTCTTCCAGAAGTCCCTTTGCGAATTCTTTCATAGCCTGGCCGATCATGGACTTGATCTGCTTCTCATCTACAGCCTGTCCGTCGTCAGCGCCGGAGCCGTCGTTTGCCTCAACTACGAAGGAGATACCGTCGAACAGGTTTGTCATTCTTCCAAGGAAGAGGCTTCCCTTTCCGATAATCATGGCTCTCTTTGTCTCGCCTGCAAGGATCTCGTCTCTTAATGCGCCCATGTACGGAACACCAGACGGGATGTGGCCCTGTGTCGGAGCCCAGCCAACCATACCGTGCTCGCTTACGAAGGAAGCGATCTCATTTCTCTGAAGCTCGCCCTTCTTTACGCCTAATGCAGCGATCATCTTGTAGTTAGCCTCTGGAACGTCTCCTGCTCCTGCCGGCTTTGTGATATCCGGGTTCTGCATCTCAGGTGAATACTTGTCAATGTCAAGGATCTTCAGACCAGCTGCCTCAAGCGGAGCTGTTACGAGAGAAGAAATTACGTTCTGAGGAGCAGCGCCTGTTCCGATTGTGTGGCGGCCGATGATATCTGTACGGAGTACAGGGCTTACGCCGTCGTTTGCGCTGATTAATACAGAGAAGCCTGCTACGCAGTCCTCAAGTACCGGAACGCCCTTCTTCACATGATCCTTAGCGTTCATACCCAGCTTAGCTGTACATCCGCCGGCTGTTACAACTACGTTCTTGAATGCGCCGGACTGTACCAGAGCAGCTGCGTGAACGATAGCGTGTGCCGGTCCTGCACAGAAGCCTCTTACGTCGGATCCAGTAGCGTTTGTGAAACCTGCAACCTCAGCAGCAGCCTTGGCAAAGTTTCCGCCGCCTCTCTGGTTCATATCGCCGCAGGCCTCCTCGCAGCAGTCGATAACGTAGTCAATCTCGTTCGGATCTACTCCGCCCTTCTTTACTAACTCGATCAGAGCCAGTACGCTGGATGCCTTGGCAACGATGTTCTCAAGCATGGTGTGAGCGGAGAGGTTTACGTCAACGTCGTGAGCTCTCTTGATAGCACCCACTAATTTTCCGCCGTCGTAAAGAGGCTCGGAATGCTCGCCCTCTACTAAAGCCTTGATGTCGTCCTCTGTAGACTGATTTCCGTCTAATACTGCTAACTGCTCGTCTGTCAGGATGTTGAGAGCAGCTAATTTCTCCTTAACGGAAGCAGCAAAAGCCTTCTCAAGGTGTACTAACTCAAATACGTCGCAGATCTGCATCAGTCCGTAGAACTCGTCCTGCGGCATAATCTGGCCGTATTTTCCGTCTCTCTTCGCATTCTCCCACTTTGTGTTGAAGAATGGGAACTCGATTCCTCTTAAAGCCTCTGGCTTCTCGTTTCCGATGTAAATCTGGTTCGGAAGGTAGGAAACTGCATCCTCAAAGCTTCTTAAGTGCTTTGGAAGCTCCTTTAAGTATTCAGAATCAGGATTTACAATCTTCTCTGTAGTCTGTGTGGTTCCGTTCTCAAGAACCATATCCGGAACTACTGCAAGTACATAGCTTGCTCCTTTTAATACAGGATAACCGCCCATGTTATTCACCTCATATATGATTTAAATTTAAAAATTGTTCCATATTTAAGAATTTCCCGGCAGAACATCGTCCGCCGGGAAATATACGCGAGCGCTTAAAGGCGCGCTCAATTAGAGGTATTTACAGAACTCATCACGGATGGAAGACATCTCGTTGTGAATGTCATCAACATCCATAACCATCTCCATCATGCTGATCTGTTCATCGTAAACACCTTCGTCAACCTCTGACTTAACTCCATCTTCACAAATGTGATAAACACGTAGTCCCAACTGGACTCCTGCTAAAGGACCTGCGTAAGTGGGGTCGCCTGCCGTAACGGTTTCAGCGGCCAGGCCGGCTGCCTCTGCTTCTGCAGCGCCCAGAAGAACAACGATGTTCTCCGGTCCGTATTCCTCACTTAACTTTAAAACCCTTTTCTGGTTTTCCAGATCCATAGCACCCGCGGACGTTCAGACAAAGCATTCCGTAGAGGAGTAGGCTATCTTTGCGCCGGCTGTTTTCGCACACTCTTCTATGGCCGGTCCCGGTACGCCGTCACGGTCACCGATGATAATCGCGTACTTGTCTTTTAAAACTGCCATATCATTTCCTCCTATTTCATTTTATTTATGCATAAGCCTTTGCTGGCTTTAAGCATACTTTTTAATCATTTCCTCACAGGAATCAGGTGTTGCATCCTCCTTTACCCTGGAGTCAATCATCAGTCCATCCTTATAGATGGCGATGACCGGAAGTCCCAGGACCTTCTGGGATATGGCAAGCCTTCTTGCCTTTGTGGTGTTTAAGGAGCAGAACTTAATTGTACTGCCATACACCTCTTCAAATCCATGGATATGGGGCATAAGGGCTGCACAGGGAACACAGCCGTCCCCGTAAAAGTCTACCAGCACATAGCCCTGGGCCTTTAATACCTCTTCCTCAAAATTTTCCTTGCTCAAATCAATCATTTTTAACCTCCTAAATGTAATCGCGATAACTTATGGTTAAATAGTTTCTTTATATCCATTTCCAAAAACCGGGCTTTTCACCGTGTTTGTCCTTGACAAACCCTGGAAAACAGATAATATATTAAGTTAGTAGCTAATAAAATTTTCATCCAATGATAAGGAGTATCACCGATGAGCGATATAAAACTGACTGAACTGACAGGTTCCTGCGGCGGCTGAGCGTCCAAGATAGGGCCTGATACCCTCGCGCAGGTTCTGCGCGGTTTACCAACCTTTCACGACGACCGGCTTCTGGTTGGATATGACACCTCCGACGATGCGGCCGTCTATCAGCTTACCCCTGAACTTGCCCTGATACAGACCGTGGATATCTTCCCCACCCAGCGTGGACGATGCCTATGAGTACGGTCAGATTGCTGCCGCCAACTCCCTGTCCGACGTATGGGCCATGGGCGGGGAAGCCAGACTGTGCATGAACATCCTCATGTTCCCGGAGCACCTTCCCTTTGATACGGTACAGGCCATCCTCCGGGGCGGCTATGACAAAGCAGCTGAGGCCGAAGCCATTGTAGTGGGAGGCCATACCATCAAGGACGACATTCCCAAATACGGCCTGTGCGTTTCCGGCGTGGTCCATCCGGACCGTATCCTGCGCAATAACTCCATCCAAAGGGCGATGTTCTGATTCTCACCAAACCCTGGGCACCGGCGTTCTGACCAACGCGGACAGAGGCGGTCTTTTATCTGACTCAGAGCATAAAGCCATGGTTGACTGTATGGCTGCGCTGAATAAATATGCAGCCGATGCGGTACGCAGCCTGGACGGGGTCCATGCCTGCACCGATGTGACCGGCTTCTCACTGCTGGGCCACAGCTACGAGATGTGCGGGGAATCCGGACTTACTGTAATCATAGACAGCAGCCGCGTCCCTCTGCTCCCGGGTGCGGACAGCTATGCGTCCACGGGGCTTGTACCCGCAGTGGCATACCAGAACATGAATCACCTGAAGGATAAGGTGGCGCTGCCAAAAGACCTTCCGTCCCATGTGCACGACCTTCTCTTCGATCCCCAGACATCCGGCGGCCCTCCTGTACAGTGTGGCATCCCAGGAAGCAGGACGTATCATGGAAGCGCTTCAGAAAGCCTGCCAGTCCCCGGCTGTTATCGGACATGTGGACGGACCATCCGCCCATCCGGTCATGGTGATTTGACATTTTTTTCACAAAAAGGAGGCAGACCTCTTATCCCAGCTTTACAAACCGGGAGCGGACAGCCTGCCCCCTTCCACTCTGCTACATTTAGTACATTTTCTAAATATCCTTACAGCAGTACCAGCAGGCCGCTAAGGAATTTTCTGACCCTCACGTTGCCGTGTCCGTCGCTCTTCCCTCTGATATAGCTCATTTCCCTTTTGATCTGTTCCAGACTGTAAAGCCTGGCTCCATATTCATTAAACACGGGATCCGCATAATCATCCATTCCTCTGTATGCCAGATTCGCCATACCCACAGAGGCCGCGCGCCGTATGCGCTGTTCCACGCTCTTGGAATTCTGTCCCATCCTGCTGCACAGCTCACGTACCGTGATGTCTCTTATGTCCAGGTCCTCTTCAATCAGATAGCGGACAATTCGTATGATATCCTTGCTTCCCGCCTCACTGAGTATTCCGATTTCCTGTAAGATGCCTTTTAAACGCCGTATGGACTGGTATAATCCGTTTCCTGCTCCTCAGGCCGCATCTTTCGTCCCTGCACATTTGCTTCCCAGGAAAATGCTCCCGCGGAAAAATCGTTCCTGGCCTTGCCAATCAGCCACTGCATGGCCCTGGCCATCTCCATATTGTGCAGTACGTTTCTCACTTCTATCTCATTGTACGGTTTATGTATCAAAAGCTCTGCGCCTTTTTCATAAGCCATCCTGATAATATCCATATCATTGAAATGCGAAAGGATAACAACCGATGTCTGGGGCAGTACCTCCCTGATTTTCTGTATGTAAGCAATGGTTTTGGGTGCGGAAAGGGTAAGGTCTGCCAGAATCATATCCGGGCACATCTCCTGGAGCTCCAGATAGGCTTCCTCCCATCTGGATGCAATGCCGGCAACAGTTCCCATACCGCCATCTTCAATCATGATTTTCAGTTCTGTCCGCGAATTCCTGTCGCAGTCCACAATATAGATTCTCATCCTATTTCTTCTTTAAAAATACATCCTTAATATTTTTCCATAACATGAACAGTATCAGTACTGCGCCCACATATCCGTTGAGCACGTAGATGATGTTAACCAGGACCCTGAAAGGAAGGAAGAGTCCCACAATCAGTCCAATTATACCCAGTGCAACTGTAAGAAGCTTAAACTGGCTGGTTCCCTCTTTTGCGAACCTGCCGCATGGATTATACAGAAGCGGCACTGCTGTTGTATAAATACCGGCAAACACCACGACTGCAAAGAAGGATGCAAAGGGCTTCCAGATGCGTTCTGCCAGGATCAGGTTGGGGATGTCTGCATTCCATACGAAGATGCCTGTATTTCCCAGACCTGCTGTATTAATATTGGCAACCTGTGCCAGCATGATAAGGACAATGGCAACACATACAGCGATGGTTCCG
>ENA-OQAB01001477-OQAB01001477.1-human-gut-metagenome-genome-assembly--contig:-NODE-1477-length-11135-cov-1.859284_pt1 | contig 11135 bp, 13 predicted proteins | sample MGYA00242490_ERZ504517 | MGnify/ENA primary metagenome ERZ504517 (study PRJEB26092, sample SAMD00036298) | human gut metagenome | host: Homo sapiens | study: EMG produced TPA metagenomics assembly of... | reverse complement strand
CTCATTGTTCATCTCCGTAATCCATGTTTCTTTACCATCTCCGATTACCTGCTGTGAAAGCTCCACCTTGGATTTTATCAGTTCGTCAATTTTTTCTTCCACCGTTCCCTTACTGATCAGCTTATGTACAATTACATTCTTTTTCTGACCGATGCGAAATGCCCTGTCCGTTGCCTGATTCTCAACAGCCGGATTCCACCAGCGGTCAAAATGAATCACATGATTTGCGGCTGTCAGATTCAATCCGGTTCCAGCTGCTTTTAAGGAAAGAACGATATAGGGAACATAGGCTTCCTGTTGAAATGCGGCAACAATCTCTGAACGTTTTTTCACCGGTGTACCGCCGTGCAGAATATAGCCCTCCTGATGGAAAATTTTGGCCAGAGTAGCATGCAGGTACGGAATGATTTCTTTATATTGTGTAAATACCAGAACCCGTTCTCTTTTTTCATATATCGTTTCACAGATTTCTTTCAGCATTTCCAGCTTTCCGCTATCCTTTATCCGGTACGATTCCTCTCCAAGATACTGATCCGGATGATTGCATATCTGCTTCAGCTTGTGATGGTGGACAGCACTAGGCCACGGCGTTCCATTCCTTCAGACTCTTTGATTTTCTCTTCCATATCGGCAATCAGCTTCCGATATAAGACAACCTGTTGTTTGCTGAGTGTGACATACTCATCGGATTCCAGCTTTTCAGGCGGATCCGATATAATGGTTTTATCCGTTTTCAAACGCCGAAGCATAAACGGAGCAATCATTGCCTTCAGTTTCTGATATCCTTCCGGATGTTCCTCCAGACGTTTTACAAAGGCTTTAAATTCCGTGGCTGTGCCCAGCAGTCCCTTATTCAGAAAGTCAAACAAGGACCATAAATTTGACAAATCATTTTCAATCGGTGTACCGGTCATGGCAATTCGCATCGCACCCTTAAGCTCTTTGAGTGCCCTGGTCTGCTTGGTCAGTGGATTTTTGATTGCCTGCGCCTCATCCAGAATGATACAGTCCCATTCCTCATCCTTCAGGCAGCTCAGCTTTGCGGCCATTCCATAGGTTGTGATGGTAAGGAACACACGCAAGTCTGCATAATCCATACTGAGCTTATCACTTGTTTTGCCATGCAATATATGAAAATCCATCTTTGGTGTAAAGGAAATGCTTACCCTCACTGCTCCAGTTCCCCAGCAAAGAAGCAGGGACAATGAGTAGAACTTTGCTATCCGGCTTCTCCAGACGCAGCTCCTCCAGAAAGCTCAATACCTGAAGCGTTTTACCAAGCCCCATGTCATCTGCAAGACAGGCTCCGAAATGAACCTGCTGCATCTGCCGCAGCCAGCTGTAGCCTGCCTTTTGATAAGGGCGAAGCACTGCCTGAAGTGTCGCAGGCACATGATCGCTCTGATGTTCAGCAGGCTTGTGAAGACTTTGGAGAAAAGACTGGAGCCATTCCCCATTGCATATGCTTATATCATCCTCTGCTTGCTCTTCTTCTTTTAGATTGGTTCTTAAAGCTTCCATTAACGTAATACTTTCATTTTCTGAATTTTCCATCTGCTTTAAAAGAGCCTGCAGCTTTTTATGGTTGACCTCAACCCATTTCCCCTTTAAAAAGGCAAGACCCTCACTTTGCAGAAGCAGCTGTTCGATATCTTCCTTGGTTAAAGCAACACCGTCCACACTGAATTCCGGTTGTATTGACAATAGAGAATCAAAACCGAGCAGGGAAGGCTTTTTCTCCCCCATCTTCATGGTTACAGAAACACTGGCATATTTTTTCCGCCACCAGTTCGGGATTCTGCATAAGATTCCACAGGCTTCAATTTCTTCTGTATGCTTCAGGATTTCATAGGCCTCCTGTGTCTGCAGGCGCAAAGGATGAAACAGCTCTCCATGCGCAATAAAGGAATCCAGTAAGTCACATGTCTTTGCAGCCTTGTTCAGACAGGATAACAGAGTCAGCAGACGGTCACGCTCCTGCTTGAATTCTTCCAAAGCGTAACGAAGCGGCATGTGCCGGATCCTGCCTTCCTGATCCTTCGTCGCATAGGTTGCAAGAAAGGCAAATGGATATTCCTCATCCTTGCTCTCAACCAAATGAAAGAAAATACGCTCTGCCACCTTTAGATTCTGATTTTTCTCAGCAAGATACAGCTTTGCACTTCCCTCATACCTGCTGATTTCCCTGCAAAATACCTCGTGCAGGTGAACAAAGATATTCTGTACCCATTTATAGGTAATGAACTCACTGCCAATAGCAAAAGGCAGCTCCTTCTGCAATTGTTCCCATATGTCAACTGGCAATGTGATTTGCACCTGCTCTCTGGCGATTTCCAGCTCGCTTAGGGATGTTAAAACATGGATATACAATTCTGCTGTACGATGCAGGAAACCGGTGGAAGCATGCAGTTGATGAATGCGTTCCTGAAAGCCGAAATCATACAAGGCACTGTATTTATCCTCCTGAAATCGTTGAAACCATTTAGAATCTTGCTGCTCTCTATCAACGGTATCCAACACAAACCCTGTTTCCGTAAACAGAAATGACAGATTTCTTACCTCTTCCTTTACCATAAAATCCCTCCATTTGTTATGTACAGTATATCGTATTTTTATTGCTGCATATATACTTTTTCATGAAATTTGAAGATTTTATCATAGCCAATGCATTTATCTGTGTTTCGGAAAATAAATTCTCACACACGATAAGCATCTCTTTTCACCATAACAATAGAATATACGAAAACTGGAGGCATATTCCGATTTTCAAAATCACTGCCTCCAGCTTTTTATATGTGTTTTTCCAATAAAAATGACCTCATCACAACGCTTCGCAAGCACAGGATCATGCGTAACCATAACAACCGTCTTTCCTTTCTGATTCAAATCACGCAGAATCGAAAATACCATATCCCGATTTTCCTCATCCAGATTTCCCGTAGGCTCATCCGCAAGGATCAGTTCACAGGGCTTTACCATCAGCTTTGCCAGTGCTACACGCTGCTGCTCTCCACCAGACAGCTGACAGATTTTCTGTTGTTCGATACCGTACAGTCCCACCTTTTCCAGCACCTGCGCAATGCATTTCTTTTTCTCTTCCTTACCGGTCTTCACATATTCCATGGCACTCATCATATTCCACAAAACCGTATCATTATCCGACAATCCGTAATTTTGAAACAGGAAGCCGATTGTGTAGCGGAGCTTTTTCACCGCTCTGCTGCTGTTTGCGCAAACCTCCATTTCATCATACTGCACACTTCCCCTGCTCGGACGCTCCAGCAAGCCGATAATATTGAGAAGCGTTGTCTTTCCACAGCCGCTTGGACCGCATATCGCAATCATTTTTCCTATGGGCAATGATAGGGTGACATCATGTAGAACCGTATGTTTTCCGTATGTGTGTGTAATATTCTTTAACGTGATCGACTTCATCCGATATGCACCTCCCTGCTTTGATTTCGTACACCCTTATCTTTTACATAGACAAACAGCATCGACGCAATCAGACTGATCATCAGAAATACACCTGTGATTTTCCATTCCTCCTGTTGATGAAACAATGCGATTACAAACACAAAGGGTGCTGACAGCTCAGTAAACAACCGTAGATATACCCTGAAAAAGGAGGTTCCCTGTACCCGTCTGACAAAAATACGCTGTTGAAAGGAAAGCAGATACAAATGTGTATACTCTGCCATAACCAGCAGAATCAGCAATGCGGAGGGAACAAAATGCTCCCCGTTATGAACTGAGGTCAAAGTGCTCAGCTTATCCATATCCATATATACATAATTTGTTACCTTCTTCCCCAGACGAAAGGCATCATCACTATATACAACATAAAACATCGGGGAATCTGTATCCAGCATACTGTCCAGCAAAGAAAAATCCACAGCATCCACCTGCTCATCCTGAATATACAGCCTCTCAATCCGATTGCCGTATGTTTCAAGATAGCTGACATCCACAGTATTAAGCGATTCAGGAAGCAGGATATACACCGTATCCTTTTTGTCCGTTAATTCAATAAGGCTGCCATCCCGTTTTCTAAGAGGAAAGCGCTTTGTATAATTCAGATTCACTTCCGCATACGGCTGCAGCTCCTCTCCTTTTGGGATAACATCCTTTCGATAATAGATACCTCCTTCTCTATTTATCTTTTCGTATTCTTTCAGATGTACCTGATACATTTTATTCTGAATAAGCTTTTTATTTCTGTAATCCTCCTCTACGGACTCCTCATCATAGCCGTCAAAGCGATATCCGTCCTGATAATCAAACGCATACACATACGATTCCAGCATATCCTGTTGGCGCAATAGCGCTTGAAAGGTAGGCAGATTCAACTGCATCTGTTCCCATGCAGTCGAGCAAAGCGGCATCAGAATAAGAAGGGCGAGAATGCCATATAGATAATTCAGATTCATAAACCATCTGGTAAAGCTCTGTTTTTTATAAATGCATAGACAGGACAGCGCAGAATCAACAGAACCGTACCTGCAAATGCAAGAAACATACCGATCGAAAACCCAATCCAGAAGAAAGAAAGCAAAAGGATCGCCTCATAGGTCTGTCTGGCGACAAAGCCTATCATCCAGATATAAGCAAGAACAATACTGAGTAACGATACAGCCAGGATTTGAAAAACAGCCTCTGATACAGTAACCTTCCAATGCGCAGCCCTGACATTCCCATACTTTTCAATATGCCGATGGATTTTTAATTTCTGATTCACCAGCATGATGAGAAGCAGCCCCAGCAATAGGAATGTTATGATTCCCATCGGAATTATGTTCTCTTTCAGATAGGATGAAAGCGTAAATGCATGTCGTTCAAAAGCTCCCATATCCTGTATTGCACCTGGATACTGCTGAGAGATATCGGTAAGAAAGGCATCTTTATCTGTATCCTGATCAAAATACAGGATATAATCTCCTGCGAGATTTTGAAATCTCTGATTCAGATTTTGAAATGGCTGAATAACCAGACGAATGTCCTGATTGAATAAGCGCAGTCTGTTTTGTTTTGTATCATAGCGCAACTGATTCTCATATACAAGATCATGCTCACTAATCTTGGAAATATCCATGTATTGAAAAATATCATAGGGACTATAGAGATACCATGATATAATCAGAATCATGCTGTTCTTGTTCTTATCACCGTACAATTAAATTTTTTGAGATAAGGCCTCCATGGTATTTATCATTTGTTTATGATCGAATTCATTGCTTTGCGGGGTTATTTCGAAAAAAGTCGCTTCCTTTTCTCTTTCCAATCCAAAGAAGCCCTGGATATCGGAAATATCGCGTTCATAAAATGCAAACTTCACGCAATAAACAACAAGAATTTGAGAAATACAGACCAATATGCATATTATTTTTTTCATATCGTAGCAAGAAAAACGGTATATATTTGTACCGTCACTCATCTATGCTTGTCCACCTCCATGCGTATGAGAATCATAATCTAGAAACAAGCTTTAAATATTGGATATCTATATTTGTTTCTACTGTGCGATTTGTAACTTTAATTGTTGATTTGACCTTAATTCTGCCATTAACGCTATAGGAAATCCAATGCTTACGGATTAAAGTCCTTCCCTTTGACTTCTTATATTCTATATACAAAAATAATAGAAAGCATATCGCGTCATAATTAATAAAACAAATTGAATCATCAGCTGTTTTTCTTGTGAAAGTCGCTGAAAAAGTATCATTACAAGCGTAAAAATGAGCCATTCTCCGATTGTATATAGCATAATAACTGCGATAGATACACGAATAGCTTTGCTATTATATTGCAAAAAGATTCTAAATAAACATAAAATCATGCAAGACATACCGCTGTATTTTACATACCATGTATACATCCCATGCTTTTGAAGTCGAATTGCCATTCCATATTTCATACGAAAATAAGGGAGTAACATATCACTATAGAAAAGCATATCACAGATAAGCCATAATAACATGGCATACATGAGCTGTATTTTTGGTATACCAAACAAAATCATCATGATATCTTCAGCCTCAAGAGCAGAAAACACTATTAGCAAAATAACTTTTATATACAGGAATCTTCCTTTCTTTATAATTCCATTATCTTTCCATTTTCTACACATAGTTTTCTATCAAATTCAATTTCATCCATAACATCATGTGATGCAATGATTACGGTTTTCCCTTCCTCATGGAGTTCCTGTATTATTTCATAAAACGTTTGCTGCGCCTCTTTATCCAATCCACGCATCGGTTCATCAAGCATAATAAAATCTTGATGTTCCATGATGGCCTGAATGATTCCCACTTTCTGAAGCATCCCTACGCTATACTTTTTTAAAGGTTTTTTATTGTACAGAGCAAGATTAAATCTATTAACCAGCATCTCTACTTCCTGTTTATGAAAGGGTGAAGTTAACTGATATAAAAAACGAAGATTATCAAATAATGTTTCACTTCCCATATACTCAGGATTCTCAATTAACGCACCTATTTTCACCTTTTTCATCCAATTCAATGTACCAGTGTCCGGTTCTAGTAAACCGGCTATGATTTTAAATATTGTAGATTTACCACTTCCATTCTTCCCACACAAATAAAGAAGCTCACCTTCATAAAACGTCATATTGCCATCTGATAAAATGCTTTGGTGTCTAAATGATTTTGAGACATGACATATTTCCAAAATCGCCTTTTTCATAAGAAAGCCTCCTTTTTCATTTTTCTGCAGGCAATAATTAAAATACTGATTCCACCTCCAAAATACACAATGGTTCCGATAATAAAATTATAAAATCCAATAGCTTCCATTAAACTACCCGGCGCAAATAAAGCAATCGGCAATATGCAGGATGGCATAGCCATAATCTCCGAATTTTGAGCATACCATGAGAATTGTAACAGAAATGGGTGTAAGAAACTGGATATGGAAAATATACCAATAAATAACAGTAGAGGCGTAAAGAAAACATATAGATATCGATTGCGTATGACATAACAAAGAGAAAACATGAAAATAGAATATATGCATATTCCTATAACAGTCGTAATAAAATAAATGAGAAAATCCGGAATATCATATGTTCCCAGAAAATAAGATAAAAGCTCTTGTCCAGATGGAATACCGTTCGGCTGTATGAATGCAATTACATAGCTGTTGAATAAAACCACTGCATATAACAATATCGAGAAAATTAATGTATATTTTGTGATTTGCTTAATGGAATAGAAAAACATCTGTTTTATTCCCACTCTAATCATCATTTGATGGATGTAACCACTACTTACAGCTTTATGATAATCCATCAATATTACATAAGGAAATAACAGCATCAAAAGCATTTCAAACCATATACTTCTCGGAAATGATGTTGTGAAATAAAACTGATTCAGCGGTGTCGCTTCTTGGTAAGCCTCCATATAGGTTATCACCCATTGCAATATGGTAAGGATAACCAATATCGTCGCTACTCTAAAACAATATTTATTTTTAGAAAGCATCATGTTTGCCCCTTTCTATAAAAATGCGACTGGTATGAATATATAATGAAAAAAAAGGATTTAAGACAACAAGCAATAATAACATTATTTTATGAATATCTTCTGTAATGCTATAGATAACAATTCCTTCCAATAGAAGAAACAGAATGAAATTTGCAAATAGAAACAGTATCACTAAAACTGTATTCTGAATATACTGAACATTAAACGAACAGAGAACGATATAGTTTGAGACAACAAACAGGCTTGCATCTGCAGCTGCATTTCTCCATAATATCCTTTCAAATTTGTGCTTCATTAATCGAACAATTATGGATTTATGTATAGATTTATATATTGAATATTTTCTATATAAATAATAGATGATGATATTATTTGATATCAATGTGATGTAATGGATTCTCATAAGATAATCATCAATTGATATATCTCTTGTATATCGCAAATATAATATACAATACTCGACAGATAAAAAAATGCTAGCAATATAGTTTTTTTTAAAATATCTCGTTTTTCCCCCACATCATAATTAACCTTCTCTCTCAATAAATGAGACAGAATTCCTCTGTCTCATTTATTTTACCATGGTGTAAATTGTACATCGACAGTAATATTATTTGGTTCAGCGCCCTGTGAGAAAACTCTTCCTCTGAACAAACTACCTGTTAAATAGACGCCCTGATCAATATCCAGAGGTTGGAGACTACTATTTAATTTTTTTGTCCCTGTCTCGCAGCAGGATTTCCATCACTGTGACAAATTCTTCCATAAGCACCAAGCCAGGCACTGGTAACACCACTCATCTTTCCATTATTCGTAGCATTTACCTTCATTCTTGAACCGGTCATATCTGAACTTCCGCCACCAGGAATAGACAGTCTACCTTGATAATATTGAGCAGATGCTGCACCGACACCTATTGTTGTGAAAAATAACATACCTGTAAATATCAATACGTATAATTTTTTCATAAATTTTTAAGTGCTTACTCTGGATGAAGGCTGCCCTTTCCTCCTTTTTATTCCTCTATAATAATACCTCCACCTCTAGGTTGTATGCCTGGCCTTGTTATTATTCCTGCATCTGAATACAGAAACGCCGGGCATACAAACGGTAAAATAAGTTTTTTCACAGCTATCATTTATTTCCTCCTATTTATATAATTATTATAAATTACTCCTTAACGACATACAAGACATGCAGCTAATCATAAAAAATCTTCTTATTTTCCTCGTTTATTCATGATTCTCATCGATTTTTTCCGCACATATACATGATAATCATAGATTGCTTTATATCCTTTCCCGTTATCACACAATAACTCAAGCTCCTCCTCTAAAATTTTAAGATAGAGTTTATCATTTATTTCAAGAAATGGTAAAACCTTTTTATAGATATTTCTTTGTTCTTCATTATTAACTGTTTCAAGATTATAAAAGAACACATATAATAACCAATCAACCATATCGCCCTTTGCAACATCATCCGTTATCAAGTATTGATGCGGTATTGGAAGCCTCAACATGCGATATGCATGAGAGATACAGATTTCGCAACGCACAAGCTTCCTGTCAGAAAGCTTAATAGCTTCCTCCAGATATTCAATACTATCCTCATATCTACCTGCATATAACAAAAGTGTCCCCATATTCATATAACCGGTACTTTTTTGACGCAAAGATAGTTCATCATTGGTCAATAGAAAATTTTTAATTTTCTCTATATATTTACATGCCATACTGATATCAATATCAATATAAGCTGCTATTAACTTCATATATAAATAATACAATTGAATCTTATTATTTGTTTCCTGAAACAGTTTCTCCAATTCTTTTCCAGTATCTAAAAAATTCAGTATTTTGCCCTTTCGTAAATCTGCATTCATTGCAAACAACTGATTGGATAACAGTTGCGATGCATGATACTCATATTTATTCAACACATATCCTATTTTTTCATCTTCATTATGATTCGCATATACATATAGATAATACATTGCCAATTGCTTCAAATCATTATGAAATACGGTAGTAATCGCATCAAGATGATAGAATTCACTTTCAGTGATGACTTGATCCATAGCACTGAAATATGCTTTTAAAATTTCAAACAGCCATAAGATTTCTTCATAGTAGAGAACCCCTCTACAAATTTCAAGCCTTCTACATGCTTTTTCCAACACATTTATGCTTTCCTTTTCTTTTCTAAAATCCATGAGTTTACATACCTGATGCGCTGTTTTATCTATAATCTGATTCCATTCATCGTCTTCCATCACTCGTTTGTTTAGTTTTTCTGCAGCAAATTCGTATATAACATCCCGTACCAACATACGTTGTTTTTCCAAACCGCAGTATAGCTTTGAAGAACATACAGGAAGCTTTGTATCGCTATTTGTATAAAATGCTGACTGTTGCCAAATACCTTCCCCTGTTTCCTTCAAATTCTGATTCCTATAATAGGGTATCAATATATTTAATTTCTGTTTATATGAATCCGTTAATTTCATATAGCATCATCCCTTTCCCCAAGCTAAATATAACATATAGCATATATAAAAAAAAGACAGAATTTTCTGCCTTACTCTATTAATACTATATTTAATGCTGTTAAGCTTTCATTATTTTATTAGGCGATACCATAATTTACTTCATGAAATCCTCTGCAGCTTCGCCATATAAAACCCATCCGTATGTGCAGTATACGGAAATATTGTTCGTTCCTCTATCAGGGTGAAGTTCATCATGCTCCTTTAAAAACGCCTGCACCTGCTTTTCGTTTTCTTTTTTATTCAGCGTACAGGTGGAATATACAAGAATCCCATGTTCCTTTACATGCTCGGCACTCTTTGCAAGGATCGCCTTTTGAATCGGAATCAGCGTATCCATATCACCGCTTTGCATATGAACCTTGATATCACTTTTTCTGGCTAATACCCCATATCCGCTGCATGGCACATCGCATAATACACGATCAAACAGAATTCCTTCGACTTCCTTGAGCTCTGTCGCATCCATAACCTGCGGTTTTAAAATCGTGATACCAAGACGCGCAGCACCCTCCCTGATCAGTTCTACTCTATGCTCATGAATATCGCCGCATACAATGCTGCCATCATTCTGCATCAGCTCAGCCATATGGTTCGCCTTTGTACCCGGTGCACTGCACACATCAAGAATCTGTTCTCCTTTTTGCGGATCCATCGATACGTGCAATCAGCTGACTCGCTTCATCCTGTATGGAAAGCAGTCCCTGCGCATACCATGGTGTTGCGGCCAGCGATGCATCATACAGCAAAGCATCCTCACTCAGATATCCCTTTTGAAAGGAGGAATCCTGCTTCATCAGCTCATCTCTTGTTATTTTCCATGTATTTACGCGGGCAGCGTTTGGCTTTGTTTCCATATCCGCTTCACAAATCTTTTGTGCGTTATCCCAGCCGTACTGTGCCTTCCACATCTGTACAAGCCAGGTTGGATGAGAGGTCCTGATTGCCAGAGCTTCCTCCTCTTTGCCTGTGATTTCCCGCTTTCCTCTGCGCTGTACATGCGTGCCAGTACAGCATTGACAAGCTTTGCCATGTTCCCATGATCTGCTTCTTCGTGATTTCTACAGCATCATTGATAA
>ENA-OQAB01001476-OQAB01001476.1-human-gut-metagenome-genome-assembly--contig:-NODE-1476-length-11135-cov-2.755814_pt1 | contig 11135 bp, 14 predicted proteins | sample MGYA00242490_ERZ504517 | MGnify/ENA primary metagenome ERZ504517 (study PRJEB26092, sample SAMD00036298) | human gut metagenome | host: Homo sapiens | study: EMG produced TPA metagenomics assembly of... | reverse complement strand
ATTATCCGGAAAACTCCAGCTAAGACCGTCATCCGTACTTTTCGCTATCATAAACTGGCAGGTTTCTTTTAGGCCTGTTCCGGGTTGGGAGCCTTTTCCTTTCCATTGGTGTGTCCAGACCGTGCTACTTTCATTCAATCCTTCTATCCACTTGCCATCTTTATCCAGCAGGCCATGCATCCACAATCCGGCTACATAAATGTCACCTGTATTTTTATCGACTAGAATACAAGCATCGCTCACTCCATTGTATTTCTGCGGTAAGCTGCCCCACTCTCCCATATCTAACACAGTCTGAACAGGTTGCCAGGTCAATCCCTTATCCGTACTCCGATGAAGAGCAATGTCTATATTTCCTTGCAAATCACGAGAGTAATCATAACGGGCATCAAAAATGGCTAACAAAGTTCCTTGATTGCTGGTAGCCAATCCCGGAATACGTGACGAAACACACCCATCCTGTCCTTTCTGCCGTACCGCTACTCCTACCCGCAAAGGTTTACTTCCTTTTTCCGAGATTTTCAGATTGCCTTTAGTCGTTTTAATCCGGTTACAGTTAAGCTGAATACGGTGATCCAATGAAACCGTATCTTTCAACGTCACGGCTACCCAAAAAGACAAAGAATCCTGATTTACCTGCACTTTATCAGTAAATGATATTTTACGTGCAGCGGGAAGTGCTTTATATAGCAAACGGGATGTATCTATCAGTCCATTTTCTTGTGTACCATATATAGCAACAGAAACAACATCTGCCACATCCGTACTCCCTAATAAATCTAAATCTATTTGCTGAATGGCGTAAGGTTGATTGTCTGCCCTGATTAGAGTAACCTTTAATACAGGACTTGCCGGTTTCTTCACCAACACAGGAATTACCGGTCGTTCCAGCACCCATTTTATTTCTTTACCCAAAGACGTGGCTGGCAATACCAATAATAAAATCATTGAAAATATAATTAATATTTCCCTTCTTACTTTCATAGTATTTTTATTTTAGGTAATTTTGAACGCATTTAACTAGATTTGAGGGGAATGACAGAAAGTAAAATAGCTAAACCCCAGCAATATACTTTTACTGTCATCTCCTCTTTTTATATCTAAAAATCGAAGAAATTTATTGCATCCAAATCACCTTTTAATTTGTCATACTCCTCAATTGAAAAAGGTTTAATCGGTAAACGACAACTGCCACAATCAATGCCTATTAATTTCATGATAGCTTTACCTCCACGTACGCCTCCACCATATTTAATGATAACTTCCACTGTACGTATAGATTTCATTTGCCAGGCACGTGCTGTTTCCACATCATTTTGCTTCATTGATTCAAAAATGGCATGGTAAACATTGGGAATATAATTATATGTACTTCCTACGCCTGCCACAGCTCCCATTGATAAACCTGCAATCAGAATCTCGTCAAAGCCATGCAGAACTTCAAACTTATGCTGCTCCAAATCGATGCAAGCCCCCATCTCCATCAGGTTATTATGAGTAAATTTAGTACCTACCAAGTTTGGTATTTTCTTCCTACCCTCTACCAAAAATCTATCTACCGGCAAATTAACCCCTGTGATTGACGGCATATTATAATAATAGAAAGGTAGTTCACTGGCAGACCTGCAAACCGGAGCAAAAAAATCGATCAACTCATCTACCGTTCCCGGCTTGAAAAAAGACGGAGCTATTGAAGCAATGGCATCGGCTCCTGCTTTTTCCGCATGACATGCCAGTTCCATAGCACTCCGCTGACAGTTTGAACCTACATGGGCAATCACTTTGAACCGCTTACCAGCCGAAGCAACCCATTTTTCAAGAATTAATTTACGTTCATCAATCGTCAGCGAAGAGAATTCACCAGTCGTACCGCACACAAACACCCCTTTAATAGGAGTCGATGCGATCCAATCAGCATATTTTTCAATAACAGATAAATTTACATCCCCATTTTCATCCATTGGGGTGAAGGTGGCCGCAACCATACCCTCCAGTCTTTCATAATTGTTCATAATGCATTTAATTAGATTTGATATTTCATTTTATTTCTAGAAACTTCCTTTTAGAATAAATGGCGTCCGTATTCCCGGCTGTACCTCACCACTTACGATAAATACCTGATTCCCGGCAGAAACAACATTCGTAGTAACCGGAATGCGATAAGGACATTCGAGCGAATCTACCAGAGAATTCGTACTTGTACTGACTACTCGTAACTTGCGGCTGAATCCCGGATGCTCGGAAGATGTAGGAAGAATCTCTTCCACTCCCCCAAATAGCAGAATCTTATCCTCCCCGTATGGTATACCAGTCCCCGCCATTACAGGAAAAGAACCGATCATTTTACTCCATTTTCCAATGCCTGGCTCAAATACGTACCCCTCCGTATGTTCTACCATCGCCTCATCCGGAGCGTAACTTCTTCCGCTGAAAAGATAAAATCGTTCCCCTTGAGCCACACCTACTGCATAGGAAAGAGAAGGACCATTCCAATCCGGCATTTCTTGCCATCCTCTTTCTTTATGCATCAAATCAAGCATGTAAAAATGATGAGTCGACTGTTCATTTACCATAGTCTCTTGCCCCCAGCAATATAAATACAGTTATCACCCATTGCCCCCGTTGCATTCGCCAACGGAACTGGCAAAGATGGATAACTGACAGAGTCTATCACAAATGAATCTTCTTCTTTCTTTATCAGGAAAACGTTATCACTACACTGCGTACGATCACACCCTCCAATACACAACAATCCTTCCGGCAGACTTATTGAAACTCCATAAGCAAGCGGGCGATCGAGAAAATCATCATAAACAGTCCATTTTCCCGTTTGTAAATCATAGCTATATAAAGTAGACCACCAAGTTTTCGTACCTCCTTCCCAAGGATACTTATCCGGGAAATTAGCTCCGCCCAGCACAAGCAACTTTCCTTCCACTATCCCGGAATATGCACCTGCTAATCCGACGTTCTCCGGCATGCCGGCGCATCCTGGAAGCAGCAATGAGTTTTCCCATTGCACCTCTATCCTCTTTTCCTTTTTTCTCAAACAAGATGTATTCATAAACAATATTATTAAGGATAAACATAAAATGATGAAATGTAGTCTTTTCATATCCCTTCTACCTTTTCACTACTTTCTTTTTCTGCCATCAACTCCTGACTCCGATTGACCTTGAAAATCTTATAAACCTCAAAATGTCTTTCGATGGCATCCCGGTATCCTTTTTCATCCCCTTTTTTTATAAAATCCAGCAAATCAGCATGAGTAGCTATTTTACCACTTTTACTCATTTCTATATTTATAGGTTTCAAATAATCTTTGAATTTTTCTTTCACATAGACAAGTATAGGGTGAATGATTTCCTGAAATTCGGATATTATTTTATTTCCAGTGATTTTATATAGTTTCGTATGAAAAGCCGATTCACTGATTAATGCGTATTCATTATTCTCAAAAACAATTCCCATTTTCACTATCTCGCTTAATTCTTCGATGTCTTTAGGAGTTATCTTACGGAAAATATCGCTTGATATTCCTATTTCAAGTGCAATTCTGAAATCTAACAGATCTAAAATAGTTTCTTCACTCAAAACACGAGGATCTATCACTCTTTTCATCCCTCCTAAAATAGAAGGTTCGGTCAGAACCATTCCTTTGCGAGGACGTGCATGAATCAGCCCCATCATTTTCAAACGACTCAATGCTTCTCTGACAACACTCCTTGCAACTCCTAATTCTGCAGCCAGATTATTCTCATTGGGAATTGAATCTCCACGCCTTAAGTCATTCTTTTTAAAGTAAGTAGTCGTCCCTTAAAAAGTACTCATCTGCGGGATATTGCAAGAAAACAGTGTCCCGCAGATTTTTTCAACAAGTAGCCAAAGAACCCTCATGGCTCTTTTGAAGTTGTACGCTGCTGCGGCTAAGAGCAGATTGACAACATCCCCGAACACACCTTTATAAAAGTTGCGTCCTAAACGAAAGTCTGATTTCAAATGCCCGATAGTCGGCTCTATTCCTGCACGCTTGCAGAATAGCTTATGTTTCTTCTTGCGTGTGTAATAACTGTCTTTCCTGTTTGGAACATCGGGTATCAGTATCCCGGTGCCGCCCACCTCTTTCTTTCCTCTGTACCCCCTGTCCCCGGCCAACTTCCTGATCTTCTTTCCGGTAATGCGTTCCACCTGCCTGAGGGATTCTTCAATGGTATGCCCGTCATATTCATTCCGGAAAGACTTGGCACCCAGTATGACACCGGTAATTGAGCGGACGATTGAAACCTTGTTGCCGAACTCGTATTTCTTATGTTCTTTCCCCTTGCTGATACACTGCACCTCCGGTTCATGCAGGGAATAGATTTTTCCCCGGGAGAATTGCGCTTCTGTGAAAGCACCCGCTCAAAGAGGTCGAGCAGGGAGTCGTAGCCGTGGTTTTCTTTCAGGTTGCGCCTCAGTTCCCTGACAAGCCTTCCCGCAATGGTGCGCAGCCGCTTGTCCGCTTTCAGGGCCTTGCCACGGTTCTTGGGGTGGTTACGGAAACGCTGGTCACGGTAGATCTTCTTGAGGACAAAGGTATAGCTCTGGCGCAAAGGAAGCCCTAAGGATTTTACGACAGACAACACTTTGCGGACTATCTTTTTATGCAACTTCGCATCCGTGGGATAAGTCACGTTCTTTTCCTGTACCGTGGAATCGATGAAGGCCGTGCAGTGATGGTCCGGGCCGTCGTCCTCCTGATTGACGCGGATACTTTCTGACAGAATCAGTTCCATGCCATTTTCTCCGACACGCTTACGGAAGTGTACCAGTTCGCTTGCATTGCAGGGATAGGAAGGCGTGAATTCCAACATACCGCAAAAGTACTGGTAATAAGCATTCTCGCTCCATTGTTCAACAACCGATTCATCGGACAGGTTACGCACGTGCTTAAGAATCAGAAGTCCGCACATCAGGCGGATGGGTTTGGCCGGACGACCGTTGACGGCACAGTATAGCGGGGAGAAAGCTTCTTCAAAACGGCGCCAGTCTATCTTATTGGCAAGCAGGTATAAGGGATGCCTGGGATTCAGCTGGTCTGTCAAAGAGCTGAACAAGGAGGGCTGAGGGGTGGTCTTGTTTATCATAATAATCTGCAAGTTTTCAACCATAAAGATACAAAAACTTGCAGATATATCAAAGCAATTTATATATTAATATGTTGATTATTAGGCGTAAAAGCACATTCTAAGGGGCGACTAAATATGGGAGTAGCAAAGACTTCTATGACATGCTTGTTATCCAGATTAAACAAGATAGACTCTACCTGACCGGATCTCCGGGCACGTTGCATCACACAGTTCTCACAAGGAGTGGTGCGATTATGGGTCCGTCAGATAGCAAAGCTCCCCTTTTTTGTAAGCCTCATAATGAAAGGCCTTTTACTACAAAGCGAGATATTCTCCCATTGTACGATATAGTCGTTCGCAATATATGCCAATCCCGAATTAATATTGTTCAATACCAACTCATTCTGACGAATCAATTGGATCATTCTTTGTTCGCTCTCAAGGAGTTCTTTTTTTGAGCGCACCGCTTCTTCGTAAAGATATCATATTTGTTTTGCCACAGAACACGTTCGGTGACATCCTGACTAATCACCATATAATTCGTAATTTCCGACTTTTCATTATGTACGAAAGAAACGGTAATCTCGAAGAATTTTATACCGGACAGATTAGTAGGAAAAAGATGACGCACGTCATCAAAATTATATTTTGCCATGAAACGCACTGTTTCTCCTTTTCTGACCTATTCCTTGATTTCATCAGAGAAACTAGTGTAATTAAATAGATTATAGCCCAGAATATCCTTCTTGTCTTTTATCCCCATTGATCTCAACCGCGAATAATTGACATCTATCATGAGACCGTCCTTATCATACAACTCCAAGCCTACAGACAGGTCATTAAAGATGTTGTGCAATAAGTTGTCAGCTATCCCATTTTCCAAAGTCTGTTCCATGCAGCAAAATTTGTATAGTATTACAATATTGATTGTTTATCCAAGCAAAGTTACTTAAATATTTTATTACATAACAAGAAAGAGGCTAAAAAGCCTCTTTCAGTATCTTTATTTCGCATTTTGGTATAAGAAGTCTGTTGCTTTCGCTAATGTTTCCGGTTTGCCTATATCAATCAGGTGCAACTTTTCTGTCAAGTAACCACTATAGTTTACTTGCCGGCAAGTGGCAAGATAGAAATCCATAATAGAGAATTTACCCTCCCAACAGGGAGAAGTCATCCATTGAAAAATGGCGGGCGAAAGTACATGGATACCACTGAATGCATATTCTTGATAAAGAGAAGGGTCATACTGAAAACCTTCCGGTTTCACTTGTCCTGTGTCCTTGTTTATCCATCCGCAAAGTCTCTTGCCTGTATCAAAAAGAAGATAGCGGGAGGTTTTACGTTGGCTAGCCAGCAAAGTGGCAACAGCACCGCTTTGTAGATGGTAGTCATATAAATCTTTCAAATTCACGTCTGAAAGAATATCTACATTGTGTATCAGGAAAGGTTCATCGGAATTTTCAAAGAAAGAACGGGCTTTCTTAACTCCCCCCACCGGTGTCGAGCAACAGGTCGCGTTCGTCGGAAATATGTATGATGAGTCCAAAATTTCTCATTGGCTTTCAGGAAGTCAAGTATCTGTTCGCCAAAATGGTGGATGTTAATCACTATTTCTGTGAATCCGGCAGCTTTCAGTTTTAAAATCACATGTTCCAACATTGGACGTCCGGCTATGGGAACCAAAGCCTTCGGCATGGTATCGGTGAGTGGTTTTAGCCGGCTACCCAAACCGGCTGCAAATATCATTGCTTTCATTCTTTCGGTTACTTTCTTCTTTACATTTACTCTTCTTAGATTGTTGCCTCAAACATATGTTCGATATTCTGTTCCCGATGCACCAGTTCGACTTTCACACCAAATTTCTGATTCAGGTGCTCTGCCAGGTGCTGGGCTGAATAAACAGAACGATGTTGTCCGCCGGTGCAACCGAAGCAGACGGACAAATTGCTGAATCCGCGTTCCATATAACGTTTCACGGAGGCATCTACCAAAGCATAGACATGATCGAGGAAACGAAGTATTTCGCCATCTTCTTCCAAGAAAGTGATTACAGGTTCATCCAGTCCGGTGAAAGGTTTGTAACGCTCATACTTGCCGGGATTATTCACGGCACGGCAGTCGAATACATAACCTCCTCCATTGCCGGTAGAGTCATCAGGAATTCCTTTCTTATAGGCAAAGCTCATTACTTTGACGGTTAGCTGCCGCTTTTTCAGGTCGTCCGTAAATTGTTTCAGTCCGGTAAGCTCCCGCAAAACGTTACAGAGATACGGATATTCCGGATATTCTTCTTTTAACAATTCACGCAGGTTTTCGATGGCATAAGGAACGCTTTGGATAAAATGCGGTTTCTTTTCAAAGTAACCACGGAAACCGTAGGCTCCCAGCACTTGCAGCGTACGGAAAAGGACAAAGTGGCGAAGCTTGGCTATAAAAATAGGATTCGTCAATCGGTTGGTATTTGCGAAGAGCTTCCATATATTCTTGCAGCAGTTCTTTGCGGAGGCTGTCAGGATATTTCGCTTTCGCCTGCCACAGGAAAGAGGCTATGTCATAATAGAACGGGCCTTTGCGTCCGCCCTGAAAGTCGATAAACCACGGTTCCCCGTCTTTTATCATCACATTACGACTTTGAAAATCACGATACATGAAAGTAGCGGAAGAACTGCGGAGCAAGACATCGCTCATTTTCTGGAAATCATCTTCCAGTTTGTCTTCCTGAAACTCCATACCGGTAGCTTTCAGGAAGGCAATATTTGAAGTAATTCAAATCCCACAGAATAGAGCGTTGGTTGAACTCCGGTTGAGGATAACAGCGGGAAAAATCAAATCCATCCGCCCCGGCAAATTGAATAGCAGGAAGCAGACGAATCGATTTTGCGAAGCAACTCTTTTCCTCTCGGAAAAGACACTGGTAGCACGTCCTTTCTCTATGGCATGGAACAACAGAGTATCGCCCAAATCTTCCTGCAAATAATAGGTTTTATCTTCCGAGGCAATGCGCACTTCGGGAACAGGCAGTCCACATTTGCGGAAGTGTCCTGCCATATAAAGAAATGCCTCATTCTCATCAATAGAAGCCCCGTAGACTCCAATCAATGTTTCTATACCCGTCAGCCGAAAATAACGGCGGTTGGAACCGGAAGATGGTAATTCTGTTATATTCTCTGCGGGAACTCCCGTATATTCCTGATATAGTTTCTGTAGTTCTTCGGTAATCATAGTCGTATATTTTCGAGCAAAGATAAGCATAAAAACTCAAAAAATAAGAGAGGGGATTTAACTAATATTCATCCGAATACACTATCTTTGTTTCAGTTTAACTGACCTGATCTCATGAGAACAAAAACCTTTTTACTACTATGCATTGCATTTATCACACTGTTTATCGGCGTTTCCACTCTTCAAGCCGGTCATTATTACTATAAGCAAATCTCCCTAAAAGATGGTCTTCCCTCTACCGTGAGATGTATTTTAACGGACAAACAAGGATTTGTATGGATAGGAACCCGTTCCGGATTAGGGAGATATGACGGACACGAACTTAAAAAATATATTCATCAGGCAAATAACCCTCATTCCATTCCTCACAATTTAATCTACCAGATGATAGAAGACGAACAAAACAATATCTGGATTCTGACAGACAAAGGAGTGACACGTTATCAGAGGCAAAGCGATGACTTTTTTATACCGACTGATGAGACAGGAAATAATATCATCGCCTATTCCGCCTGCCTGACTGATAACGGAGTGTTATTCGGTTCGAAAAATAAAATCTTTTTCTATAATTATCAGGATACCTCTTTACGCCTCCTACAAACATTTGACTTAGAACCCAATTATAATGTGACTCTACTAAATCTATGGGATAAACACACATTACTCTGTTGCAGCCGGTGGCAAGGACTACTCCTGCTCGACCTGAATACCGGAAAATGCCGACGTCCTCCTTTCGATTGCGGAAAAGAAATCATGAATGTACTCATAGACTCACAAAAAAGAATCTGGGTAGCTCCCTACAATGGAGGGCTGAACTGTCTGACACGCGACGGTAAACTACTGGCTACATATACTACCCACAACTCCTCTTTAAGCAACAATGTCATACTAAGTCTCGCCGAACGGGAAGGAGAAATCTGGATTGGAACAGACGGAGGAGGCATTAATATTCTCGACCCGGAAACAAGACGTATTTCGCTGTTGGAGCATATGCCCGGAAGTGACCACTACTCACTCCCCGCTAACTCTATTTTATGTCTGTACAACGACTGCAACAATAATATGTGGGCAGGTAGCATCCGTAACGGACTAATCAGCATCCGGGAAGTTTCCATGAAAACGTATACAGATGTACCTCCCGGCAACGACCGCGGACTAAGCAACAATACCGTTCTAAGTCTTTTCCAAGAATCCCAAGACCAAATTTGGGTCGGTACAGACGGAGGAGGCATCAACAGCTTTAACCCACTCACAGAGAAATTTATCCATTACCCTTCCACCTGGGAAGACAAAGTAGCCTCTATCTGCCAGTTTACTCCCGGCAAATTATTAATTTCTCTTTCTCACAGGGAGTATTTATTTTCAACCCGGCAACAGGAGAAAAACAGCCTTTCACCATTGTTGACGCTAAAACGACAGCACTCTTGTGCAATCGAGGCAAGGCTGTAAATCTACTTCGGAACACTCATCACAATATTCTGTTCCTTGGAGAACATATCTATATCTATGATTTGAATACACGTACTTTCAGTACCGTTATAGAACAAGAAGAGCAGGAAATTATCGGTGCTCTCTTACCGATCGACAATTATAAGAATATCACTTATCTAAATGATACGAAGCACATATATGAACTGGACAACCATACCAACCGACTGAAAGCCCTGTACAGATGTTGGAAAGATACAACGATCAACTCTGTTGCACGAGACGAAGAGGGAAATTTCTGGATTGGAAACAACTACGGATTGGTACACTACAATCCTGCCACCAAAATACAGACACCAATCCCGACCTCTCTATTTAGTGAAAATCACATTGATCGCATGCGACCAGCAAGGAAAAGTATGGATAGGAGCCGACAGTATGCTTTTCGCCTGGCTCATCAAAGAGAAAAAATTCGTTCTATTCGGTGAATCAGACGGTGTAATCCAAAACGAATATCTTTCCAAACCTCGTCTATTAAGTATGCGGGGAGACATCTACATGGGTGGAGTGAAAGGGTTACTGCATATTAACAGCAAAATACCATTAACCACTTCCGAACTTCCCCAACTCCAATTATCAGATGTCATCATTAATGGAGAGTCAGTAAATAACGAATTAACGAATCATCCAGCAGGGATTTCTGCTCCCTGGAATAGTAATATCACTATTCGAATCATGTCGAAAGAGAAAGATATTTTTCGACAGAAAGTGTACAGATACCAAATAGAGGGGCTGAATGACCAGCAAATCGAATCATACAATCCCGAACTGGCCATACGTTCACTTCCTCCGGGAAGTTATAAAATCATGGCGTCCTGTACCGCCAAGGATGGTAATTGGATTCCCAGTCAGGAAGTACTGGAATTGACCATCCTTCCTCCCTGGTATCGGACATGGTGGTTTATTCTTTGTTGCGCCGTTTTTATTGCTGCCGCTATTATCGAAGCTTTCCGAAGAGCATGGAAACGTAAAGAAGAGAAGTTAAAGTGGGCAATGAAAGAACATGAGCAACAGGTATATGAAGAAAAAGTACGTTTTCTTATTAATATCAGTCATGAGTTGCGTACACCTTTAACGTTAATATACGCACCACTTAACCGGATGTTGAAATCCCTTTCTACCGAAGATACACAGTATTTGCCAATAAAAGCGATCTACCGTCAAGCGCAGCGAATGAAAAACCTTATTAATATGGTACTCGATGTACGCAAGATGGAGGTTGGAGAAAGCAAATTGCAGATACAACCGTATGTTCTCAATCAATGGATTGAACATGTATCCCAAGATTTCATCAGTGAAGGGGAAGCAAAGAACGTC
>ENA-OQAB01001475-OQAB01001475.1-human-gut-metagenome-genome-assembly--contig:-NODE-1475-length-11136-cov-2.436370_pt1 | contig 11136 bp, 9 predicted proteins | sample MGYA00242490_ERZ504517 | MGnify/ENA primary metagenome ERZ504517 (study PRJEB26092, sample SAMD00036298) | human gut metagenome | host: Homo sapiens | study: EMG produced TPA metagenomics assembly of... | reverse complement strand
TATATAGTTTTCGGAAAGCCTACGGAGTTCGGGCATACCTATAACATACCGCATCCGGATATTCGACTCATGGAGCAAGCTGAATCAAAGGGCGAATGGCTTACTCCCTTTCTATATACCTCGGAGAAATGAGAATCTTCTTGAATTCCCGGCGATCCAGAACCTGCAATATACGTTGTTAAGCTGGCTGAACTGGGAACTTCCGGAGACGCTTTCCCCCGACGTATTGAAACGGATCCATATGATGTCTATGACAGAGGCGATGCGGAATATCCATTTCCCGGAATCTGCCGCTAAGTTGCGTGATGCCCAGTTACGTTTGAAGTTTGACGAGCTTTTCTTCATACAATTAAATATATTACGTACTGCTAGTGTTCGGAAACTGAAGCTAAAAGGGATCATATTCCCGACGGTCGGCCATTATTTCAATACGTTCTATAAAGAGTATCTTCCTTTTGAGTTGACGAACGCCCAGAAGCGGGTAGTCCGTGAGATCCGGATCGATATGGGTAGCGGGCGGCAAATGAATCGCCTGCTGCAAGGTGATGTGGGGAGTGGCAAGACTTTGGTAGGCTTATTGTCTATGCTATTGGCGATAGATAATCATTGCCAAGCTTGTATGATGGCTCCTACCGAGATCTTGGCGACCCAGCATTATGCGACGATCATGGGATTCCTGAAAGATATGGACGTGAAGGTCGCTCTTTTGACTGGATCTACCAAGAAGAAGGAGCGGGATAAGATATTACCGGCTATTGCCAGCGGTGAGATCCAGATCGTGATCGGGACGCATGCGTTGATTGAGGAGACGGTGGTTTTCTCTTCGTTGGGATTAGCGATTATCGATGAGCAGCACCGTTTTGGTGTGGAGCAACGCTCACGCCTTTGGATGAAGAACGCTATCGTGCCGCATGTGCTGGTGATGACGGCTACCCCGATTCCCCGTACTTTGGCGATGACTTTGTATGGGGATCTGGATGTATCGGTGATCGATGAGTTACCTCCGGGACGTAAACCGATACAAACGCTTCATCGCTATGATAATAAAAAGGCGCAATTGTATGAGTTCCTTCGGAAAGAGATACAAAAGGGGCGTCAGGTTTATGTGGTATATCCGTTGATTGAAGGAAATGAGAAACTGGATTATAAAGACTTGGAGGCCGGTTTTGAGACGTTCAAGGAGGTTTTCCCTGAATATAAGGTATGTATGGTACATGGCCGTATGAAAGCGGCGGATAAGGATACCGAGATGCAGAAGTTTATCTCCGGCGAGGCGCAAATCTTGATGGCTACTACGGTTATAGAGGTTGGCGTGAACGTGCCGAACGCATCCGTCATGGTGATCGAGAGTGCTGAACGTTTCGGCCTCTCTCAACTTCATCAGCTTCGTGGCCGGGTAGGACGTGGTGCTGAACAATCCTATTGTATCTTGGTCTCATCCTATAAACTAAGTAATGATACTCGTAAGCGATTGGAGATTATGGTGAACAGTACGAATGGCTTTGAGATCGCTGAGGCGGATCTCCGTCTCCGGGGACATGGAGATTTGGAAGGTACCCGACAAAGTGGCGAGGGGATAGACCTTAAAATAGCGGACTTGGCGGCCGATGGACAAATACTTCAGTATGCGCGGGATATCGCTCAAGGAGTTCTTGACGAAGACCCCGAATTATTGTCCGAACAGCACCGGATATTGAGCGAAAGGCTCAAAACTCTGTTCACAAGGAAGATAAATTGGGGAATGATTAGCTAATATGTTGTGAAACATATTGTTCTGTAAGTCTTTGATATTTAGCTTGTTTATTCGCTTGTTTTGCTTTTATTCAAAGTCATTGCAGAAATTTTTTCGTTAATCAATTTTGTCGGCTTATTCAAATTTCCGAACTTTGACAAGTTGACAATCAGGCAGAGATGTCGGGTATTGCCGTTTTATCCTGAATTATAAGAATGAAAGTTATCAAAAAATGAGTATAAGGACATTTCTATTCATTTGTTGTGCCGCTGTGATGGTATCGACTGCTAATGCGGAGAACCCGGTGAAACCGGAAACTCCGGAGACTCCCAATCATCCAACCCACAAACTTATGGACAAGCGTGTATCTGAGTTAATGGCTGACCGTGTTGGCTTTAAGAAAGATATGGCTTTGAAGGAGCTTGCGGAGATTAATGAAAAAGCGGAGTTGGAGGCGAGAGAGAACTTGATGTTCCCTGCCGATGAATTATATGGCGAATGGACAAATGAATGGGTGAATCCTTTCCGGGGTAAAAAGGTAGATATGCCGGATTCTTGCGTAATCGATTGTTCTACTTTTGTCTTGCCTATGGACTCTATGACAAGGGTCACTTCAAAGTATGGTCCTCGCCGTAGACGGATGCATAAGGGGATAGACTTGAAAGTGCAAATTGGAGATACGATCCGTGCGGCGTTTGACGGCAAGGTGCGTATCAAGAATTTCGAGCGTAGGGGATATGGCTATTATCTTGTGATTCGCCATCCGAATGGTTTAGAGACTGTATATGGTCATTTATCTAAATTCTTAGTAGGTGTGAACGATATCGTACGGGCTGGAGATCCGATCGCTTTAGGGGGAAATACAGGACGCTCTACGGGATCTCATTTGCATTTTGAGACTCGTTTTCTTGGACAGGCTATTAACCCGGCTGATATTATTGACTTCGAGAACTCAATACCTCATCAGGATCAATATGTGTTTCGTAACGTCAAGATTAACGGACGTAAGAGCAATATCTATACATCTTCCAATAGTCAGATGGTGTACCATCGTGTAAAATCCGGTGATACCTTAGGTAAAATCGCACGTATATATGGTACGACAGTGAATGAGCTTTGTCGTTTAAATGGATTGAAATCTACTTCTATGTTACGTATCGGCCAGTCCATTCGTTGTAGTGCCGGTGTGGAAACCGTGGCTAAAGCGACTCCAAAAGCTCAAACTCAAAAGAAATCGACTGCTTCCGTATCTTCTAAGAAAATCACGGTACAGGCAAGTTCTTCCGCTACCGCTTCTTTAGGAGAAGACACGAATACAATGAATGATGTGGAGGCTACTTCGGTTTATCATCGTATTAAATCCGGTGATACGCTTGGCGCTATCGCTAAAAGATACGGTACTTCTGTTAGTAAACTCTGCGAATTGAACGGTATCACAAAGACTACCGTGTTGCGTTTAGGACGCTCATTACGCTGTTCATAACGATATATAAGATGTAAGGAAACGAAAAGGAGCCGCTTATAAAGTGGCTCCTTTTTGTTGTAACCTCTTTTCATTTATCTTATTAGCTTTTGTTGTCTTGAATTTTCGAGAACATCTACGTCTTTTTTCCTATATTCGCGGGTATAATCTAGGATAGTATGCCAAATACAAAGGAACAATTCGAGCAAGTGATCTCCCTGTGCCGGGAGTTGTTCGAGAAGAAGTTGAAAGATTACGGGCCGTCGTGGAGGATCATGCGCCCCCAGTCGGTTACCGATCAGATATTTATCAAGGCGAACCGTATCCGTAGCTTGGAGATCAAGGGGACGAGCATGGTGGACGAGGGAATCCGTCCGGAGTTTATCGCTATCGTTAATTATGGTGTGATCGGCTTGGTCCAATTGGCGTTGGGATTTGCGGATACGACCGATATCACGATAGAGAAAGCCTTGGAATTATACGATAAATACATTGCGGAGACGAAGGAACTGATGTACGCCAAGAATCATGATTATGATGAGGCGTGGCGCAGCATGCGTATCAGCTCGTATACGGATCTTATTTTGATGAAGATTTATCGGACTAAGCAAATCGAGAGTCATGGAGGCAAGACGCTCGTTTCTGAGGGAGTGGACGCCAACTACATGGATATGATTAATTATGCCCTCTTCGGTTTGATCAAGCTGGAGTTTGGTGAGGAGTGAGCTACATGGAATATAAGGAAACCGTAAAGAAAGTGATCGCAGAGGTCTGCCGCCTGTTACTGGGAGTAGTCTTTATCTTCTCCGGGACGGTGAAGGCTGTCGATCCCATGGGAGGAGCCATTAAGATTGGCGACTATCTGACTTCCTTTGGGCTGGATAAGCTGCAACCTTTTACGGTATTGATCTCCTTCAACTTGTCCGCTCTGGAATTCATGCTGGGTGTCTGTATGCTATTAGGGGTGTACCGGCGGTATACGACCTTCTTGACCTTGCTGATGATGTCTTTCATGACGCCGCTTGACGCTGTATCTGGCGATCTTCAATCCCGTATCGGATTGCGGTTGCTTCGGGGATGCCTTGGTGATCAGTAATTGGCAGACCTTCTATAAGAATGTCGTACTTTTGGCCGCCGCTATTTACGTGTTCATCCATAATCAGCGGCTTTTACAAGGCTATACCTACCATGTCTACTGGTTCGTGGCTTTGTGGTCATATGTCTTCGCTATCGGTTTCGCTTACCGGAATTATAATCATTTGCCGATCTTGGATTTCCGTCCCTATAAGTTGGGTGCGAATATCCCTGCCTTGATGTCGATACCGGAAGGTGCGCCCGAGGATGAATATGCGTATTCTTTTATTTACGAGAGGGATGGCGTACAGAAAGAATTTTCTTTGGAGAACGCCCCGGCCGATGATAGCACGTGGACTTTCGTGGATTCAAAGACCAAGCTGATCAAACAAGGATACGTTCCCCCCGTTACCACATTTCATATTTATAATGAGAATGACGCAGACGTGACTGATGAGTTGCTGAACGACCCGAAAGGTCTCTTTCTTTTGATCGCCCCCCGTCTGGAGAATGCGGATGATGAGCGTATTGACGAGATCAACAATGTATACGATTACGCCTTGGAGAACGGTTTGGGCTTTTATTGCGTGACGGGTTCTTCCGCCGAGGCTATCGCTACATGGAGTGATAATACCGGTGCCGAGTATCCGTTTCTTATGGCCGATGATGTCCTTTTGAAAACGATCATCCGCTCCAACCCGGGATTGGTCTTGCTGAAGAAAGGTACGATCTTGATGAAGTGGCATTACAACGATATTCCACAGGAAGAAGACCTGAAAACGATCGTAAACGGCTATCTGGAAGGAAATACCGACTGGAAAGCGAAAGAAGATGCCCGGCTAATAACCAACCTATTAAGTTTTACCGTACCTTTGTTGCTGGTTTGGGGATACGATGCCTTGCGCAATCGCCGTCGCCGGAAAGGAAAAGAATCTGAATAGAGATTTATTTGTATTACATATTTAAATTATTAAGTTATGAGAAAGAATATTGTTGCAGGAAACTGGAAAATGAACACTACTCTTGCTGAAGGTCTTGCTTTGGCTAAAGGTTTGGACGAGGCTTTGAAGGGTAAGACTCCGAATTGCGATGTGATCATCGGTACTCCGTTCACTCACTTGGCAAGCGTTGCTGCCGCTATCGATACAAACAAGATCGGTGTTGCCGCTGAGAACTGCGCTGACAAGGAAAAAGGTGCTTATACAGGTGAGGTTTCTGCCGCTATGGTAGCTTCTACTGGTGCGAAATATGTGATCTTAGGCCACTCTGAGAGACGTGCTTATTATCATGAGACTCCGGAAATCTTGAAGACGAAGGTTGAGTTGGCTTTGGCTAACGGTTTGACTCCGATCTTCTGCATCGGTGAGGTTTTGGAAGAGAGAGAAGCCGGTAAGCACTTCGAGGTAGTAGACGCTCAGATCGCTGGTTCTTTGTTCGACCTTTCCGCTGAGGATTTCGGTAAGATCATCTTGGCTTACGAGCCGGTATGGGCTATCGGCACGGGTAAGACTGCTTCCGCTGAGCAAGCTGAGGAGATCCACGCTCACATCCGCGCTACTTTGGCCGCTAAATATGGCAATGAGGTAGCTGATAACTGCACGATCCTTTACGGTGGTAGCTGTAACGCCGGTAACGCTAAGGAATTGTTCGCTAAACCGAACGTAGACGGTGGTTTGATCGGTGGCGCTTCTTTGGCCGTTGACAAATTCATGCCGATTATCGAGGCTTTTTAATTAATTCATAATAAGAAGGTATCTTTCCCCTCAATGAATGGGGAAAGATACTCTTTTTAATATTCTATCTATGAAAAGAATTCCTTGTATCTTATTGCTATTTGCCTTTTTGATGGCCGGTACTTCATCTTTATTCGCTCAGACGGCGTTGGAAGGTGAGCGTTCGACCATATTCGATGCGTTGCAGAGATCCGGTTTGGGAAAAGGCGAGGTCGTTATCAATCAATCCGCCGCTATCTGCGAGATGGTGGGTGAGCGTATGCGTGGAGCGAACGTGGAGACGACAGATAGCCTTACCTTCTTGAAGGTACAAGGGTATCGTACGCAGGTATTTTCCGGTAACAACCAACGGGTCTCGAAAGACGAGGCTTTTCGTAAGGAGAAGGAGATCAAGGAGCTTTTTCCCGAGGTCCCGACCTATGTCACTTACAACGCCCCGTTCTGGAAATTGCGTGTAGGGGATTTCCGCTCACATGAGGAGGCTTATCATATGATGCGCCTGTTGATGGGCGCTTTCCCGAAATACGGAAAGGAAATGTATATCGTACGAGAAGAGATAAAAATTCCCCTAAATTAAAGATGATGTCAGAAGTAAACGAAGAGACGCTATGTGCCCGGGAAGCTTTGGCCGGCCATTATAAGGAAGTATTGGGTTTGCTGGGTGAGGACGTGGAGCGTGAGGGTCTGCTTAAAACGCCGGAACGTGTAGCGAAAGCGATGCAGTTTTTAACCAAGGGATACCATGAGGATCCGGAGGCGGTACTCCGTTCCGCCATGTTTCAGGAAGAGGATTACAAACAGATGGTTATCGTGAAAGATATCGATTTCTTCTCCCTTTGTGAGCATCATATGTTGCCTTTCTTTGGCAAGGCCCACGTGGCTTATATCCCCAAGAAATATATTACGGGCTTAAGCAAGATCCCTAGGGTAGTGGATATCTTCGCCCGCCGCCTCCAGATACAGGAGCGTATGACGATGCAGATCAAGGATTGCATCCAGAGGACCTTGGACCCGTTGGGCGTGATGGTCGTGATCGAGGCGCAGCATATGTGTATGCAGATGCGTGGCGTGGAGAAACAAAATTCCTTGACGACTACCTCTGATTTCACAGGCTTTTTCCAACAAGCTAAGACGCGCGAGGAGTTTATGAATCTGATCAAGCATAACCGCTGATGACTTAATACAAGTCGGCATGCGTACCAGTATCGGTCATGATCAAGACCAGTTCGGTATCGTTTTGTTGCCATATTAAGAGCCAGTCGCTTTTAATATGGCATTCCCATAGGCCCTCAAATTTACCGCTTAGTTTTATGGGGGCGATATTGGTTGGGGAGCGTACCGGTTTCTTGAAGAATATCGATAACCCTTTGAAGTAGATGAAGTTCTAATCCCCTTTTCTTACACGTTTTAAGATCTTTCTTAAAATTCGTGGTGTATTCCAATCGGTACATGGGTCAACCAAGGAGTTTGTTGAAACATATCTTCTGCGTTTTTCGCTTTGTGTGTTCTTCCGGCCTTGATATCCTCCAGTCCCTTCTCTATACCGGACTTCTTCCTGCCGATATTCCAACCGAATTTCTTGGCCAGTTCTTTGAGCAAGGCCATGTCTACCTCCGGTAAGGTAATTTCTACTTTCTTGACTGTCACTTCCATATCTTGGGTTGTTTATAGATTGTATGTGACAAAAATACGTTTTTTATTGAATTGATAATCATCTTTGAGAGATTTCGAGAAAGACGATCGAAGGATATGACAATCTGTTAGGATTGACAATTTGTAATCGGAAAGTCTCGGAGAAATCGGATTTTTTCCGGGCTAAGGTACGTCTTGTGCTTGAATTTGGAAAAAAATAAATCAGCAAATCGGTTCATTGATAGAGCAATGCCGAAAAATAGCCTTTTGTTCTAGCGAAAATAATTCATCGTAATTCATATCCGATGGAGCAAAAGGAGGGAAAAACGGTGTTACGATAGGGCTATAAGGAGGTAAGAATGCTCATTCACGACTACTTACAATCCTATTTGCGACTGCTTATAATGCCCAATGGCACTACTGGCGTTGCTTAATGCGACCGTATGTGTAGGCTTTTGTCGCCTAATGTGTATCGAAAACGGTCTTTTTCATTGGAAAAGCACTGTTTATTGTTATCTCCCTTCCTTTATCTTGTGATTCCTGTGAAAATGAGATGTCATGGAAAAGCTCTAATACTACTCAAAAAGACAGAAAAGTCTCTTCGTGGATGACCTTATGGAAATGAGAATTTTGCTTGATCAACAGCTAGAAAAAGCCTTTAGAAGTGAATAACTAATCACTTCCAAAGCCGTTAGTTATTCACTGGGTATACTCGTTAGTTATTCACTCGACAAGCCGCAAGTTATTCACTTCAGAAGGCAAAAGTAGGAGATTTTACCTTTCATCCCCCGGATACTTCCGTTGGTCACAATAATTTGATTGGATATTCCTGCTGATGTAATTTTGATATAAAAACGACATGAGCAGGAATCTTTTTATAATAGTTCTATTGATAATTACCCCTTTTTGTGGTTGGGGACAGGTCGATACGATAGCGGACCAGAAGTTACAGGAGGTGGTGATAATGGCTAAGCTCCCTACGGTAGAGATGAAATCGGGGAAGATGACTTATAGGCTGGATGCCTCTATCACCCAAAGCCAAGGGAATGTCTACGACGTGTTGACCAGTTTGCCGGGAGTCGTGATACAAAATGATGGCACTATTTTCTTGAATGGTCAAAACGGAGCGAATATCTTGATGGATGGTAAGCCGACCTATTTATCGGGGCAAGATCTTGTCAACCTCTTAAAATCGACTCCTGCCTCCATTACGGATAAGATTGATTTGATTACGCATCCCTCGGCACGTTACGACGCTAGTGGAAACTCCGGTATTATCGATATACGTACGAAGAAGATATTGCGAAGGGGAATGAACCTTTCGGTAAACGGTAGTTATGACCAAGGTAAATATGGAGAGGGTTTCGCTTCTACTACCCTGAATCTGCGAACGAATAAGCTCAACTTCTATCTCTCTTATTCCTATTCCCGGAAGAATGATTACGATGATCTGTATGTGGAGAGAAACTATCTGGAAGGTTGGCGGCCGGAAGGGGAGACCGGGCAGATGACGCAATCTTCCTATCGAACTTGGAAGAATACATCAAACTATTATCGTTTCGGGATCGATTATCAAATGTCGGATAAGACTACGATCGGGTTTTCGACGGATGGTAATCTGGCGGGTAACAAGGTTGAGGGAGATATGAACTCATCCATTCCTAAGCGATCTCCGCAAACCGGAGGTTCGCTTCGCACCTTGAACGATCAGAATCGTTCACAGGATAATTTTACGGCTGTTTTAAGTTTAACACATACCTTTAACTCTGATGGTGGGGTCTTGGATGCCTCTATGGATTACTTGCGTTATCGATACGAGGAAGACCAATATTTGAATAGCCAAGATACCTTGTTTGGGGATATGGATGGAGGAATCCATTTATACTCCGGACAAGCGAATCTGGTGTGGCCTTTCTCGAAATCCTTCACGTTCCATGCGGGCGCCAAGACCTCTTTCGTCTCTATCAATAATAACGCTGATTATAATCGGCTACAAGGCGACTCTTGGCAGTCGGACCATGACTTGAGTTGTGATTTTCAGTATGACGAGAATATAAACGCAGGCTATATACAGCTTGACGCCAAATTCTCTTCGGTAAGTCTGGAGGCAGGTCTTCGTCTGGAGAATACCCGTATAGAGGGCGAACAGTCGGGTAACGCTTATCAAAGAGACTCCTCCTTTACCAATCATTATACACATTTATTCCCAACGCTTTCTGTTCAGTATGCCTTGAGGAATGGGAATAGTCTGTCGCTTACTTATGGCAAACGGATTGTCCGTCCGAATTACCGGGACCTGAATCCGTTTGTATATATCCACGATGAGTATACGTATGATAAAGGTAACACCTTATTACGCCCGGAATTATCCGATAATCTGGAACTGGCCTATATACATGGCGATTTATTCCGGGTGGGGCTTGCTTTCAATTATACGAAGGATGTAATTATCAAGAGCTATTTGGATCAAGGGAACTATGTCGTTTATGTCTCACCGGAAAATCTCTCTTCCCGCGTCAGCGTAGGTCCCCGGCTCAGTACCTCCCAATTACCGCTAACCTCATTTTGGAACGTGAACGTCAGCGCATCCTTGATCTATAACCGGTATCGTTTACCGGAGAATTATCAAGTAAAGGTGAATAAGAGATGGACACCGAATATCGGGATCTCGAATCAGTTTAACTTTGCCCGGACTTGGAGCGCTGAACTTATCGGTTTCTATAATGGGAAAATGGCGGCGGGACAAGCTACGATCTATCCGTTATGGCAAATAAATGCCGGTATCCAGAAGAAGATATGGAAAGGCCGGGGAACGATCCAGTTATTCGCACGGGATATTTTCCATTCGAATGTATCGAGAATGAGCGTGATGACTCCCACCCAGCACGCTTTTATAAAAGAGCGGATGAACCGGACGGTAGTCGGTATTTCATTGACCTATCGTATAAATCGTGGTTTGGAGGTGAAAGAATCTCGCCGGAAGCATAGTGTAGATGAAAGTAAAAGAATAAATTTGTGAAACCTCTAGACAAATGGTTTATGAAAAAGATATATAAGTGGGTATATGCCATGATTTTTGCGGTCTCTTTGTATTCTTGTATCCGCTGGGTAACGGATTATACGAAAGAAGGACACTATTGGACACAGTCCTTGGGGAATAGTATCTTAGAAATCGTGATCCTTGCTTTTGTCTCTTATTTGTTTTTTATTTATTTCAGATGGCAGATCGAGAAGAGCCGAAGAGCGAAAGAACCGAATAGATGGAAATTTGTTTGGAGATCGTATGGAATGCCTTTCTTATTGATTATATTGGGTGTGAATGCTACGTTGGCAATAACCCGTATATTTACCGGTGATGCTTTCCATATGGACGATATAATAATCGCGAACGTGATAGGGTGTTTGTTTGCGTTTATGGTCTATAATGTTCAGCGAGCTCAAGTATTGGATAAAGATTACGCAGAGCAGCGTATCCAACTGGAAAAGATCAAGAATGATCAATT
>ENA-OQAB01001474-OQAB01001474.1-human-gut-metagenome-genome-assembly--contig:-NODE-1474-length-11140-cov-3.839826_pt1 | contig 11140 bp, 8 predicted proteins | sample MGYA00242490_ERZ504517 | MGnify/ENA primary metagenome ERZ504517 (study PRJEB26092, sample SAMD00036298) | human gut metagenome | host: Homo sapiens | study: EMG produced TPA metagenomics assembly of... | reverse complement strand
ATTCACATACTCTAATGCTAAATAATCTAATACTTTAAGATTAGCAATGATACATAAAGCAGATGGAACCCAATAAATGGTATTTACTTTCTTTTCATTCATATATTCTATTAATTTAATAGGAAATGAAAATAACTTTTTCGGCAAAATATGAAGTGTTGCTCCAGAGATAATAGTGCTAAAGACATCAGAAACTGACATACTAAAATAAAATGGTGTTTGACTTCCAAATTGAGTTTCTTCATTAATATCAAATGTGTCTTTATACCATGAAGCATAATTTATAACATTGCGATGAGAAACAACTGCGCCTTTAGGTACACCTGTTGAACCAGATGTAAATAAAGCATAGAGTGGATCTGTATCTATCATTTGATTTCTAACTTGATCTAATGCAACTTGATTAATTTTAGTAGTCATTAAATCTTCGTAAAAATAGACTTTATGATGTAAACTTAATGCTAATTCTTGATGTGCATAATCAGAAATTAAAGCAATTGGTTCCAAAGTTTCAAATATTTTTTCAATTCTATCTTTTGGCATATAACAATCAATAACAACGTAAAAATTTCCACTATAAACAACCCCAAAGAATCCAGTTAAACTTTCTACGTTTTTATCCATTAAAACTGCTATAGGTTTTCGCTTTGCTTTTAATTCTAACAATGCTGTTCCTATCTTTTTAGAACATTCTACACAACTTCCATAAGTCATTTCATGATTTTCATCAGTAAATGCAACTTTTGTAAAATATTGTTGTGCTGATTTTTCTAAATATTCAAGAATATTCTTCATAAAATATCCCCTTCCTTCTTTTTCTTACACATTTTAACAAATTATTATGGATAACCTATGAAAAATATGTGTAATTTTTGTGTATATAAAACGAAAGATTTTTTAAAGAAAAAAAATGAGTCTTTCGACTCATTTTAAGAAATTTTATCTTTTCCACCCATATATGGACGTAAAACTTCAGGAATACTAATTGTTCCATCTTCATTATAATTATTTTCAATGAATGCTATTAATGCTCTGGTACTAGCAAGTACTGTATTATTAAGTGTAGCTACATAATATGTTCCTTGTTCACCTTTTGTACGAATACCTAAACGTCTTGCTTGAGCATCTCCTAAAGTAGAACATGATCCAACTTCAAAATATTTTTGTTGACGAGGAGACCATGCTTCAACATCACAAGATTTTTCTTTTAAATCAGCTAAATCACCACTACAACATTCAAGTGTTCTCACTGGAATATCTAGGCTTCTAAATAATTCTACTGTATATGACCACATCTTATCATACCATTCCATAGCATTTTCAGGTTTACATAAAACAACCATTTCTTGTTTTTCAAATTGATGAACACGATAAATACCACGTTCTTCAATACCATGAGCTCCAACTTCTTTTCTAAAACATGGAGAATAAGAAGTCATTGTAATAGGTAAATCTTCTTCTTTAACAATTTGATCTTTAAATTTACCAATCATACTATGTTCACTAGTACCGATTAAATATAAATCTTCTCCTTCAATTTTATACATCATTGCATCCATTTCTTCAAAAGACATAACACCAGTCACAACATCACTTCTAATCATAAATGGTGGGATACAATAAGTAAATCCTTTATCAATCATAAAATCTCTAGCATAAGAAATCATAGCTGAAGATAAACGAGCAATATCTCCCATTAAATAATAGAATCCATTACCACTTGTTCTACCACTTGCATCCTTATCTAATCCATTAAACTTAGCAATAATATCAGCATGATAAGGAATTTCATAATCAGGTACAACTGGTTCGCCATATTTTTGAATTTCTACATTTTCACTATCATCTTTACCAACTGGAACAGAAGGATCAATAAAGTTAGGAATTTTCATCATAACTTCTTTTAATTTAGGTCCAAGTTCAGCTTCTTTTTCTTCTAATTGTTTTAAAGTTTCAGCCATTTCACTGACTTTTTTCTTATTAGCTTCAGCTAATTCTTTTTTTCCTTCACGCATAAATTGTCCAATTTCTTTTGATAATTTATTACGCATAGCACGAAGTTCACTTGCTTTTGTTAGTGTTTCACGATAAAGCTTATCTAATTGTGCAGCTTCATCAACTAAATGTAAACGATCATGTTGGAACTTCTTTTTCATGTTTTCTTTCACTGCTTCAGGATTTTCTCTTAATTTTGCAATATCAATCATCTTTCATTCTCCTTTTCTTGATAAAATAAAAACACCATTACAAGGGACGAATATATCGTGGTGCCACCCTATTTCATATCTATCTGATATCTTTATATGAGATAACGGATCATCCGGAAGTGATTAGCTTCTCTTGTTGGTAGATTTCAATATGTCATCATGCTGATTTACACCATCCATCAGCTCTCTTTGATGATTTCATATTTACTTAGTCAACGCATCGATTTAACACAATGATTATACCACAACACTATCTAAGTTCAAACATCTTTTTTATTATTCATTTGATTTTGTTAAATGTTTGCTTATTGTAAATTTTATATAATCAGTATATAATATATATGAAAATATTTCATAAATTTCTTCTAAAAAAAAGAAAAATAGATTTTTTCTTTGTATATATATAGTAGAGGGGCTACTTTTACTAGAAAGGAAAAAATTTATGAATAAAGAAAATACATCAATTATATCATTTTGCTCAGATTACTTTTTTCACTATCTTTTACAAAATTGTAATGATGTTCGTACCCTTATTGCCCAACATCTATCTGACTATCCTATTGAGTATACTCATATAGAAAATTCTGAAGAATATCCTATTAATCAGAAATTAAAGAAAATGATATTAGATGTCGTTTTTACTGATCAATTAGGACATTTGTATAATGTAGAAATGCAAAATCAAACAATAACAAGGAATGTTCTCATTCGATTTATTAGTTACGCCGCTAAGCTATTGGAAAGAGAAATAAAAAGAGGAGGAGATTATAATGTAAGTAGTGTTAAATGCTTAGTTATTTATACGGGAACACCTATTAAAAATTTTGAACATTTCACACATCATTTGGAATTTATGGATAGTGATTATTGTATTAAAATTGATGAAGGTCCAATCTGTATTGAAATTATTCAAACACAAAGAATGGAGGAGTTGAATATGGAAGTAGGTTTTAAAAAGCAATTTGAACAATTTATTTATCTCTTTGAAAATGAAGAAAATCACAAAAAAGAACAATTAACTCCTTTAAATAAAAAAGTTGTAAAACTTTATGAAGATTATTTAAACTCTGATCAGTTATTAGCATATTATCAATATGAACGAGATCAAAGAGTCTTTAACACTGCAATACATGATGCAAAAAATGAAGGCATTAATGAAGGAATTAAAAAAGCAAAATTAGAAAATGCAAAGACCCTTATTTCTAATATCTATCATATTGATGATTTTGAATGGTTAGATAATTGTACTCTAGAACAACTCGATAAAGTTATTACAATTGTTACACAAAGTTATACATATCAAGAATTAAAAAAAGAAATTCTAAAATAAAAATTCTCAATATTGAGAATTTTTTAACTATGATAAACTTTTTCATCTAACATATTTTCTTTTTTAGCAACAATAACTGAAGTAGAAGCATCACCAACAACATTCAATGAAGTTAATAACATTTCAATTGGACGGTTGATTGCTAAGATTAATGAATAAGATAACAATGCAGCATCATTTGTATATCCCATTCCTGTTAAAATAGTAAACAAGATAACGGCACCAGCTCCTGGAGCAGCAGGTGTTCCAATAGAAGCAATCAAAGCTAACACAGCTATAACTGCCATAGATGTAAATGTAACATCATATCCAGAACTTGCAGCTACAAATATAGCAGCAATAACTTGCATTATAGCTGTACCATCCATATTAATTGTCATTCCTAATGGTAAAGTAAATGAAGCAATTTGATCACTTACACCTAATTCTTCAACAGTCGTTTGTTTATTTAAAGGAAGTGTAGCAGCACTAGAAGAAGTTGAGAAACCAAATAAAGCAACTTTTGCCATTTTCTTCATGAATGGCTTAGGATTTAATTTAGCCATAATCATTAAATATAAAGGATAAGCAATAAATAGATAAGCAAATAAAGCAATGACAACAGTTATAACATAAGCTAATGCAGGCATTAAATAATCAATTCCATAAGCTGCAAAAGTTCTTGTTAATAAACAAAAGATAGCAATTGGAGCAAATTTATTAATAACAAATGATAAACATACAGAAATAATATCACTTAATTCAATAAATAATTTTTTCACTGTCTTTGTTTTTTCTTTTAATTGATTCATCGCTAAACCAACTGATACAGCTAAGAATACAATAGCCAATACACCACCATTGTTTGTTAAAGCAGAAACAAAGTTATTTGGTACAATTGACATAACAATACTTAAAGGATTTGTTCCAACTGTTCCTTCTTTAATTGCAATATTTGTAGCATCCACAGCATTAAATGCTCCCATATGGTAAACAACAGAACCAATAACTCCAGCAAAAATCAAAGCACAGACAGTTGTAATAAAGAAAGTTAGAATAGTTTTAGAAGAAATTCTTCCTAACTTCTTTGTATCTGTAACAACACAAATAGCTAAAACAATTGAAACAAAAACCATTGGAACAATAATCAATTGTAAAGCATTAACAAATAATTGACCAACAATATAGAAAATACCAATAGCACTTGTTGCTCCTTCAGCAGTAATATCTCGGAAAAAGACATTATTAATTGTTGTCCATAATTCAGTTTGACCACTTGACAACAAATGTTCTCTTAAGGCAATACAACCAAAACCAGTAATTAAACCACAAACAAGCGCAATAACCATCTTAATAGCAAGCTTTTTTCCATTTTGACTTGATTTCATATATAACCTCCTAAAAATTTACCCAAATTGCTAATATTATACTATATTCAACAAATATTTCAAGAAAAAAAGCAGAATATATATCTATTCTGCCACATTTATAGTAATTTCATAATCAATTGATGATTTATTTAAAGATTTAATAAAGTTTTTATAGTAGATTCTACTTTTTTCTGTGCTTCTTCTAATAATCCTTTTTCTTTTACACTTTTTTCCATCTTATCTTTTTGATCAATTGCAAATTGATTATAATCAGTAATACTAATTTGATTAAATATATTTTTTGTTTCATCAAATACTTCAATACTCTTTTCATCAATTTCATGAGATAAGAATTTTAGCTTTAGGTACTGTTACTTTAATCTTCTTTTTACTAACACTAACTTCAACTTGAGTCATATCAACTCCAGCTTTAATCTTACCATCATAAGAAATAATAAAACTTTTGTTGTAAAAGGAACTTTCCAACCATAAAAAAGTTGCTTGATTTTCAAAATTTACCCATGTTTGTATAATTATACTCAACAGTTGCTAATTCACTAATATCTTGGATTTGTTGTGATAATAAATCACTTGTCATTTGGGTTGGTTCTTCACCACTTGGCCATAATTTACCTACTAGAAAAAATACAACTGCAATAATAACAATAATTATAATGTTTTTAACAGTTTGATTTAAATAAATCTTTTTCTCTTTTGCCATATTCTCACCTACTTTAGATTAATTGTATGAAAGATTGCTAAATTTGTCAATTTATGTTTTCCCTTATACAAAAAATATTAATTAATCTTTACATATAGAAAAAGGATTCACTAGGAATCCCTTTCTATTCTTCAGTTGTTTCTTCCTCATCATCATTTGATTTTTCAACAACTTCTACACTTGATACAGTAGAACCTTCTGAAACCTTAATCAAACGAACACCTTGAGTATTTCTACCAGCCATCTTAACTTGTTCCATAGGTAATCTAATCACAATACCTTCACTTGTAATAATGAGAAGATCTTCATCACCATTAACCGCTCTTAAAGCAACAAGTTGTCCTGTTTTAAGAGTTGTATTAATAGTCTTAACACCTTTCCCACCACGATGAGATTCACGATAATCATCAATAGGTGACATCTTACCATAACCATTTTCACTAATCGCCATGATATATTGACCTTCACCATTTGTTGTCATACCTACAACATGACCACCATCTACATTAATACCTTTTACACCTGATGCTGTTCTACCCATTGGTCTTACATCATTTTCCTTAAATCTAATTAATTTACCATTAGATGCAGCAATAAGAATTTCTTCATCATTTGTTGTTAATTTAACAGCAACTAATTGATCTTCATCTTTTAATGTAATAGCAATCTTACCAGATTGTCGAATATTTTTAAATTCTTCTAAAGATGTTTTCTTTACTAAACCATTTAATGTAACAAAGAATAAATATAATTCTTTTTCTTCATCAATATGATTTCTATCAATAGAAATCATTGATTTTACATATTCATCTTTTTCAAGATTTAATAAATTAACAACTGGTAATCCCTTTGCAGTTCTACCAAACTCTGGAACATTATATCCTTTAATACGATAAACCTTACCAAAATTAGTAAAGAACAATAAATCATCATGAGTACTCATATTAATTAAAGAATCAACAATATCATCTTCATTTGTACTCATACCCTTAATACCTCTACCACCTCTATTTTGAGTCTTATAAGTATCAACTGGAGTACGTTTAATATAACCATTTGTTGTAAGTGAGATAATAACATCTTCAACAGGAATTAAATCTTCATCCTCTAAATCAAATGTTCCCTGAATAATTTCAGTTCTACGCTTATCAGCAAATTTCTCTTTGATTTGTAATAATTCAGTTTCAATAATTTCAAGTATTCTTTCTCTATTTGCAAGAATATCCTTTAAATCAGCAATCAATTCTAATAAATCATTTAATTCATTTTCAATCTTTTCTCTTTCCAAACCAGCCAATCTTTGAAGCTGCATTTCACGAATAGCCTTAGCTTGTCTTTCTGACATATCAAATTCTTCCATCAATCTATTTTGAATGATTTCAGTTGTTCTTGATGTACGAATTAAATCAATAATAGCATCAATTTGATCCAAAGCTCTTTTTAAACCATCTAAAATATGTGCACGATCTTCTGCTTTCTTTAAATCAAAAGCTGTTCTTCTTTTAATAACTTCTTCTTGATGATCTAAATAATATGTAATCATTTGTTTTAAATTCAATGTTTGTGGTTCATTATTAACCAAAGCAATTGAATTAACTCCAAAAGTTGTCTGTAAAGCAGTTAATTTAAATAATTGATTTAAAATAACTTCAGGTTGAACATCTTTACGAAGTTCAATAACAATACGAATACCTTCACGGTTAGATTCATCACGAATTTCAGTAATACCTTCAATACGTTTTTCCTTAACATGTTCAGCCATCTTTTCAATCAATCTAGCTTTATTAACCATATAAGGAATTTCAGTAACAACAATAGCCTTTTTACCACTTTGAATATCAATAATATCCGTCTTTGCACGCATGATAATTAAGCCATTACCTGTTTCATAAGCCTTTTTAATAGCTGATTTTCCTAAAATATAAGCACCTGTAGGAAAATCAGGACCTTGAATATAATTTTCCATCAATTCAAGAATCGTAATATCAGGATTATGTGAAACTGCAAGAATAGCATCAACAACTTCTCCTAAATTATGTGGAGGAATATTTGTTGCCATCCCTACGGCAATACCAGTTGTTCCATTAACCAATAAGTTAGGAAATCTTGCTGGTAAAACTTCTGGTTCACTTTCTTCGCCATCATAGTTAGGAACAAAGTTAACCGTATCTTTATTGATATCTCTGACTAATTCCATAGATATCTTAGACATTCTCGCTTCAGTATAACGTTGTGCGGCAGCTCCATCACCATCAATAGAACCAAAGTTTCCATGTCCATCAACAATCATATAACGATATGAGAAATCTTGAGCCATACGAACTAATGCTTCATAAATTGATAAGTCACCATGAGGATGGTATTTCCCCATAACTTCCCCAACAATACGAGCAGATTTCTTATAAGGTTTATCACTATAACATCCTAATTCATTCATCCCATGTACAATTCTTCTTTGTACTGGTTTTAAACCATCTCTAACATCAGGCAATGCTCTTTGAACAATAACTGACATAGCATAGTTAATGAATGATTGTTTCATCTCCGCCGTTAACGGTCTTTTTTTAATTCCACGTTCTTCCATTATCTCTCTCCTTCACTATAAATCAAGTTCTGCTTCTTGAGCATTTTCTTGTATAAATTCACGTCTAGGTTCTACTTTTTCACCCATCAACATATCAAACATTGCATCAGCTTGCATAGCATCATCTAAATCAATTTGCCATAATACACGATTATCAGGATTCATAGTTGTATCCCATAATTGTTCGGCATTCATTTCTCCAAGCCCTTTATAACGTTGAATTGAATACTTTGCAGTAGGTCCTAATTCTTGTTTCATTTTTTCTAATTCATAATCTGAATACAAATAATGATCCTCTTTACCATGTCTTAATAAATAAAGTGGAGGTTGAGCAGCATAAACAAAACCTTCTTCAATTAATGGTTTTAAGAAACGATATAAGAAAGTTAACATTAAGATACGAATATGCCCACCATCAACATCGGCATCGGTCATAATAACAATCTTATGATATCTTAATTTACTAATATCAAATTCATCACCAATTCCTGTACCAAAAGCTGTAATCATAGAACGAATTTCAGCATTTCCTAAAATTCTATCCAATCTTGCTTTTTCAACATTTAAAATTTTACCTCTTAATGGCAAGATAGCTTGTGTTCTTCTATCTCTCCCCATCTTAGCACTACCCCCGGCAGAATCCCCTTCGACTATGAAAACTTCACATTCACTTGGATCCTTTGATGAACAATCGGCTAATTTTCCAGGTAACGCAATACTATCAAGAGCTGTCTTACGACGTGTCATTTCTCTTGCACGTTTAGCAGCCATCCGAGCACGGCTTGCGACTATAGCTTTATTCATAATTGTTGCAGCAGTATCAGGATTTTCTAATAAAAACTTATCTAAAGCTTCAGAAATAATACTACTTGCAATTTTTCTAACTTCAGAGTTTCCTAACTTTGTCTTTGTTTGTCCTTCATATTGAGGATCAGGATGTTTAACCGAAATAATAGCAGTTAACCCTTCACGACAATCATCACCACTTAAAGACTCATCATCTTTTTTCAAGAAATTATTATTCTTAGCATAGTTATTAATAACTCTTGTTAAAGCTAAACGGAAACCTTCTTCATGTGTTCCACCTTCATGTGTATTGATGTTATTACAGAAAGAATAGATATTAGGTTGATATCCATCGTTATATTGCATACCAACTTCAACTTTAATATCATCAACTTCATCTTCTACATAAATAATTTCTTCATGAATTGCTGTTTTATTTCTATTTAAATAAGCAACATATTCCTTAATACCACCTTCATAGTGATATTCATTTTTCTTATGAGGTTCAATACGATGATCTTCTAAAATCAATTTTAAACCTTTATTTAAAAACGCTAATTCTCTAATTCTTTGATTCAATGTTTCATAATCATAAACAGTTGTTTCATTAAAGATAAGTGGATCAGCCTTGAAAGTGACAGTTGTACCAGTATCATCACAATCACCAATGATTTTCAAATCACTAACAGGATTACCACCATTTTCAAAACGTTGATAATAAATATGTCCATCTCTATGAACATGCACTTCTAGCCATTCACTCAAAGCATTAACAACACTGGCACCAACTCCATGAAGCCCACCAGAGACCTTATAGCCTCCACCGCCAAATTTACCACCAGCATGTAAAACAGTTTAAAAATTGTTTCAACTGTACTCTTTCCTGTCTTTGCATGTTTACCAGTTGGCATACCACGCCCATTATCAACAACCTTGACAATATCATCTTTTTCAAGAATAACTCTAATTTCATTACAGAAACCTGCTAAAGCTTCATCAATAGAGTTGTCTACAATTTCCCAAACAAGATGATGTAATCCTCTAGAAGAAGTTGTTCCAATATACATACCAGGTCTTTTTCTAACAGCTTCCAATCCCTCTAGTACCTGAATATCGGACTCATCATAACTGTGTTCTACTTTATTTTCTTCCATTTTCTTCTCCTTTCAACTGACCATTTTCAATTTCTATCTTCTTAGCCATATCTATAACTTGATGATGAATACCACCTACTGATGTAGAGGTTAAAAACGTCTGTACTTTACCTTGAATTAAATTCAATAACTTTGTTTTTCTAACATCATCCAATTCACTTAAAACATCATCCAACAATAAAATAGGATACTCCCCAATTTCCTTTTTAATCAATTCTAATAAACCTATCTTCATTGCCAAAACTATCGATCTTTGTTGCCCCTGTGATGCATAAATAGATGCATCCATTTCATCCAAATACATCAACAAATCATCTTTATGAATCCCATGATTTGTCTGACCTAACAAAATATCCTTTTTATAACTCTTTTGATATTTATCTAAAATACATTCATATGTTAATTCTTGATAATGACTCTTATATTTCAAAGATAACTTCTCTTGATGTAAAGCTATATAATCATACATCTTCGTTGAAATCTCATTCAATAAATCAACAAACTCAATTCTTTTCTTTAATAAATCAACCTGTAATAAAGCCATCTGTTCAGATAAAACTTCTAAATAAGTATCAGCATCCTTATGACTATCATGTAACATCTTTAAATACTTATTTCTTTCTTTTAAAAGCTTATTATATTTATTAAGATTATACATATATACAGGCGAAATCTTAGAAATTTCCATATCTATGAGTTTTCTTCTCAATCGAGGACTTCCTTTAATTAACATCAAATCTTCAGGAATAAACAAAACAACATTTAAATACCCAACATAATCACTCGGTTTTTTAATTTCATTATGATTAATAAAAGCTTTCTTTCCTAACTTTGACAAAACAATTTCAAGACTCATCTGCTTCTCATGAGTCATAATATCACCATGAATCTTAGCAAAATCTTCATCAAAATAAATCAATTCATCAACAATCTTTGTCTTAAAACTCTTAGACATCGATAATATATAAATAGCTTCTAATAAGTTGGTTTTACCTTGTGCATTCTTACC
>ENA-OQAB01001472-OQAB01001472.1-human-gut-metagenome-genome-assembly--contig:-NODE-1472-length-11151-cov-4.121462_pt1 | contig 11151 bp, 8 predicted proteins | sample MGYA00242490_ERZ504517 | MGnify/ENA primary metagenome ERZ504517 (study PRJEB26092, sample SAMD00036298) | human gut metagenome | host: Homo sapiens | study: EMG produced TPA metagenomics assembly of... | reverse complement strand
TTTTAGAGGATGCCGTCTGCCTGATCACCGATACGGACCGGGAGACCACAAGACGAGTTTATGCGCCTTAACGAGTATGTGGATGTGCTGATTCCGAGAGGAGGAGCCGGACTCATAAGAACTGTGGTGGAGAACAGCACCATTCCGGTGATTGAGACAGGGACGGGAAACTGTCATATTTATGTGGATGAGGGCGCGGATCTGGATATGGCTGTGGAGATTATTTTCAATGCGAAAACCCAGCGGATCGGAGTCTGCAATGCCTGCGAATCCCTGCTGGTCCACAAAAATTCGGCGCCCCTGCTGCTTCCAAAACTGAAAGAGCGGCTGGACGAAAAAAACGTGGAGATCAGGGCGGATGAAAGGGCCAGGGCTATTGTGCCGCAGTTTCAGGAGGCGTCAGAGGAGGACTGGGGAACCGAGTATCTGGATTACATTCTCTCTCTGAAGCTGGTGGATTCCCTGGATGAGGCCATTGACCATATTAATACCTATAATACCGGACACTCGGAGGCCATTATTACAAGAGATTACGAACATGCCCAGAGGTTCTTAAACGAGGTGGACGCAGCGGCTGTCTATGTGAACGCCTCCACCCGCTTTACAGACGGCTTCGAGTTCGGCTTTGGAGGGGAGATAGGAATCAGCACCCAGAAGCTTCACGCCAGAGGCCCCATGGGACTCAAGGAACTGACAACGACGAAATATATCATCTATGGAAACGGTCAGGTGAGAAAGTAATTTGTTAAAATTCTGTAAGAAATTAACAGGCGTTTTACTATTTCCATTAACAGGCATTTATGCTATAATCTGTAGATGTCAGCCGCCTGCAGGGCGGTTTTCCCGGAAAAGGGAAGTAAGCTTAACGGATAACGTCAGCGCGCGCTGACGCTCAGAAAGGACCTGATCAATGGATTTAAAGACTATTACATATACAGAAATCTGGAACAAAGCCCCGTCTGCCGAGCCTGAGAGGCAGGAATACTTTATGGATCTGTGCCGCCGGGCGGTGGAGGCCTGGAAGCAGCAGGAGCAGAAGACGGCGGTGACCTTCCACATTGAAACGTTTGGATGCCAGATGAACGCCCATGACTCGGAAAAGCTGGAGGGCATTCTCCTGGCAGCCGGTTTTGAACATACGGATACAGAGGAGGCCGATCTGGTGCTCTACAACACCTGCACAGTCAGGGAGAACGCCAATCAGAGAGTGTACGGCCGTCTGGGCTATTTAAACAGCCTGAAGAAGAAAAATCCCCGGATGCTCATCGGCCTGTGCGGCTGCATGATGCAGGAGGATCAGGTGGTAGAGAAGATCAAGAAGACCTACCGCTTTGTGGATGTTATTTTCGGAACCCACAATATTTACAAGCTGGCAGAGCTTTTATATGCCAGATTTGAGACGGGCAGGATGGTGATTGACATCTGGAAGGATACGGATAAAATCGTGGAGGATCTGCCCAGCGAGAGAAAATATCCTTTTAAATCAGGCGTCAATATTATGTTCGGCTGCAATAATTTCTGCAGCTACTGCATCGTACCCTATGTGCGGGGAAGAGAGAGGAGCAGAAAGCCGGAGGACATTGTAAAGGAGATTGAGGGACTGGTTGCGGACGGCGTGGTGGAGGTCATGCTGCTTGGACAGAACGTCAACTCCTACGGAAAGAATCTGGAGGAACCGGTTTCCTTTGCAGAGCTTTTAAGGAGAGTCGAGCAGATTGAAGGGCTGGAGCGCATCCGCTTTATGACCTCTCATCCAAAGGATCTGTCGGACGAGCTGATTGAGGTCATGCGGGATTCCAAAAAGATCTGCCGCCATCTCCACCTTCCGCTTCAGTCGGGAAGCAGCCGGATTCTGGGGCAGATGAACCGCCGCTATACGAAGGAAAAGTATCTGGAGCTGGCGGAGAAGATCAAGCGTGAGATTCCGGATATTTCTCTGACGACGGATATTATCGTAGGATTTCCGGGAGAGACGGAGGAGGACTTTGAGGAGACTTTGGATGTGGTGAGAAAAGTACGCTACGACAGCGCCTTTACCTTTATCTATTCCAAGAGGACCGGCACTCCGGCGGCAGCGATGGAGAACCAGGTTCCGGAGGACGTGATTAAGAACCGCTTTGACCGCCTGTTAAAAGAGGTGCAGGATATTTCTGCACAAATCAGCGGACGGGACGTTCACACGGTTCAGAAGGTATTAGTGGAGGAACCGGACAGCCACGAAGAAGGCATGGTGACAGGCCGTCTTTCCAACAATATTACCGTTCATTTCAAGGGCGGAACGGAACTGATTGGAACGATTGTGGACGTGTATCTGGATGAATCAAAAGGATTTTATTATATGGGAACATTATGTGAGCATTAGGAGGGCATACTTATGAAAAAGCAGCACTTAAGGGCAGCGGCGCTTCTTTTGGCAGCAGCCATGACGGCAGGAGGAGGAACCACTGCGTTTGCGGCGGAGGGCGCGCCTACAGGCCCAGGACTGGAGATAGAACAGGGACAGCAGCTTCCGCCTTCCCAGCCTGAGGGACAGGGACAGACAGGAAGCGGGGAGAATCAGCCGGACGCCCAGGCTCCGACAGAGGGAAATACCCAGACAGGGGACAATGGAACGGCTTCCACTGCTCCCAACGTGACCGTATCCTATAATCAGGGCGTTGGCACCGAGGTGACAAGCCTTTCCATGAATCTGAACAATTACAATGGAATCGGAGGCGTTTCCTACCGTTCCTTCGTCAACAACGGCGGTTTTATCTGGTGGAACCACGATGGAAAGCCTACGGGAGGAACCGAGGCGTCCACCTATATCGAAGCCATTGAGATTGTGCTTACAGGAGATGCAGAGAAGGACTTTGACGTATACTATTCCGTTACCTCCAGCGGCCAGGGCAAGATGGGCTGGGCAAAGAACGGAGAGGTAGCGGGAACGTCTAATTTAGGCGAGCACCTGGTGAGCGTGGAGGTGGTGCTCGTTCCGAAGGGACAGCCGGGACCAGCCTCAGCGGCGGGACGCTATATCAATGAGTTGACGAACCATATCCGGATTGGGGCAGAGGGAAGCACCATGACGAATGCAGACGGAACGCCGTATACAGGATGGGTTTCCTATGACCATGAGAGATTTTATTTTAAGGATGGACAGTCTCTCTCCGGCTGGCATTATATCGACGGCATGAAGTTCTACTTCGAGCCATCCGGCCGTCTGGTTCAGGACGTGGACAGCATCATTGGAAAGCAGAGCAGCTATGTGATCAAGGTAAATAAGACCTTAAACTGCTCTACCGTCTACGCCAAGGATGGAGACAACGGCTATATCATTCCGGTCAAGGCCATGCTTACCTCAGTGGGAGACGATACGCCTATCGGAACCTTTAAGACGCCTGAGAAGTACAGATGGAGACTGATGGTGAACGATTCCTACACCCAGTGGGCGACCAGAATCACACAAGGCTTCTTATTCCACTCCATCACCTACTCAGAGCCGGATATTAACAAGCTGAACACAGAAGGCTACAACGGCCTCGGCGTTTCCAGATCTTTAGGCTGCGTGCGCTTAACCTGTGCAAATTCCAAATGGGTATACGATAACTGCCCGATTGGAACTACGGTAGTCATTTATGAGGATCCAAATGTGGCTTCTCCGTTTGACAAGCCGGATTTAATTCCTGTTTCTGATAATCAGTACTGGGATCCGACCGATCCGCTGATTCAGAGGTAGTCGAAGCTTCATCTGCCAGGATGAAAAAGAAAAGATAAAAAAGAGTTCCCTTGCTGTTCTCTGTGATAAAAAGGCTGCCGCCCGGCTTCCCATATTTTGGGGGCCGGGCAGCAGTCGTTCTTTTGCAGAGGAGGGGAAATTTATACAATACATAGAAGAGAGGACAGACTGTGGCACAATTATCACCTATGATGGCTCATTATCTGGAGACAAAAAAGCAGTACCCGGACTGCATCCTTTTTTACAGGCTGGGAGATTTTTACGAGATGTTTTTTGAGGATGCAAAAACTGCGTCCAGAGAGCTTGAAATCACCCTGACGGGAAAGGAGTGCGGGCTGGAGGAACGGGCTCCCATGTGCGGAGTTCCCTACCATGCGGTAGACAACTATCTGAATCGACTGGTACAGAAAGGCTATAAGGTTGCGATTGCCGAGCAGATGGAGGATCCGAAGACAGCCAAGGGCCTGGTGAAGCGGGAGGTTATCCGCGTGGTTACGCCGGGAACCATCACCAGCTCCCAGGCTCTGGAGGAATCTAAAAATAATTATCTGATGGGCATTGTTTACATGGATGGAGTGTTCGGCATTTCCTCCGCAGATATCAGTACGGGAGATTACCTGGTGACGGAGGTGCGGTCAGAGAGAACGCTGTTAGACGAAATCTATAAATTTTCTCCGTCTGAGATTATCTGCAACGAGGCCTTCTACATGTCCGGAATCGATCTGGAGGAGCTGAAAAACCGTCTTCATGCGGTGGTGACTGCTCTGGAAAACCGCTTTTTTTCCGACGATTCCTGCCGAAAGCTTCTGCGGGAGCATTTCCATGTGAATCATCTGGACGGACTGGGAATTTCCCAGTATGAGGCGGGAACCATTGCGGCCGGGGCGGTGCTTCAGTATCTCTGCGAAACTCAGAAAAGCACCCTGGAGCATCTGACGGGAATCACTCCCTACACCACAGGCCAGTACATGATGTTAGACACCTCCACCAGAAGAAATCTGGAGCTGACGGAGACTCTCAGGGAAAAACAGAAGAGAGGAACCCTTCTGTGGGTGCTTGACAAGACGAAGACTGCCATGGGAGCCAGGATGCTGCGCTCCTTTGTGGAGCAGCCGCTGATTTCCAGAGAGCGGATTCTGGATCGCCAGAACGCGGTGGAGGAGCTGAATATGAACTATATTTCCAGGGAGGAGATGGCGGAGTATTTAAACGCTGTCTACGATCTGGAGCGGCTTATCGGACGAATCAGCTACAAGACGGCGAATCCCAGAGATCTGATTGCCTTTAAGAGCTCTTTAGCCATGCTTCCTCACATCAAGCAGCTTCTGGGAGAATTCCAGAGCCCGCTTCTTAGGCAGGTGGACGAGGAGATGGATACGCTGGCGGATCTGACGGATTTAATCGAGCGGGCCATTGTGGAAGAACCGCCGATTTCTGTCAGAGAAGGAGGCATGATTAAGGACGGCTACAGCGAGGAGGCAGACCGTCTGCGCCATGCGAAAACCCAGGGAAAGGACTGGCTGGCGGATCTGGAGGCAGAGGAGAAGGAAAAGACTGGAATCAAGACCTTGAAGGTGAAGTTCAATAAGGTGTTCGGCTACTATTTCGAGGTGACCAACTCCTTCAAGGATCAGGTTCCGGACTATTTTATCAGACGCCAGACTCTGACCAATGCGGAGCGTTTTACCACAGAGCGTTTAAAGGAGCTGGAAGGTACGATTCTGGGGGCGGAGGACAAGCTGTTTTCCCTGGAGTATGATCTGTTCTGCCAGGTGAGAGACGCCGTGGGGGCGAGAGTGGAAACCATCCAGAAGACGGCCAAGGCCATCGCCCTGTTAGACGTGCTGGTGTCTCTGTCGGCGGTGGCGACGCGCCAGAATTACGTAAAGCCGAAAATCAACGAGAAGGGTGTCATCCACATTAAAAACGGCCGCCATCCGGTGGTGGAGCAGATGATGCGGGACGATCTGTTTGTGGCTAACGATACTTATCTGGATAATGGGAAGAACCGTATTTCGATTATTACAGGCCCCAATATGGCGGGTAAGTCCACTTACATGAGGCAGACGGCCCTGATTACCCTGATGGCCCAGATAGGAAGCTTTGTGCCGGCGGACGAGGCCAATATCGGCCTGTGCGACCGGATTTTCACGAGGGTGGGAGCTTCCGACGATCTGGCTTCCGGACAGAGCACCTTTATGGTGGAGATGACGGAGGTGGCCAATATTCTTCGGAATGCCACCAGAAACAGCCTTCTGATTCTCGATGAAATTGGAAGGGGAACCAGCACCTTTGACGGCCTTTCCATCGCCTGGGCGGTAGTGGAATACATCAGCAGCACGAAGACTCTGGGCGCGAAAACGCTGTTTGCCACTCATTACCACGAGCTGACGGAGCTGGAGGGAGCTATCAGTGGAGTGAACAATTACTGCATCGCTGTAAAAGAGCAGGGAGACAACATCGTATTCCTGAGAAAGATTGTAAAAGGCGGGGCTGATAAAAGCTACGGAATCCAGGTGGCCAAGCTGGCGGGAGTGCCGGAGCCGGTTATCAGCCGGGCCAAGGAGCTGGTGGAGGAGCTTTCAGACGCGGATATTACGGCCCGGGCCAAGGAGATTGCTTCCGGCAGCAGAAGCGCCCAGCCCAGACGCAGCGTAGAACGTCCGGACGAGGTAGATCTGCGGCAGATGTCGATTTTTGATACCGTCCGCGAGGAGGATATTATCCGGGAGCTGATGGATTTGGATATCAGCAGACTGTCTCCGGTGGAGGCTCTGGTAACTCTCGATAAATTCCAGTCAAGGCTTAAAAACCGCTGGGAGGCAGAGAAATAGGAGGTGTTTTGGTGCCAAATATTAAAGTGCTTGATCAGACGACCATTAACCAGATTGCAGCGGGAGAGGTGGTTGAACGGCCCGCTTCTGTGGTAAAGGAGCTTCTGGAGAACGCCATCGACGCGAAAGCGACGGCAGTGACCATTGAGATTAAGGAAGGCGGAATCGGGTTCATCCGGGTGACGGACAATGGGTGCGGAATCCCCAGAGACGAGATTTCCACTGCATTTCTCCGCCATGCCACCAGTAAGATTCAGACGGTGGAGGATCTGTTTACGGTGGCCTCTCTGGGCTTTCGCGGCGAGGCTCTCTCCAGCATCGCCTCCATTGCCCAGGTGGAGCTGATTACCAAGACAGGAGACGCCTTATCCGGTTCCAGGTACTGCATTGACAGGAGGAGAGGAAAAAAGTCTGGAGGAGGTGGCGCTCCGGAGGGGACGACCTTTCTGGTACGGAATCTCTTTTACAATACGCCTGCCAGAAGAAAATTTTTAAAATCCCCGACGACAGAAGGAGCCCACATCGCCGACCTGGTGGAGAAAATTGCCCTGTCCCATCCAGAGGTATCGATCCGCTTCATCCAGAACGGGCAGAGCCGGCTTCACACGTCGGGAAACCACAATCTGAGAGATATCATCTATACCGTTTACGGCAGGGAAATCGCGGCTAATCTGCTTCCTGTGGAGATGGGGGAGGAGCCGGTGAAGCTTTCAGGCTTTATTGGAAAGCCTCTGATCGCCAGGGGAAACAGGAATTTTGAAACGTATTTTATCAATGGGCGTTATATTAAGAGCAGCCTGATCAGCAAGGCTGTCGAGGACGCCTACAAGCCGTTTATGATGCAGCACAAGTATCCTTTCACCATGCTGAAATTTTGCCATTGATCCCTCCTTTTTAGATGTGAACGTCCATCCGGCGAAAATGGAACTGCGCTTCAGGGATGGAGAGATGATCTATAAAATGGTTTACCATACGATTTCCATGGCCCTGTCAGAGCGGGAACTGATTCCGGGGGTGGAGCTGGGACAGACTCAGAAGAAAGAAGCTCCTTTGAAACCGGTCCATGTGCAGAGGCCGGAACCATTTGAGGAAAAGCGCCGGGAGGCGGTTCAGGCTTCCGAAACTTTTAAGACTTTTAAGGCTTCTGCCCCGGTTTTTGAAACAAGAACTTCTGACCGTGTTTTGGATCCAGGAGAAGGCTTAAGAAGCCAGAAAACTGTGATCCGGGAAGCAGAGCCTGAGTATGGGCGCGCTGCAGGGCAGACGGTTCGGCAGGAGGAGAAGGAGCGGGAAAATAAGAACCAGGAGAGTCTGTTTCAGAAAGATAAGATCCAGAAAGATGAGAATCTGAAAAAGCCGCAGGAGCCGCAAGAGCCCAGGCAGATGGATCTCTTTGAAGACCGGCTTCTGACCAGGGAGGCCAGGGCGGAGCACAGACTGATTGGCCAGCTGTTTGACACCTACTGGCTGGTGGAATACAGGGATAAGCTCTACATTATCGACCAGCATGCGGCCCACGAGAAGGTGCTCTATGAGAAGACCATGGCTACGTTAAAGAGCAGAGAATATACTTCCCAGCTGGTGAGTCCTCCTGTTATTCTCACGCTGAATGACTCGGAGCAGCTTCTTTTGGAACGGTACATGGACCATTTTACTGGCATTGGCTTTGAGATTGAGCCCTTTGGCGGCAGGGAATACGCTGTGCGGGCCGTGCCTGCCAACCTGTTTTCCATTGCCAAGAAGGATCTTCTGATGGAGATGTTAGACAGTCTGTCGGAGGAGGCGGAGAGAAGCGGCGCAGATATGATTAACGACAGGATTGCGTCCATGTCCTGCAAGGCGGCTGTAAAGGGAAACCACCATCTTTCGGCGTCTGAGGCGGAAACGCTGATAGACGAGCTTCTGGAGCTGGAAAACCCATATGCCTGCCCGCACGGAAGGCCCACAATTATTTCCATGAGCCGGTATGAGCTGGAGAAGAAATTTAAGCGGATTGTGTAAGAAAAGCAGGTGATGGAAGGAGGAAACACAGATGGAAGAGAAACGGCCCCTTATTATTATTACAGGCCCTACGGCCTCTGGAAAGACGGCGCTTTCCATTGAGCTGGCAAAGCAGATTGGAGGAGAGATTATCAGCGCCGACTCCATGCAGGTGTACCGCCATATGGATATCGGATCGGCCAAGGTGACGAAGGAAGAGATGGACGGCGTTCCCCACCACCTGATCGACGTGCTGGATCCGCCGGAAGAATTTAATGTGGTGCGGTTTCAGGAGATGGCGAAAAAGCTATGGAGGAGATTTACGGTCGGGGAAACATTCCCATTCTGGCAGGAGGAACCGGTTTTTATATCCAGGCGCTTTTATACGATATCGATTTTACGGAGACAGAAGAACAGTCAGGACTCAGAGAGGAGCTGGAGGAGACGGCCAGGACAAAGGGCGCCTCGGCTCTTCACGTCATGCTGAGGGAGATAGACCCGGAATCTGCAGAGGCAATCCATGAAAATAATGTGAAGAGAGTGATCCGGGCCATTGAGTTTTACAGACAGACAGGGAGAAAGATCTCGGATCACAACCGGGAGGAGAGGGAGAAAACCTCGCCCTATCAGTTTCTCTACTATGTGCTGGATCTGCCGAGACCTCTCCTCTACAGCCGGATTGACGAACGGGTAGACCGGATGATGGAAAGCGGACTGGTGGAGGAGGTCAGGGCTCTTCAGGCGATGGGCTGCACCAGGGATATGGTTTCCATGCAGGGCCTGGGGTATAAGGAAATATTAGATTACCTGAACGGGGAACTGACTCTGGACGAGGCAGTTTATATTTTAAAGCGGGATACCAGACATTTCGCAAAACGCCAGCTGACCTGGTTTCGCAGAGAGCGGGACGTGCGGTGGCTCCAGCCGGAGGCGTTCGGCGGCAGCAGGGAGGAGATGCTTGACGCTGTGTTAAAGGACTGCAGGGAAGCGTTCGGGGAGCGCTGGCTCAGGAAGCAGCCGGAGCTTTAGAAGATATAAAAGGAATCAGATTAAGAAATTCAATTAAGGAAAGAAAAACAGAAAGGCAGATACCAATGGATTTAACATCAATGTACAAAACGCTTGGCATCAGCGAAGAGGTGCTGAAATTTGGACTGGAAATCGAGGAGACGTTAAAGAAACGGTTTAAAAAGGTGGATGAGACGGCAGAATTCAACCAGTTGAAGGTGATTTCGGCCATGCAGCAGAACCGTCTGAGCGATATTCACTTTTCAGGAACCACAGGCTACGGCTACAACGATCTGGGAAGAGAGACCTTAGAGCAGGTGTACGCCAGCGTATTCCACACAGAGGACGCCCTGGTGCGGCCGCAGATTACCTGCGGAACCCACGCGCTTTACACGGCTCTGGCGGGAAATCTGCGTCCTGGAGACGAGCTTCTCTCCCCGGTAGGAAAACCCTACGATACACTGGAAGAGGTAATCGGAATCAGGAATTCCAACGGCTCTTTAAGGGAGTACGGTATTACCTACAGCCAGGTGGATCTTTTGGAGGACGGAAGCTTTGACTTCGACGGAATCAGGAAAGCCATTAACGAGCGGACAAAGCTGGTTACGATCCAGCGCTCCAAGGGCTACGCAACCAGGCCGACTCTTTCCGTGGAGCGGATCGGCCAGCTGATTGCCTTTGTAAAGAGCATTAAGCCGGATCTCATCTGCATGGTGGACAACTGCTACGGAGAATTTGTGGAGACCATCGAGCCCAGCGACGTGGGAGCCGATATGGTGGTGGGCTCTCTGATTAAGAATCCAGGCGGCGGACTGGCTCCCATCGGCGGATATATTGCAGGAACCAGGAAATGCGTGGAGAACGCGGCGTACCGTCTGGGCTCCCCGGGACTTGGAAGAGAGGTAGGAGCCAGCCTGGGCGTCAACCAGTCCTTATTCCAAGGACTGTTTTTAGCGCCTACCGTGACGGCAGGTGCCTTGAAGGGAGCTATTTTTGCGGCGGCTGTCTATGAGAAGCTGGGCTTTTCCGTGGTGCCGGACAGTACGGAATCACGCCACGATATCATCCAGGCGGTGACGTTTGGAAAGCCGGAGGGAGTCATCGCCTTCTGCGAGGGCATCCAGGCAGCCGCGCCGGTAGACAGCTTTGTGACGCCGGAGCCGTGGGACATGCCTGGGTATGATTCCCAGGTGATTATGGCAGCAGGCGCCTTTATCCAGGGAGCTTCCATCGAGCTGTCAGCAGACGGCCCTATTAAGCCGCCTTACTCAGTATTCTTCCAGGGAGGACTGACCTGGTATCACGCAAAACTTGGAATTCTCATGTCCTTACAGAAACTGAAGGACGCAGGAATTGTGACAATTTAACTGAAAAAATATGGGAGAAATTTCTGGTTTTTTAAGAAATGATTCGAAAAAAATAGAAATTCTCGTATATACACGCCGGAGCGATTGTGATAAATAGGTAAGCAGCATCCGTTTCTTGTACCTGGAGAGGCAATGGAGAAGAGGAGGCGATATGGATTACCAGACTATGAAAGAAATACCGGGGCCTGACAGGCCCTATGAGAGTGCGAGCGCCTGGGGCGGAGGCCCTGACAGACGCGGAGCT
>ENA-OQAB01001470-OQAB01001470.1-human-gut-metagenome-genome-assembly--contig:-NODE-1470-length-11157-cov-3.704080_pt1 | contig 11157 bp, 14 predicted proteins | sample MGYA00242490_ERZ504517 | MGnify/ENA primary metagenome ERZ504517 (study PRJEB26092, sample SAMD00036298) | human gut metagenome | host: Homo sapiens | study: EMG produced TPA metagenomics assembly of... | reverse complement strand
GGAATCGGTATCGGCCGGCGACATCGCGGCGGTATCGGTATCGGCTGGTAAAATTTATACAAAAAAGAAAAAGCCCTGCTGAGCAGGGCTTTTTTTTATTCTTCTGTAGCCTGGGATGTTTCTATGATCTCATCAGAAACATCGACTGTTTCCGTCTGCACATCATCTGTTATTACTTCTTCTGTAACGTCATCTTCAGCCTGCTGAACGGCAGCCAAAGAAACTACTTTATCATCATCATTCAATGTCATCAGTTTAACGCCTTGAGCATTACGTCCAAATTGGGAAATGCCTTCGACGTCAATACGGATAATGATGCCGGCAGCAGTGATCATCATAATCTCCTGCCCCGGAGTAATAACCTTCATTCCAATCACAATGCCGGTCTTTTCATTTACTTTGATATTTATTACGCCCTTACCACCACGAGTCTGTTTGCGATACTCGCTGACAGAGGTGCGTTTACCAAGTCCCTGCTCAGTCGCAGTCAATACTTCACTGTTTTCACTGGTCACGCTGTCCATAGCAACAACTTCATCACCATAATTCAGCTGAATACCGCGTACACCGTGAGCAGTACGTCCCATGGGACGCACATCCTGTTCATCAAAACGGATCGCAATACCGTTTCTGGTAGCCAGAATGATTTCTGAATTGCCATCAGTCAATTCTACACCAATAAGCTGTTCATTTTCATCCAGAGTAATAGCAATCAATCCAACCTTACGTGCACTGTTAAAATCTTCCAGATTGGTCTTTTTGACTGTCCCTTTATCTGTAGCCATAAACATATACTGCTCTGTCTTAAACTCTTTCACCGGGATAACTGCTGTAATCTTTTCTCCCTGCTCAATAGGCAGCAGATTGATAATCGCCGTTCCCTTAGCCGTACGTCCAGCTTCGGGAATTTCATAGCCTTTTTGCCGATAAACACGACCTTTATTGGTAAAGAAAAGAATATTATGATGAGTTGTCGACAGGAACAAATGCTCTGCACAATCGTCATTTTTCTTACCGCTGCCACCGGTTTTGCCGACACCACCGCGTTTTTGATTACGGAAATTATCAAGAGTCTGACGTTTGATATAACCCTGATGGCTGATCGTTATGACAATATCTTCTTCAGCGATCAGATCTTCCATATCCATGGAAGAAGTATCATGTGAAAGAATCGTACGACGTGCGTCGCCGAATTTCTTTTTCATTTCCAACAGATCTTCTTTAATAATATTGAGGACTTTTTGCTCATCTGCCAAAACGCTCTCCAACCAATCAATCGTTTCCATAACGTCGATATATTCATCGTCGATTTTTTTACGTTCCAAACCTGTTAAACGCTGCAGACGCATATCCAAAATAGCCTGAGCCTGACGCAGGCTTAAAGTAAATTTTTCTACTAACGCAGTTTTAGCAATATCTGCATTAGCACTGCTGCGGATAGTATTGATAACTGCATCCAGATTATCCAGGGCAATTTTCAAACCTTCCAAGATATGAGCGCGGTCTTTGGCTTTACCTAATTCATATTTTGTACGACGGGTGATAACTTCTTTTTGATGGTTAAGATAGTGGACAAGGATTTCTTTCAGATTTAAAACCCGAGGATGCCCGTCAACCAAAGCCAGCATGATAATACCGAAAGAATCCTGTAATTTGGTATGTTTATATAATTGATTTAAAATAACATCAGGAACAACGTCATTTCTTAATTCGACAACGATACGCATACCACGGCGGTCAGATTCATCACGCAAATCAGTAATGCCTTCGATCACACCGTCTTTAACTAATTGAGCAATACTTTCGATCAGACGGGCTTTATTGACCTGATAAGGAATTTCCGTAACAACGATGCGGTGCTTGCCCTTCTGCATGGGTTCTATTTCTGCCTGTGCGCGGATTTTTACTATACCACGGCCGGTAGTATAAGCGCTGCGGATGCCTTCGGTACCAAGGATCGTAGCTCCGGTAGGAAAATCAGGACCCTTGATTGCTGTCATCAATTCCGGTATTTCTATATCAGAATTGTCGATCAGCATAATCAATCCGTCAACTACTTCACTCAGATTATGCGGCGGGATATTGGTGGCCATGCCTACAGCAATGCCGGCACTGCCATTAATGAGAAGAGCAGGTACCTTCGCCGGTAAAACGCTTGGTTCTTTCAGCGATTCATCATAGTTAGGCACAAAATCAACAGTTTCTTTTTCAATATCTTCCAGCATAACTTCAGCAACCTTGGCCATACGCACTTCCGTATAACGCATAGCAGCAGCCGAGTCACCGTCGACACTGCCGAAGTTGCCATGACCGTCTACCATCAGATAGCGTGTCGAAAAATTCTGTGCCAAACGTACTATGGCATCATAAACGGAAATATCACCAGTGAGGATGATATTTACCGAGAACTTCACCAACGATACGGGCAGATTTTTTATAATGGCTTGTTGGATGCCATACCGGCTTCCTGCATTGCATATAAAATTCTGCGGTGTACTGGTTTTTAAACCGTCACGTACATCAGGCAAAGCACGCTGCACGATAACGCTCATTGCGTAATCGATATAGGATTTTTGCATTTCTTCTTCAATGTAGACCGGTAAAACTTTACCAGTACCTGTCTCTAAATCCACAATATCACCTCAACATCTCATAATTACTTAAACAACAATTCATAAACCTGCTTGCCTATTAAAAGCGTGGTTACGATCAAATAAAGCGGTTTAACATAAGAAGCACCATGCCTGATAGCCATACGGGAACCAAAATAAGCACCTATCACCATGGCAAAGCCCATCAAAAGACCATAAGTCCACAAAACTGAACCACTTAAAGTAAAAGACAACAGCGCTCCGATACCACTGGCAAAATTCAGGGCCTTAGCATTACCGGCTGCCGTTACAAAATCATAACCCAAAAATAAAAATCCAAAAATCAGGAACGAACCTGTTCCCGGACCAAAAAAACCATCATAAAAGCCAATACCAAAGGCCATTACTACAGACCCAAGCAAGGCTGCCAATCCCAATTGTTTAACTGCCGATACATCGCCCCAGTCTTTACGACGGTAGGTGTAAACAGCAACTGCGACTAAAAGGACAACGATCACATTTTTCATCAGCTGTTCCGGCAGAAGATAAACTACATAAGCACCTAAAGCCGATCCGAGAAAAGAAAGCGGCATCAGACTTATGGCAACCTTTTGATTGATCTTTCCTGCACGCCAAAAAGAAAAAACACTCATCAAACCGCCCATAGAAGCAGCCAGCTTATTAGTTCCCAAAGCAAAATTTACAGGCAACCCTAGGGCCAGTAATGCCGGCGTAGAAATTAAACCGCCTCCGCCAACAGTTGAATCGATAAATGCGGCTATAAATCCTGCTAACAATAAAAAAGCAATCGTACTTGGATCTAAAATTTCCAAAATTTTCCCCTCACCCATCACCAAGCTTAAAGTTTATATTTAAGATAAAAACCTACGCGACCCTGATTACAGGTAAAAACCACTTTTTCCTGTTCAACCATATTACTGATAGCATAAGGATGAGCTGAAAGCAGTGGCGCATACTCCAAATTCCATTGAACGCCCTGCAAAGTAACTTCATTGCAATCTGTTAATGGCAGCAACGACAAAGCTTCTATATTTTCAGGACTGAAAGGTTTGAAAATCAAACTTTCATCCTTTTGGAGCAGTAATAAAATTTCCTGTTCATCAGCCATAACAACCTGCACATCACGTTGAATTTTATAATTCAGCAAAGAAAAAACATTACTGTACAGATGATCAAATCTGCCGCCCCAAATACCGCTGGCAACAATATTTACAGCTTCCGGCATAGCTGCCAGTAAAAGCTGTAAGTCTGTATCATCTTTCAGAGGATCATGCAGAAGTATTTTTACTCCTGAAAGCTGTGCTTTTTCCCAGCAGTCTTTTGCCGCACTATCAGCATCGCCGCATAACCAAACAGGTTTTAAATTATTTTCACAGCAGCATTCGATCCCTTTATCAGCACAGTAAATATCTTTAGATGCAGCTATTTGCACCAGCCATTCGGACGCAGGCTTTCTACCTCCGGCCAATAATAAAGCTGTAGAAGAACCCTGCCTGGAAGTTTTTATTTCCAGCTCTCCCTGAGGCAAAAGTAGCTTCCAATTCTCCATTACCTTAAATCCTTCTTTTTAGCAGGTGCAGGTTTAATTATGATTTGTCCCTGTTCCTTATAAATTTTCCAGACAACGTCACCATTACCATTTTTAAACCAATCCATGCTTATTTCCAGCAAATACTGATTTAATTTTTCTTGAGCTTCAGCAGGTAATAATAATTCTTTTACTGCTGAGGCTTTATTTTTCATTTTAGAAGAAACTATTTTTTCATCAGCATCAAAAGCATTTTCAAAGCTTTCTTTTTCTACATAGCCTTTAAACATTTCTTCATCAGAAAGATTTTTTTTGATTTTCATAATGACCTCCGTAATTACAGGTCCAGATTTCTTACTTTACCGGCATTAGCCTCAATAAATTGACGCCGTGGTTCTACTTTATCACCCATCAATATGGAAAAAATTGCGTCTGCTTCAGCAGCATCCTCCAAATGTACCTGCAAAATCGTTCTTCCGTCAGGATTCATAGTTGTTTCCCATAACTGCTCCGGATTCATTTCACCTAAACCTTTATAACGCTGGATATAGGGATTGCTGTCACGACCAACTTCATCCAAAACAGTCTGCAGTTCATCATCGCTATAAGCATATAAATGCTTCTGACCTTTACGGACCAGATATAAAGGCGGCTGAGCGATAAATACATGTCCTTCTTTGATCAGAGGCTGCATATAACGATAAAAGAAAGTCAACAGCAGAGTTCTGATATGAGCTCCGTCGACATCGGCATCTGTCATGATAATAATTTTACCGTAACGCGCTTTTTCCAGATCAAAATCTTCACCAATACCACAGCCAAAGGCAGTAATCATATTTCTGATTTCGTCACTGCTTAAAATTTTATCCAATCTTGCTTTTTCAACATTCAAAATCTTGCCGCGCAAAGGCAGAATAGCCTGAAAACGACGATCACGTCCCTGTTTGGCACTGCCGCCTGCAGAATCACCTTCGACAAGATAAATCTCTGTTTCTGAAGCATCCTTACTCTGACAATCGGCTAATTTACCAGGCAGACTGCTGATTTCCAAAGCGCTTTTACGCCTTGTTAATTCACGTGCTTTACGTGCTGCCATACGTGCCCTGGCGGAAAGAATTGATTTTTCTACAATCCTCTTGGCAATAACAGGATTTTCTTCAAAAAATTCTCCTAAACCTTCGCTGACTAGATTATCAACGATCGGACGAATTTCACTGTTTCCAAGCTTAGTTTTAGTCTGACCTTCAAACTGGGGCTCCTGAATCTTAATACTGATAACTGCAGTCATACCTTCACGGACATCATCACCGCTGAGGTTTTCTTCTCCGTCTTTCAAAGCACCGATTTTACGGGCATAATCATTGATAGTACGCGTCATTGCCTGTTTAAAACCGCTTAAATGTGTGCCGCCTTCTTCAGTATTGATATTATTGACAAAAGTAAATAGATTTTCAGTATAAGTATCGCAGTACTGCAGAGCTACTTCAACAATATTAGTATCTTTGATACCTTCGATGTAGATAGGATCATCATGGAGCTTATCCTTATTTTCATTTACATACTTTACAAATTCAATGATACCGCCTTCGTAATGAAAGCTTTCATGTTTTTCCAGTACGTTCATCATTGAGATTAATACGGATACCTTTATTTAAAAAAGCCAGTTCACGTATTCTTAAACGCAGGGTTTCATAACTGTAGATAAGTTCCGTAAAAATCGTCGGATCAGGTTTAAAATGTACAGTAGTACCTGTTTCTTCAGTAGTACCCTTTTCATAAAGCGGCACAACTGTTTTACCACGGGAAAACTCAATTCCATAAATTTTACCGCTACGACGTACCTCAACCTCCATATGCTCGCTGAGCGCATTAACACAGGATACACCTACGCCATGCAGACCTCCGGAAACCTTGTAGCCTCCGTCACCAAACTTGCCGCCGGCATGCAGGATAGTCATAACTACTTCTACAGCAGGCTTGCCAACTTTATGCATTTCTACAGGAATACCACGACCATTATCACGTACAGTAATGCTATTATCGCTATGGATAGTCACATCAATAGCATCGCAATAACCTGCTAAGGCTTCGTCTATACTATTATCAACTGTTTCATACACCAAATGATGCAAACCACGGGCAGAAATACTGCCAATATACATACTTGGTCTTTTACGTACAGCTTCCAGACCTTCCAGGACCTGAATCTGTCCGGCACCATATTGTCCCTTAACCTCAGTTGCTTCTTCCAAATTAGACATAGTAACCTCCACATTCCTATAATTCAAGTATATTTAATACTTTCCTTCAACGATCAAAAACTTTTATAAATGGCATCACTGCCAAAATCTTCTTCAGCCCTTCGTTTTAAAGTCAGAGCGGAAATTCCCGATAAATACAAAGTATCAGTTGTTAAAATACAGCTTGAACACTCACCATTTTCCGATAAATCAATAATTTTATATTTATCCTTATTCACAGAAATATAATTATCATAAATTTCCGACTGTTGATCACGAATATTAAAAATAGCTATAATATCCGTATTTTTTATCATACAGTCGGCACCAAGATGCAGATACATATTAATATTTCCTCCGCAATCCTTTAATAATATTTTGTGCAAGCTGTTCACTGATTTTATCAGGCTGCATCCCTGTTTTTAACATCACAGCCGTCATTTCTTCTCTGATATCAGACTGATTATTATAAACCTTGGCATAATAATACTGTTTCAAAGAATTTTTTACACTATCGAATAACATTTTATCACATTTGACATATTTTTGACAGTCATTGTAATTCAGCCAAGGTTCAGATGTCAAAATAGATACTATTTCTGTTCTCAATTTCTCTTTTTCATAACGCTGGCAGACGCGGCAAAGATCATTTTTTTCAATTAACGCAGCACCACAATATTTACATTTCATATCATTGTTTTCGATAAGTAATGCTTTTTTTCTTTGCAGACAAACTTTCCTGAAATGAGCAAGCTTTTTCTGCAATTCCTGATTATTAATATTTACCAGTGCCTGTCTAATAAAAATTTTCTCTGATTCCGTCAAAGGTTTAAAATTTAATTTCACTTCCTGTTCTTCTTTCGGAAGCTGCAAAAAATTTTCAATAGAGCCTGTGAAAAATTTTATATCCTTGACAGGGTCATTAGTCATAACACGATTGATATTATTAATAAACTGCTGTTTCATCATCAAAAGATGATTAGCCCAAACAGAGCTATCCGTATTTATATATAAAACTTTGCGTTCCAAACGTACTGGTTTGGAATGCTTAGCTACGTTAGCACCGCAGATCTGTTCCCATTTACTCTGCATAGAAAAAATAAAATATTTATTACGACCTTCCTGATTAGGAAGCATTTTTAAAAGGACTCTTTCTATACCTTCCATTTTTATCCCTCTACGATTCTGCCTTCAATAATCCTGAAATACGCATTTCCGCTCAAATCCGGGATCAAAGCTTTATCGTTTACCGTAATAAAAGTTTGAACTTTACCATCAATAAATTTTAATAGCTGACAACGTCTTTGATCATCAAGTTCACTCATTACATCATCCAACAGTAATACAGGAAACTCATCTATTTCCTGGCGGACATATTCAAGCTGTGCCAGTTTTAAGGCTAAAGCAGCACTGCGCTGTTGCCCCTGTGAACCAAAAGCTTTCAAAATTCTGTCATTTACTTTAAATAACAGATCATCACGATGGGGTCCTATGCCCGTACTGCCTCTTAAAATATCTACCTGCCGCCGTTCAAACAGCTTACTGCGATAGAAATCTTCCCAACAGATAGCTTCATCAGGATAAAGAAGCTCGCCATTATTAGCTTTAAGTTCATAAAAAACAGTTAATGTTTCCAATTCACCAGTTAAAGCAGCATAAATATCTTTAGCTATATTTTTTAATTTCTGCAAAGCGGCCAGCCTTTTTACAGCTATTCTGGCCGCAGTCAGTACAAATTCCTGATCCCAGGTCAATAAAAGCTCAATACTGGCATCATTATCACGGATATCTTTAAGAAGCCTGTTGCGCTGCTGTAAAATACGATTATATTTTATCAACAGATCATAATAAGCTTTATCAGTCTGTGAGATCTGCATATCAAAAAAACGTCTGCGCAAAGCGGGCTCACCTTTGATAAGCTGCAGATCCTCAGGTGAAAACATCACCATATTTAAAGTTCCGTAATGTTCCTTGGGCCGAACCTTTACATCGTTCAAAAACAATTCTTTTTTATTCTTACCATCGAGCTGCTGTCTTTTTATTTTAACATCATTTACCCCATGTAAATCTTCAAAATTAATACCAACAGCTAACTGATTTGTATCCAGACGCTGCATATCATCTTCCTGGGCAGTACGATGTGACATTCCAAAGGCAGCATAAAACATCGCTTCTAAAAGATTTGTTTTTCCCTGAGCATTTTGCCCATAAAAGATATTGACCATTGAAGTAATTTCCAAACAGCATTCTTTATAATTTCTAAAGTTAACTGCATAGATTCTTTTTACTTTCATAAATTATTCCGTTATAACTTTTATTTCTACTTGCTGATCTAAAACAACAGTATCCTGCGGAAAAACTTTCTTGCGTTTTTCCGTAACTATAACACCATTCAACATAACTACTCCCGCTTCAATAGCCTCATGCGCCTGTCCTCCGGTCTCTAAAAACTCCTGCATATTTCAAAAGATTAGAGATCGTAATAAATTCAGTAGTGATACCGACAGTTATTTTTTCCATTTTTTACCTTCTCACTTAAAATACGACTCTGACAGGAGTAACGATATAAATATAATTACTTTCAGCAATCGGTTTAATACAAACAGGACTCAGAGAAGTATTTAACTCCATCGTAGCCTGTTCATCAGTAAGATTTTTTAAAATATCAATGATATATTTAGAATTAAAAGCTACATTGATCGTTTCGCCCTGAGTTTGACATTCGATTACTTCACGTCCCTTACCAACGTCTGGACTGCTTGAGCTTACAACGATTTCATTATTACCGACACTTACTTTGATAATACTGTAATCACCATCACTGGAAAATAAAGCAACACGTTCTACAGCTCCGGCCAATTCTTTAACATTGAATAGAGTTTTAATGTTAAAAGCAGGAGGAATAACTCTACGATAATCAGGGAATTTTCCTTCGATTAAGCGGGAAACAATTACCACTTTATCGATCTGTACCATGATTTGATTATTTAATAAAGAAAGTTTTACTTCCTGAGGTAACTCACTTGTTAAATTACGAGCAATTTCACTTAAAACTCTGGAAGGAATAATCATTGACATAGCTTCGCTGCTTTCCTGTTCCATAGTTTTGATTGATAAACGGTGAGTATTAGTACCTACAAAAGTTATCTTACCATCCTGGAGTTCCACTAAAATACCTGTGAACAAAGGTCTTGCTTCGTCTGTAGAGCAGGCAAAAATAGTTTTTTTTCAATAAGTTCCTTGATTTTTTCATCTTCTAAAACTATTTGTTTATCAGCATTAAATTCTGGAAATTTTGGATAATCATCTTCATTCATCAGTAAGAGCTGAAAATCAGATTTATCGGATTGAACATTGATAGTTTTTTCTTCTTTATTTTTTACGATGGTAACATTTTCGCCAGGAAGCTTACGCATCAATTCTGAAAAATGCTTTGCTGAAACAACTATTTCTCCTTTTTCCTGTATTTCCGCTTCTATACTGCAAGCTATAGCCATATTCAGATCCATTGCCTGGATCTCTAAAATGTTATTATCTGCAATTAAATGGATTCCGGAAAAGATAGGAGTACTAGGTTTGGAAGAAATAGCTCTTTGAACTGTTTGGATTGCTTTGTTAAGGTTAGTTGTTTTACAGGTAAAAATCATGTTATACAGACCTCCATCTTTTTTATTATTGCTATATTAATTTAAAATCTTAGTAGACGTCGTAGTAGGGAGTGTGAATATGTGGAAACAGCCTAAAAACACTGATAAAAGCTTTTATGAAACTTGTTGATATAAGTGTGGATAATTGGGAAAATTTATTAACATTATCAACAGTTTTTTGTGTGATGCTTTTTATTAACTGTTTATCCACAGAAATAACGCAACTTATCCACAGAAACTGTAGATAAGTATTATATAATGGTAGAATTTTGAAAGTTATTGTTTTAATTTATCTACAAGGTAAGTAATAGTTTTTTCACAATTAGGATCTTCTTTGATCTTTTTTACGATTTTTTCATATGCATGGATAACAGTAGTGTGATCGCGGCCTCCAAAAAACTCACCAATTCGGGGATAAGAAAAATCAGCCATTTCACGACACAGATACATTGCTATCTGTCTTGGATAAGCAATATTTTGAGTACGTTTTTTTGTAAAAAAATTCTTCTTTTTTGATTTTGAAATAATCAGATGTAACCTGAATGATATCGTCAAAAGTAATTTGTTTGTTTTTAGTGCTGGTTCCCATAGCGTCAAGTATTTTTTTTTGCCAGATCTATAGTTATCGGACTTCCCATCAATGAAGCATAGGCTACTATTTTTGTATAAGCGCCTTCTATTTCACGTATATTGGTGTCAATGCTGGATGCAACAAGAGAAATAACATCATGAGGAATAGAGATGTTTTCTGATTCTGCTTTTTTTCTCAAAATAGCGATTCTTGTTTCCAGATCTGGAGATTGAATATCTGCGAGAAGTCCTGATTCAAAACGTGAACGCAATCGGTCTTCCAGCGTTTCGATTTCACGCGGAAGACGGTCGCTGGATATGATAATCTGTTTGTTAGCTTCGTATAAGGTGTTGAAAGTATGAAAGAATTCTTCCTGTGTCATTTCTTTATTTTTTTAAAAAACTTGAATATCGTCGATAATTAAGCAATCGATATTACGATATTTTTTTGCTGAAAGCATCTGTATTTTTTATTTTGAATAGAATTAATTATTTCATTGGTAAATTTTTCCACTTGAGATGTATAAGATTTTCATTTTGGGAATCATTCATTTTTTATC
>ENA-OQAB01001469-OQAB01001469.1-human-gut-metagenome-genome-assembly--contig:-NODE-1469-length-11165-cov-2.802319_pt1 | contig 11165 bp, 16 predicted proteins | sample MGYA00242490_ERZ504517 | MGnify/ENA primary metagenome ERZ504517 (study PRJEB26092, sample SAMD00036298) | human gut metagenome | host: Homo sapiens | study: EMG produced TPA metagenomics assembly of... | reverse complement strand
CCCAGAACCTCGTCCAGGTAGTCCATAAAGATGCGGCACTGGAAGCGCAGCCAGGCAGGGTAATCATTCTCGGGGGTGTAGCGGCTGCCCTCCGTCCGGGCACGTTTCTGCTGCCGGGTCTGTGCAGCCAGCATCCGATCCACGTCGTTGGCGTTCAGGGTGGAAAAATCAAAGTCAATGCCGTTGATGATCATGGGAAATCCTCCTGTTACAAAAAGGGCCCCGTTCACCGGGAACGAGGGCTGTATGGATCATTGAAAATCGGGTCAGCCTGCTGCGGCTACGGTCAGGTAGTCGAACTCAGCCGGAACGCCAACACCCTTCACATCGCAGGCAAAACCTGCGGAGTTGCTGGCGGAGCCGCTGGCATCGGCAGTGACAATGAAAGCGGCTTCGCCCTTCTCGCCCTTGCCGGTCTTTGCGCTGAAGTAGATATAAGGGAAAACCACCTCAGTGCCGGAGCCGAACTTAATCCTGTGGGAGAGCAGGAAATCCTGCGCGGGGTCGCCCACGCAGCGGTTGCCGTTCAGGGAGAAGGTGCGCTGTGTCTCGCCCTTCTCGGTGACAGTGCCTGCACGGATATAGGCCACGTCCTCGGTGGAAGCGTTCAGGGCACCGGAGTGCTCCTTGACACGCTCTGCAAACACGATCCAGTCGCTCTCCTTGGTCTGGGTGGAGGCTTCGGTCTGGATGGCAAAGATGAAGTCATCGGCTTTTTCGGTGCCGGTGTAGTCCGCGCTGGGCACGATGCCCTTCTTGGTCTTAAGCGCGGCCAGGGTTTCGGAAACAGTCATAGGATGGTCTCCTTTCAAAGTTTGGGTTGATAGTAGACGAGCCGGAGTTGCATCTGCATTTTGCAGCTTCCGGAGCCGTCGGTGACGATGTAGCCGGTGGAGGTGACCTCAATGCTCTGGGCTTCCTTGCCGTGCCCGCATTTGCTCAGATCAGGCAGGATGCCGCAGTCATTTTGTTCCATTACCCAGTCGGCCAGCTGTTCAAAGAAGCCGCTGTTCTCAATGGTGAGCACATCGGTCTCCCCGAACTCCCTTCGGGACAGGAAGAGGTAGTTCTTCGCCAGATCCCGCCCGGAGATGTAACTCTCCACAATGGGGTCGGTGGGGCTGTCCTCAATGGAAAAAGCGGTGGCTTCCTCTTCCAGCCCGGCAATGCGGAAGGCCGCACCGGTGGCATCCTGCTCCTCGGCGATGAGTGGACAGGTCTTGAGCCAGTCCCGCAGGGCCGTAATGGACGCTTTGGGCATTACGTTCCACCTCCCAGCTCTCTTTGGGCAGCGTTTTTGGCGAACTGGACCAGTTCGTCTTTGTGGTCAGCAATGGCCCGCTGGCCCCAGTAGGAGCCGCGCAGGTGGTTCTCCCCATGCAGACCCTGCCCCTGCGTGTGCAGGTAATACTGCCGCCGGGCATACGGGGTGTTATAGACCAGCTTGCCGCCTTTGAAGTCGGATGCCTGGTTGACGCTGTTCTTCAGCGTGCCGGTGTCGAAGGGTACATAAGGGTCCACAGCTTTGGCAACTTGCTGTGAGAACGCATACTGGACCTTCTGAAAGCCCTTGTCCATTTCGGCCTGAAAGCCGGGCCGGAACCTGAGCTTCAGGTCAATAACGGGTGCACTCATTTCCTCAGCTCCCCTCTACATGAAAATGCGACAGCAGCGGTTCCCGGTTGTCGGAGACCGCCGCCACCGTGCAGCAGATGTGCGTTTTCTCGAGGGCGGCATACTCGGCCTCGGTCAGGCTGCGGACAGCGCCGCAGATGAGCTTGCCGCCCCGCTTGAGCGTCCAGTGTGCTGCCTTTTCCCCGGGCGGGAGCTTTGCCCACTGGAAATAGGGCAGGTAGCCCGCCGCAGGGGGTAGCCGGATGTGCACCGTCCGCTGGGGGTCGCCGCCGGAGGTGTCCAGCTTCTCCCGCCAGCTGCTCCCGGGGATGACGTGGCAGACAGGCCGGTCAGTCTCGGTGGCGGTGTCGTGGATGAGGTTCACAACGGTAACGCTGCACTGCATCAGAAACACCCCCGGATACAGCAGGCCGTGGGGGTCGTGCCCCAGGCAGCCGGAAAGAATGCTGTGCGCTTCGGTGGCCTGCTTTTCGGCCAGTGCTCCGTCGGAGAACGTCACGGCAAAGCCGTCGTTGTTGACGCTGGTCACGCCCGGCGCATAGCCGGTGGCAGCGCGTGCCGCTTCGGCCCGTTCAAGGCTCTGCACGATGGACGCACAGGCCATGGCCAGAGCTTCGGCACAGTCGGCGCAGCCTTTGGTGTGGGCTTCGGCCCGGCCAAAGGTGGCCCGGTCAATGAGCTTCGAGGCCCGGAAGCACAGCGGCGTGAATGCGGCCTCGTCCAGCGTGCCGCCCGCTGTCTGATACTGGTCGTAGGTGCAGTAAAGCATGGGGGCCCTCCTTATGCTGCGACCTTCTTCTTAACAAGAATGGTCTGGCCCTTGGTGACCTTGTAGGCGTAGACTTTGCGGCCCTGCACGGCAGATGCGCCGATGAAATCGCCAGAGCCGGAGAGATCCTGCAGGTGGACGGGAACGGCCCACTCATCGATGACGGCGAACCAGTTGGGATGACCGGCCACATACTCCACATTCTCGCCCAGGGTGGAATCCTCGAACACGGTGTAGCCTGCGATCTTGCCCACAGCGCCGGTCTGAACGACCGCGTCGCCCAGGTCGGAAGCCTTGATGAACTCGGGGCTCTTCAGGAGCAGGCCGTAGGTGTCCGGGGAGACCAGCAGCCAGCGGCCTGCGGTGGGCACGCCGATGGAGGACTGCTGAGTGCGTGCATCCACGATGTTGGCGTAGATGGTCTTTTCGGTCAGGGCGGTGGTATTGCCGAAGGCAGTGCCTGCGGTGGTCAGCTCCACGGAGCCGTCAGAGTCCATCTGCAGGCCCAGAGAGTAACCGGCGCTGTCCAGGCGGTCAGCCACCAGATTGCCGGGAACGCTCTCTGCATCGAAACCATCGATGATCTCATTCACGGCCTTGTCGTGGTCGATGTTGACGGTGAGGTAGGTGGTGTCACCGCTGGTCTGCTTTGCACCCTTGGCCTTGTCGTAGTCGTTCACCACCACCTCGGTGTCACGGACGGGAACCTTGACGGAAACCTGCCTTGGGGCTGCCCTCGTAGCGGTTGTTGCAGATCACGCCGACTTTCTTCACCAGCGTCTTGCGCAGCTTGAGGTCGACCAGATTGGAATAGCGGACCTGTGCTTCATGTGCCATAAGAATATCCTTTCTCTCATTCGATGTTGATATCGGGGTTCATCGCCTTGAAGGCAGCGGTCACGGGATCAACGTCCCCGGCGGGCGGGGTGCCGTGCTCTTTGCCGCTGGAAACGTGAACGGAACCAGCGCCGCCTTCTGCCGCCTCGCCAAAGGCCCAGGGGTTCGCCTTGGCGGCTTCTTCCAGAGCCTTGGAGATATCGGTGGAACGGTCCTTGGAGCCCTTGAGGGCATCCAGATCCAGCAGTGCCCGGACCGCCTTGACGCTGCGGCCCTTGGCTCCCAGAATGGCGGTGTTCAGGGCATTGTCAAAGGCAAAGCCATCAGCCTGTGCCTGTATATCGCCCTTGAGTTTGGCAATGTCTGCCTCGTATTCCTCGGGCTTCTTCTTGCCGTCAAAGGCGGCAAGGCCGTCCTGGGCGGTCTTGAGCTGAGCCTGGGTGTTTTCCAGCTGGGTCTTGTACTGCTCGGCGGCAGTCTTTTCCCGGTTGACATCGTTGCCGTTCTCGGCCATGATCCAGTTCAGCTGCTCCTCGGTAATGCCGGGGATCTTGTTCTTCACGTCTTCACGCTTCATGGTGGAAAAACTCCTTTCTGTTGGTGAAACCACGGTTTGGTGACACGGTTCTCCGTCCGTGTTCGGTTGTGGGCAGGGTACGCACTGCCCTCTGCGATGGCACCGCATGCAGGAATCGAACCTGCGGCATCCGGTTTTGGAGACCGGCGCTCTTCCATCTGAGCTAAAACGGTATGAAAAAAGCGCCCCTGCTCAAACGAGCAAAGACGCTTGCGGTATTTGGTTGTCAGATGCCGGGGACGATTTCCTTAACACCCTTTGCAAATGCGGCGGCCTTTTTCATCAGACTGTTTTCCTGAAGATATTCAAGCCCCTGCAAGGTGATATGCGGTTCCATGGGTGGCTCGATGCGCTCCGGCTGGCGAATGTAGCGAACGATGTTCAGGCCCTCAATGAACCCAGCCTTCTGAAGCTGAATCAGGAGAGCCTGAAAGCGGTTCGGATTCGTACCGAAGCGCTCGGCAGTAAAGCCAGCGCAATCGAACTCCTCAAAGTCCATGCTTTGCTGCAAATACTTCAAAATGCGGTAGATGATACGAAAATCTTCCATGATGACACCTCACTTCTTTTTGTTTAAGTCCATATACAGATACGCTTCCGGGTCGCCATACGCTTCCCGAGACCACTGTCGGTCTTGCTTGGCTGACAGGCGGGTCATGTGCAGCCAGACATCTCCATCTGTTCGCAATGCCGGATTCTTTTGCATTTCGTTCCAGATTGCAGAGGGTTCATCAAGCAGAAGCACTTCACTTTTTGTCATCTTTCAATCCCTCGATAAAATGATAGAGCTGCGGGTCTTTCTCTTTCAGGGCAGAGGGCTCCTGATAAAAAGCGCGATACCCTTCACTGAAATATTCCTTCAGCATATCTTCATTGATCTGCATCGTTCCGGCTTTAAAAATTCCATCCGTGGGAGATTCATATAGCCGTCCCTGATACTCAGAAATGAATTTGCTGTTCTGAAGAAGATAAATCGCTTGTGTATAGGTACTATCATCATACACGATTTTAGAAAAATCTTCAACATCAATCCCGGATTTTCGGATGCTGATGTATTTGGAGTTGTGCCGCAGGTCGAGGGAAATCTCCAATGCGTGGCCATACTCGTGAATAACATCACCGCTTTTGCGCTCAGGGTGAAGATAAAGCGTTTTGTCTGGATAATAATAGCCGCTTCCAGCGGAATCTTTCTCTGTCATTACGACCTTGTTGATGATGCTTTCAGCCTTATCGCGCTGCCATTGAGGAATGACGGAAAGCTCTTTTTCAATGCCTTCACGCTCAGACTGTGAAACACTATCAGAAAAATTGAGTTTTTGAAGAATGCCGCGTGGCTCTGCCTTCTTCGCCGCCCACGTTGCCTTACTACTGGCGCTCCTGCCAAAGCCTGCCACGCTGGTGCGGGCGCTGTCCACTCTGCCGCCGGTGACGCTGATAAAGTCGGCCAGCTCCTGACGGGCCTGCCGGAGCTTCACCGCGCTGGCGGTGGTGTCGGCCCCGGCGGCATCCTCAGCCAGATACCGGCGTTTGTACTTGCGCACGGTGCGTTCCCGGGCCCGCTGCATCTGGCTGATCTCGTACCGAGTGTACTTGCCGCCGTTGTACTCGATGTTCCGGGCGTTCAGGGCTTCCAAGCTCTCCTGCGTCCACGCAGGCGGTGCACCCAGCTCAGGGAAGATGGCAAAGAAGGTATGACGGCAGTTCCAGCCGCACAGCCCTGCTCCGGTGCCGTAGCCGGTGGCGGCCTCGAAGTCCGGGTAATGCTTGCCCATGTAGTCCACAGCGCCGCCCCGGTGGAACTGCCTGCCCTGCCACTCAGCGTGGGAAGGCCGGGCCCCGCCGTGGGCCGTGGTCTCGAAGAACTCGACCCCCATCTCATCGGCCCGGGCCACCTGCAGCTTTGCACCGGTCTGGTTCACACCAGTCAGCACCGCCCGGCGGGCGGCCACTTCCAGCGTGTCGGTGTGGCCGGTGGGGTAGGTGACGTACTTCATGGTGTCGGCCAGACTGTCCACCGCGCTCTTGACGGCGCTCTTGTAGTCGAACGCACCGCTGCTCACCTTGAGATGGGCGCGGTCGAGGGCGGCTTCAAACTGGCCGCTGACGGTGTTGGCCGTGGTGGCAGTCAGGTTGTGGAAGGTTCCCGCCGTCTGCTGATAGCCAGCGTTGAGCAGGGCCTGCAGGGTGGCATTGTCGGCAAAGGGCGTGGGCTCTTTGCCGTAGTGGTAGTAGATCTCGTCCTCGGCCTCCATGGCCCGGGTGGCCGCTTCCTGCATGAGCCGCCGGATCTCGGCTTCGCTCTTGCCGGTGTAGCGGGCCAGCTTCTTTACCACGTCCTGCCGGAGGGCTTCGGTCTGCTCATACCGCCACAGCTGCCAGTTGGCCGTGGGGGTCAGGGTGTCCATTTTGGAGATGCGCCGGGCCACGTCCCGCAGGATATCGTCCTCGACCTGCTGCCAGAGCAACACAAGCCGGTCGGGTGCGTGGTCGAGGTAGTCCGGGGCCAGCATCAGGCACCCCCGCCGAAGCTCAGCTCAGGCTGTTTGTTTTCGTCAGCAGCTTCCTGCGCCAGCTTGCGGGCATCCTCTTCACTGACCCCGTACCGGGCAGACAGATACTTGTACCGGGGCAAAAGGCCGCTCAGGGCATCGTCCCGCATCTGGCTCATCCGGGTCTCGGCATCGGTGATGTAGCTGTCGTCCCAGTCCACAGAGATGGGCGTTTCGGGGTCCACCGCCGCTCCCTGCAGGTTCTTTGCTGCCCACAGGATGGCCCGCACGATGCCCACCAGCGCCCCCTCGATGGGAATCTGGTTCTTGTTGGCGCTGGCCACCAGATCCTGACGGCTGCCGTTGTACTCGGTGGCCGTGGTGACATTGCCCAGCTCGAAATTGTACCGGTGGCAGCCAAGGCCGCACTTGAAGCTGAACAGGTTCAGCATATCCTGCACAGCCTTGTGGTTCTGTTCCACCCGCAGGTCGGGGTTATATTCGTGGTATTCGCTGGACTGGTCGAGGCTCCCTTCCTTTTGGGGCAGGGTGACGAATTGGCTCTGCACATCATCATCGGGCGGAATAGAGTGCTCCACGCCATCTTTGTCCACCACCTTGCGGCAGATGTCCGCAGAGTAGAAGATCTTCTTGTGGCCCAGCCGGATATCCTCCCGGTAGTTGTCAAAGGCAAGGTCGATGCCCTGGGCCTCGGCCAGCGCTTCGGCAAAGACGCTCATGCCCAGCCCTGTGCCGCCGTCAAGGTTCTTGACTGCTGCCGGACTGAACAGGGCAAACCAGGCGGGGAACCCTCCACCGTGATGCTTTCTGCCGTGCCCGGCGGGGCCTGCAGTGCTTCAAACACCGGAGCACCCGAAACTCCATCCGTTACCCGGAACCATTCGTTGCGGATGGTGCGCCGGGTCTCATTGCCGGTGTGGGTCTGCAGATAGATCGCGGGCTTGCCCTCCATCATGCACTCGGAGACAAAGGCTGCTTCGGTCACGATGCCCCGTTCCACCCGCAGGGGCAGGATGCAGGAAGCCGGGTCATAGTCCAGCTTCAGGCGGGTATCCGGGCCGGGGACAGCTTTCCCTTTCACGACAGTCAGGTTTTCGGCACTCAGCACAAAGGCACCGGTGCCGGACCAGTAGGCCTGTTCCACCAGAGCGTTGGCATTGCGCCAGAAGTGCAGCTTCCGGAGCAGGCCGCCCACCTGCTGCTCATCGTCGCCCAGCAGATACCGGGCGGTGGTAGCGTCCTTGATCTGGAAGGTGGTGCGGTCGTTCAGAAGCAGGTTTGCCCAGTCCTCGCAGACCCGTTTCGGCATCCGCAGGGAGGCAATGGGGCGCTTCTTTGTGCCGTTTGCGTATTCAGCGGCACGGGTGTGCACCTTGGGTACGCTGCCCTGCCACCACTGCCGCCAGGTCTCAATGTAGCCGTAGTAGTCGGCATCGATGGCCCACCCGCGCGTCTTGTTCAGGTAGTTCAGAAATGCGGTGATATTCATGTGTTGGTCAACCTCTTGAAATCGCGCTCGATGGTGTACTCGTAAGCGTCCAATGTGTCGATATCTGTGCTGCCGTCATCCAGCCGCTCGTCCACGCCGGGGTGCTTGCCGCTGTACAGGGCCGTGGCAAGGGCATCCCGGAGGGTGGCCGCCTCTGGCAGCAGCCAGAACCGCCCGCCGCCCATCAGGATGCAGGTCAGGCGGATGCGGTCATTGATGCGGATCTTGGCGCTGTTTTCCACCCGGTCGGCCAGCCAGCTGAGCTTGCAGCGCCGGAGCCGGGCCCGGATGTGATTGATGAGGGTCTGCTCCGCGGAATCGCAGAAGATGTACTGGATCTCGCCCCAGCGGGCAAAGACAGTTATGCAGAAATCCAGCAGTCGGTCGGCCAGAAAGTCGGCATCCTGCGCCACAGGGTCGATGCGCTGGGATGCCAGCCCCACCACGCCGGAATAGCCCGGCAGGATGGCCGTTGCCACAAAGGCGTGTTTGGAGCCGTTGCCGCCAAAGTCCACCCCAATGCGCACCCGCCACGGGTGCAGCGGCTTGTCCACAGGCCAGAAAAAACGCCCATCTCCGGCGGCAAGGCTGTCGGCCAGCAGGCGGTAGATCACGCCGTTGGCGGCCATCCACTGCCCCAAGATAAAGCGGTTATAGTAGACCGTGCCGGTGTATTCTTTTTTCAGATCGGCCACGAACTGGGCCGGAAGTGTAGGGTTATCGTCGATGGTATACGCCTGACAGTAGATGTCAGCGTCACTGTCCAGAAACTTCTTGAACCAGTGAGTGGGGCTTTCCGGGTTGCAGGTGCCGTCAAAATGGGAGTGGGGGCAGGAAAGGCGGCTTTTCAGCATCTGGAACACGCCTTCGTCCCAGGTGGTGATCTCGTCACCGTAGACGTACTCAAAGGCAGCGCCCTGGATGCGGGCGATGTGTTTCTTGTTGTCAGCGCCGAGGACGTAGACCCTTTTTTGCCGAACAGCTGCACCACGTTGCCTGCTGCCGAGGTACGGATCACGCCTACAAGGTGCGGGGCCCCAGAGCTCCCGCATCGGGGACAGCACGTTGCGTTCCAGCGTGCCCAGGGTGTTGCCCATGAGCACCAGCAGGCCCTCGCCCCGGGCCGCGCAGATCCGCTTCGGGATGGTCACAGCGCAGTCCAGGTAGGTCTTGCCGCTTCGGGTGGCCCCGGTCTTGACGTTCCACCGGTGGGAACAGTTGCGCAGGTACTCCTGCTGAAACTCAGTCAATGGCACTGTCCACACCTCCCAGCAGCTCCTTGGCCTTTGCCAGAGCATCCGCGCCCGGGTCTTCCTGTACGGTCTCCTCACCCAGCATTTTTAACAGGACATTGGCTGCCCTGGCATCGCCCTGCTTGGCAGCGGCTGCAATGCCCATGACCACGCTCATCTGGTTGTCCACGTCTCCGGTCCATGCTCGACTGCCTGCACGCATGGCGTTCACCCGGCGGCGGTCGGTCTCCGGCAGGCTCAGGTAGTAGTCAGCCGCCTGACGCATGGACCGTTTGCGGCGGCGGGCCGCACCGGATGCAATGCCGCCCTTCTGGGCGATCTCTCTCTGTTCGCTCTCCGTTCGTTCATTGAACGGAATGAGATTCTTTTCATTCGACACGTCACCACCTCTCTCGTTGTCAGGGTACAAAAAAGCCGCCCTGAGCGGATGCTCAGAACGGCAGTTGTAATCAGGAAAAGCCCGGCCGGTGCAAAAAAGCTGTTAAGCAGCAAAAGGAGAAAACCGTATCAAGAGGAGGAAAACAAACCTCCGGTCGGGCCGCCAGCACGAAGGGAGTAAGGATGCCTTTCCTGCTGGGCTTTGCAGCATAGAGTATAGCACACTTGAACTAGTGCTTTTTAGTGCGTCATGGGTCTGTGTCCAGAAGTTGCACCGCTTTTTTGGTGTCGTCGGAGGACCCAACTGACATCGAGGGAGAGCCGGTCAGCGATCAGCTCCCACTTGTGCCCACAGATATATCTCCGGTACAGAATCGTGAAGTCAAGCTCATCATCCAGCTGCTGTAGCGCAAAGATGATTTCTTTGCGAATGCGGGTGCTTTCCTCACACTGGGCTTTGTAAGCGCCCCGGGCTTCGTCGATGCGTTCTACTGCACGGGGCAATGTTTGGCCGTCTCCTCCGCCGCCCGGCACAGCGGAAAGGCACTGGGTCATGTTGGAAGCGTCTGTTTTCAGCGTGTCCAGCTCATCCAGCCGCAGCTGTTCGAGCCGCTTCGCTTGCTGATACCTTCTCAACCAGGCCTTCTTCTCTTCGTAAGTCAAGCACCGTCACCTTCTTCCAGTTGTTTCAGTAGCCCTTCCACGTCATACCGCCAGTGAACGCGCAGCAGGTGCTGCTCTACCTCGATGCCGTTCAGGGCGGCCCACTGCCACGGGATGCTTTTGCGGGTCTGGGTCTGCATGTACTCCAATACCTTGCTGGCAGGTACGGCAAAGGTGCGGTTGACCCTGCCCCGGTAGTTAATGACCACATGGGCAGTCTGGCCCTTGAAAGATGCTGCGTGGGCCATATCGGTGATGTGTTTGAGCTTGTGGTACTTCTGCCGCTCCCGGTCGAATCGGCCCAGGATCTTTTCCAGTGGGATGCTGGGCGTTTCGATGGTCTTGAGCTCGAAGTAATGGTGCATGGGGTAGCGGTACACGTCGAAGTCGCAGATGTTATCAATGGAGAAGCTCAGGTTCTCGTTGCCGCCGTAATAGGTGGCCGCGCTGTCTTTCAGTCGATAGCACCAGGCATCCTTCGGCATGGAGCTTTTCCAGTCTGCCTCGAACTGTTTTCCGGTGTTCAATTGGTTCTCCTTTCGGCGGAGGCTGCCCAATGCCCGGCCAGCTGTCGGGTCAGGGTAATGCTCATGGTTCCGGTACATGGGGCTCCTCCTTTTTCTTGGTGAGCGGACGGCGGTGGGTCTGCGTTTTTTAGAAAATCATTCCCGCTGGGCTCCGGACGATCCACCCGCTTATTGCGTCCTGCTCCAATGGGATTCGTCATGCGGTACTCCTCGGCAGACCTACAGCCCTGGGTTTCGGCCTCGATCAGAGCCTTCCGCACATAGGCCCAGCTATGTGCCCCGGCATCAATGCACTTGCGAAGGATCACCCGCGCCAGTTCCTCGCCCAGCCGGTCAGCGTCATCCTGTCAGCTCTCTTTTCCCGGAGGCACTCAGCTTGCCGATATCCTGTTCAACTCTGATACCAGGGTGAGGTCGTCGGTCGTCCGGTCGGCTCCGGAGCAGCCGCAGACGACGACTTGTATCTTGTTGGTTTGTTAGACTTGTTAAGTTGTTGTCGGCAGCCTGTCGTGCCTGTCGCTTGCCTG